>JGI997J19993_1000117_pt1 | contig 30024 bp, 25 predicted proteins | sample Etolagbewater25m_FD_19993 | JGI IMG/M metagenome (IMG submission 19993)
GAATATCCGGGACAGACACTAATATCAACTCTTTGACAGGAAGAAAAATCTCTGCCCCCAACAGGCAAAGTCTACGTCAATGCCGCCAGCGCCGCATCATAATCAGGCTCTTCGGAAATCTCCTGCACAAGTTGGCTGTAGACCACCTTCCCGTCCGGGCCTACCACGACTACGGCACGTGCCAGCAGACCGGACAATAGGCCGTCAGTTATCGTCACACCATATTTGTCGCCGAAACTCCCGTTGCGAAACGCCGATAACGGTATAACATCATTCAGCCCCTCAGCACCGCAATACCGCGCCTGGGCAAAGGGCAGATCCACTGAGATGCAAAGCACGGTTGTGTTGTCCAGGCCACTGGCCGCATCGTTGAACCGTCGCACCGACGCCGAGCATACCGGTGTATCAATGCTGGGAAAAATATTCAAAACAACCTTTTGCCCCTTGAGTTCCGAAAAGGTCAGTTCAGAGAGATCCGCCTTCACCAATGTGCAATCCGGCGCATCATCGCCCGGTCCTGGAAGCTGTCCGCATGTGCTGACCGGATCGCCCTTGAATGTCACAGTTGCCATATTTCCACCCCTTCCGTTCTGAGCCTCTATGAATTTCCAATAATTAAAAAACGACGTTCCTATGCCCGTCGTTTTTTCAATGTCTTCAGAATTATATAGTAATTTTCGGTGGGTTTCACGCCATTTTCATGGGTATTCAATAATTTTTCTTGCCTGGGGTCGTACTTGGCCTATAACATCACTTCATCAGGTGCGTCGTATATCATGACCATTTCTACAGTTCACCCCAGGATTTTCCTTAAGAAACATGCAAAAGGGCTGACCGGAGCCGTTCGCTGCGCTCACGGATCCATTGCCTTTCTAAATCATTCAATGGAAGCAATGTATATTTATGACTTCCCTTTTGATCATTTTACATGGAATCCAATCGGTTTGATTTTTGGCGCAGACGGCTCATCCAAAAGATCCTTAAGAGCCCTGAACACCACCTGAAACTGGTGATCGTATTTTTTCTCCATTTCCTCGATCTTATCCTTAAACTCCGCATGATCCGCCAGCATCTGACGCAATTTAGTGAATATGCGCATAATAGCGATATTGACCTGAATCGCACGGTCGCTTTTCAGGACGCTTGATAGCATCGCAACGCCTTGTTCGGTGAAGGCATAGGGCCTGGAACTCGAATGTTTAAGCCTTTTGAACCGGTCGCAATTTGCGACCAGTTCAGACGTTTCGTGCATCGATAAGGGAAACATGAAATCCTTAGGAAAACGCTTGATATTTCGCTTTACCTGTTCGTTAAGCCTCTTTGTGGGAACTTCGTATAGATGGGCCAGATCGCGATCAATCATGACGCTTTGCCCGCGAATGACAAAGATCATTCCCCGCACAGCTTCATATGAAACTGCATCCATCTGCACTTGTTTTGGCATCGTGAATTCTCCAAAGGGGATAAGTTAGATGATCATCAAAGGAGGTGGCTTGACTATAGTATGCTTTCAAGAAAGCGTCAAGAGCAAAAGAAAAGGTTCCGGCGGCGGGTTCCAGCGGCGCCTCAAACTGACCGGAGCCAGTCGCTGCGCTCCTGGATCCATCGCCCTCCCAAAATAATTCAAAGGAAACGATGTATACGAACCTTATTGCTTCGCAACAGGTTCGAGTATTCAGACATATATATAATAAAAAAGCACCCAGAAGGGGTGCTTTTTTTATTATATACGGGGCTGACCGGACTCGAACCGGCGACCTCCTGCGTGACAGGCAGGCGTTCTAACCAACTGAACTACAGCCCCAAAAAATCAGATGATAGCGAATAGAATATAGCGAATAGTCTCAATGGTGCCGCTTCGCGGCCTGAAGCAAACCCATCGGTTGCCTCTTCGCTATTCCCTCTTCGCTCTTTTCTAGATATGGGCGGTGCTGGGATCGAACCAACGACCACCTGAATGTAAGTCAGGCACTCTACCAACTGAGCTAACCGCCCGAAAAATCAAATAAGAACGAACAATCATGGCGCGCTCTGATACGCGCTATCCACCCGGAAAATCAAGAATATAGCGTATAGAAAAGAGAGGATAGAGTCAGCGGAGGCTTGGACCGCGAAGCGGTTAAATTAAATCGACGCCCTCATCGCTTTCCTCTATTTCCTGCTTCACTATTTTCAAAGATGCAGAATCTTACAATAAAAAAAGCAGGTTGTCAACCCTAAGTCTCAAGAATCCTCCCAATTTCCGGAGTAGTCATTGACAGTGCGCGCTATCTTGCGGCCTGACAGCCTTTTCGACAGTTCTGCTTCCGGATCAAAACTTTTTCTATGCTTATGCCGCCCTGTGATATACTAAAAAAAGAGGAATTCTACGGCAACAATGCGATAGGGAGCAGCCCTATGATACTACCATCCTGGGATATCCCCATAATTATTCACGCGATTTCTCTGATCATCATCCTGGCATTGCTGACCATGCTGCATCGCCAGCGCGCACAAATCCGGCAACTCCGCTTCCTGATCAAAAAAGAACAGCAACGGCGTGAAACCCCGTTTCTAAATTTCATCATCGACCGGCAAAGTCTGGCCCTGCGCCTGATCAATGACGGGGATGTCATGGTGAAGAATATTGAAATTGAAGAAATTACAACCGTGGTGGATGTCGGATTTCAGAAAACTCTGACCCTGAAATTTAAACCGATCGATCAATTAAAGCCCGGGGATTCTGTTCTACTGGAATTGATGATTCTGGAAAATGAACAACCTCTTCCGCCGGGACTCCTGCAGCGCATGGGCGGCCTGATTCTCTCCATGTCCTTCACCGCCTACATTCACTGCAAAACCATGGCCGATATCCCGTTCTGTCTGGAGCTGATCAAAAACAGACGGGAGTGCACACTGTCCCGCATCGCCCTGGCAGACGATTCGGATGATCAGTGAAAATGCCCCTCCAGCTCTTTACGAAACGCCTCAACCATCCGTTCCAGCGTCGTGGACATAAATCCCGGAGCTCCCATTTGATGCTGAACACGGCCCAGCTCTTCAACACCATTGATAAAAGACCGTAACGACCGACGATGCTCCCGATAATAAACCTGCTGATCGCCTAACAGCCAGGCATCCATCGCCTTCTTTTGATGCCGGAAGGATTCAAGGATTATCTCATGATAATTTTTAAGCTCTTCCGGCGGAATCACATTGGTCAAACGCTGTTCCAAATCCTGAACCTGATTTCCGATAGTTCTTCCCAAATGAAGACCTTCCCGGATCTTGCCTGAACTCAGATACCGGTTAATCTGGGCAGAGGCCTTCGTAATCGCGCTCATAAACATTCCCTGCAAACGCTCTACCTGTTTCAAATAATTTTCATTCTCCGCCTGCCAGCGCTCCCAGTCTGCCAGCGTCCGGTCGGTATCCCATTGCTCTGCCGGCGAGAGATCCTCCGTTGCGGCGGCCGCCTGCGACTCATCCGACCGGGACGCAATGTGACGTTGCCGAATCTTATAGGTATCCCCCTCGGCTGTGCGGATTCGAAGATACGAATCCCTTTCCTCAATCACATCCCCTTCAAAGACTTTGCCGAAGGTCGTCTCAATCCTGGCGGCCAAACTCATCCCCGGCAGAAACAAAATCATCAGTCCGATCATCCCCGCCAGATTTCGATGCGGTATTTTCATTCACGCTCCTTCCCATATCGCTGTTAACGCCGTTTTAACACAATCCCTTCCTGCAGGGCCTTGTGATACGCCTCCCAGGCCTCCCTCATCTCCAGATAACGATTGACCGGAAGACTGCCGCGTTTCAATAAAATTTCATATGTGGCATAAAGAAATCCCTGTTTGCGCTGAATCGTGCGCGAAAGTTTCAGCAGACTGTTTTCAAAGGACACATCCTCAGGAACAAAATCCGCGTCAAATCCGGCCGGTAATTTATAAATCAGGACGATGCGCGTCTTATCGGTGGACGGAAAAAAGACCGGATAATTCCGTTCCCTGGAAATAAAGGGATTCGGAAAAAACCGGGCGATCTCTTCATCCAGAATCATCATCGCGTTATAAACCTGATAGGCCCCGGGCTTGGTCACCTTAAAGGCCAGCGTCACCGGTCCGTAACGATCATCCAGATGAAGAATTTTAGGATCAACAATCTCCCCTCCGCCGACAAATTCCCGCTGAATCGTCTGAAAGAACTGATCCCGGAATTCCGGCGAGACACTCTGCAGGGAATACCGCAGCATATTGGAGGTCTCCAGATCCAGATCAGCCTTCACCAGATACAATGCGTCACCGTTATTTTCCAATTGTGCGACAACCTTGACCGTTGTGGTCGCATCCGCTTCATCAGGCTGGCGAATCGTATCAAAGCGATAGCCCTCATCGGTAATCACAAAAATGTGCGCGTAATAGTACGCGCGCGGATACTGGCCGAAATCAAAATGTTTCAGCTGCGGATCGGCAAAATAGGTCTCGCCGTCCACCTTAACCTGGACGATCGCATGATTAAAGGCCCCGACCGAGGGAAGACCGGCCGTGGGATTTCCTTCAAACTCCTGGATAAACAGACAGATGTGCGACTCGATTCCCGCGGCATGAAACATCTGCCTGGCCAAAATCGACCAATCTTTACAGTCCCCGTATCGGTTAAAAAAGATTTCATTGCTGGGATGCGGTTCCACAGTATTATCTCCGAAGCTCATCGAGACATACCGCAATTCATCCTGCAAAAATTCCAGAATCGCCCGGGCCTTGTCTTTTTCGGAGGTCTTGCCGTCGGTCAATTCCCGCACCCTGGCGGCGATTTTCTCATCATCAATCGTATTCTTCGCTACCAGAGCGCGATACCAATCGGCGATAACGTCCCAGTCTTTAATCGATGAAAACGAAAAAAGACCGAACATATCGATATACGACGGCAAAAACGATTCCATCTGTTCGATCGATCCGGTCTGCCGGTATTCAAAGGTATAAATCTCATTGCCGTCGCGCTCTTCCTTAACCGGCGCCACCACCGGTTTATAGGCCTTCATCTGAATGCCCTTGTCCCTGGGAAAGATATAGGTCTTCTTGTAATGCACATGCGGTTCGGATGGATAGACCTCCATCCCGGCGAAGGTATTTGGAATCAGCACCTTAACCGTCCGGGACTTGATGCGCACATCAATCTCACTACCGACATTCACCTGGGGCAAGGTAATCACCTTGACCTTCATGTCAGAATACATCGGAACCCCCTGATACGCATCCAATTCCTGAATTTCGGTGGCCGGATACGTCTGCCCGTCGGGGGTTTCGACAAAGGCCTGCAGTTCCAGAATCTCCTCACGGGATTTATTATAATAAATCTTCTGCTCACCCATCTCCTTGGCAGCCTCTTTCTGAATCCGGATCCGGTAATGATGGTCCTCCTCCACGGTCCAGTCGTCATTCAGACGAATCGTGCTCTCATTCTCTAAAAACACATAAGGATATTCCATGTGATATTTAGCCCATAAGATGGAGGGGATAAATCCGCGGGAATCGACATAAGGGCTTTGAGCATGTCCAGACGACGGAAGGCATAACACCAGGGCCAGCAGCCCCGTCAGCAGACGGGAAAGATTCATGATATTCTTTCGTTATATATTAATAGTTTATGGAAATTATAACCGATAAATCCGGAGACGTAAAGCGTAAGCAGTGATCGACCGTGTGTAATCAGAGAAAAAAAAGGGAAAACAGAAACGAACCCTGATTTTGAAAACTTATCGATCAAAACCGGAGCCTATTTTTGATTTTCCTATTTTTTCTGAGACGCAAAAAACGGATTGGTGCGCGCGGCAAAGACAAAGAAATAGGGATAGTGTTGCTGAATATAGTCCATATACGAAATCCACTGCGCCATCAAACGCATGTAGGCCCGTTCAATATCGCCCTTGGTATGGGCCAGGTCTTCAGGTGACAAATGATCCAGATCCCGGGCAGCCAGCTCTTCAGTCAGGTGAAACACCGCCATCAGGGTTTCGGTGAAGGATTCATGTTCCAGCAGGGTGGGATTCTGCAGAAGATTGACCAAAAACGGACGCCGATCCCGCAGAACATGCTCCAGCCGGACCAGATTTAACGTTGTTAAATCAATATCCGGCCGGTAGTCCCGCAGCGCGCGGGCCGCCGCCTTAAATTCAAATGCACACTCCGTCTCACTACAGGTGAGATGCGGACGCATCCGTGCGAGATTCTGATCATAGGCCGCCAGATCAGCCAACAACGGCTTGCCGCATTCGCTAAAAAAAACCTCGACCACCATATTCAATTTTTTCAGATGACTCTTCTTTTCCCATTCGTTGAGCACCTGATGAATGATAATCGAGACCAGCAAGACCTCCAGAAAGACAAACGCCACATCCCCGACAAGATAAATAAAAATATGATGCGCGTCATGAAAGATCAGGTAATGCAGATAATAGACCGCCCCCGACAGGGCTACCATAATCAACGCGGCGATGAGTTTCCAGTGACAGGGTTTTTTCATAGGTCTTATTCCTTCTTACCGGCTGTCTTTTGCACTCTTGACACCATATCATAATCCTCAAGCACCTGCCGCGCATGATCGGCCGGCTTAACCTTCGGATAGACCTTGATAATTTTTCCATCAGGATCAATCAGAAAGGAAACCCGATTGGTGCCCATGTATTCACGTCCCATAAATTTCTTTTTTCCCCAAACACCGTATTGGGCGACCACCGCTTTTTCCGTGTCGGCCAACAAGGTAAACGGCAGGTTATATTTTGCGATGAATTTGGCATGCCGCTGCGCGCTGTCGATACTCACGCCTAAAACCACAATGCCGTTTTTCTGAAACGCGGCAAACTCATCCCGAAAGGCACACGCCTCGGCCGTGCATCCCGGAGTGTCGTCTTTGGGATAGAAATACAGGACGACCCACGTTCCTTTATAATCAGACAACGTGTGTGCCGTTCCATTCTGGTCTTCCAGCCGGAAATCCGGCGCCTGTCCGCCTTGTTGAAGCATTGTCGATCCTCCTATGTTCAGTCTCATGTCACAAGTCTCAGAAAGCAGGCAAAATATTCCAATGTTGACAAAGCGGACACATGAGGTCCTCCTGAGACAAAATTCAAACCCGCTTTTACGACGCAAATCCAGGACTCTCGCTCATGATTCATAACCCTGTTCATGAGACTCGGAGCCTGAGACATGAGACTTGTCATGCAGCGCCAACCAGACACTCTTTTCATCCGGCGAGGTCCACGCCACCCGGTGACGACATCCGGCCGGAATATACACATAATCACCGGGTCGCATCACAATCTCTTGCGCGTCCTGTTCAAAACGCAAGCCGGCCGCACCGCTTAAGAGCACTACCCATTCCCCGGTCTCCTGCGTCAGCCATTGCCCCTCGGGCGTCGACTGTCCGGTCGAAATAATCCGCTCCAGGTGAAAATTCTCGCTCGCCAGCAGTGTCGTCAAATGTTCCGCCGCTGATGGTGCCGGGACCTCATCAAAAAGATTTCCCTGACCCCGTTCCATAACCCCTCCCGGATGATCCTGCGCCAAAGTTTTTCCGCATTACGTTACCCCGCAGTGCAGTGATTGTCAAATGCTAATGAACCCGGCAAGCCTCCCGGCGGTCTTTTCGGTTTCATAATATGCACTTTTTTATTATAATAAATGTCATTCGCGGGATCCCTCCCTCCAAACCATCGGACGGACATGACCCCCGAATCCGTCTAACCGGGACAGCCATAGCGAAAGGGATGCCCCATGAAGTGTCCTGTCTGTCGGGAGCCGATGATTATTCTTGAATTGCGTGATGTCGAAATCGACTATTGCACACTCTGCGGCGGAATCTGGCTTGATTCCGGTGAGATCGAAAGACTTCTCGACGGAGCCGGTCAAAAGGATACGCTGCTGCACTCGTTTCAAAACGCGCCTCATTGCGGCGAAAAACCTTATCCATGCCCGATTTGCCGGAAACCCATGGACAAGGTCTCTGCCGGTAACGGATCGTTGATCATCGACCGGTGCGCCGGCCATCACGGCCTCTGGTTTGATAAAGGAGAACTCCGCCGCATACTGGAAATCGGCTTCGGCGAACAGGGCGGCCGGGTTCTGAATCTGCTGAAAGACATATTCGGAGAAACTGAAACCAAGGAGACTTAAATGGGACTGGTAGCATTGATTCTTTTACTATTGATTGTAGCGGTGATTCTGGGCGTCATTGGAATCTATAATTCCTGCGTCCAGCTGTTGAACCAGGTCAAAAACGCCTGGTCGCAGATTGATGTTCAATTAAAACGCCGTCATGACTTAATCCCCAACCTGGTTGAGACCACCAGGGGATATGCCAAACATGAACAGCAGACTCTTGAAAATTTGACAGCAGCGCGCAGCGGTGCCATGACCGCCCGGACCGTGGCCGACAAATCCAAAGCCGAAGGCGCGCTCAGCGGGGCGATCGGTCGTTTTATGATGGTCGTGGAAAACTATCCGGATCTCAAGGCCAACGCTAACTTCCTGGCCTTAAAGGAAGAGCTAACCTCCACCGAAAATAAAATCGCCTTTGCGCGGCAAAATTACAACGATCAGGTTCTGTTTTACAACAATAACATCCAGACCTTCCCGTCAAACGTGATCGCCGGCATGTTCCACTTCACGGCACAGGAATTCTTTGAATTGGAGAATGCCGCCGACCGGGCGGTTCCCAGGGTCGATTTTTCATAACGCATCAGGCGGCTGAGGAAGGTGTTGCGCCATGTGGGAACTCATTAAAGAAAATCATCGCAAATCCATCCTGGTGTTCGCGCTTTTGGCCGCCACCCTTCTGGTGCTGGGCTATGTCATCGGCGCGGCCGTTTCTCCGGCGCAGGGCGGCCCTGCCGGCCTCGGGATTGCCCTGGCCATCTGGATCATGATGTCGTTTGTCAGCATCTTCGCGGGCGAATCCATTCTTCTGATGTCGTCGCATGCCAAAGAGGTCACGCATGACATGCACCCTCAGCTGTTTAATGTGGCCGAAGAGATGAAAATCGCCGCCGGTCTGCCCGCGATGCCCCGTCTGTATATCATGTATCACGCCGCACCCAATGCCTTTGCCGCCGGGCTCAACCCCCAAAACAGCTCGATCGTGGTCACCACCGGTCTTTTGGAAAAATTAAACCGGGACGAACTCCAGGGCGTCATCGCCCATGAAATGGGACACATCATCAACCGTGACGTTCAATTCATGACCCTGGCCGGAGTCCTGCTGGGATCCATCACTATTCTCTCGGAGGTGTTTTTGCGGGGATTGTTTTACAGTTCCGCCAGAGGATCTTCCCGGCGATATAATTCGCGCGGCGGCGGACAGGCCCAAATCATCCTGATCCTGACCGCCGTAGCGGTGGCGATCCTGGCCCCGATCCTGGCGCAGGTCTTTTATTTCGCCATATCCCGCAAACGGGAATACCTGGCCGATGCCACCTCAGCACGGCTGACGCGCTATCCGGAAGGACTGGCCTCGGCCCTGGAAAAAATTTCTGCAAGAATCCCGGCGAATGAGACCTCTAACGACATCAACAAAATTACCGCACCGATGTATATCGTCAATCCGCGTGAAGCGGCCAACGCCATGGCGGCGGAAGACTGGATGAGCACCCATCCGCCGATCGAAAACCGCATCAAAATTTTACGGGGAATGATGGGCGGCACAGGCGTCAGCTTTGCGGATTACCAGAACGCCTACGCGCGCGTCAACAGCAACGGCCAAACAATCATTCCGGATTCCGCGTTAGCAAAAACGGAAACCATTGTCATCCGCGATCCGAGTTCGGAATCCCCGGTCTCCGATTCGGGCCGACAAACCCGGGATCTCGGCGACCTTGTCCGTGCCGCCGGAGGATTCGCCTTTTTAACATGTGCGTGCGGCCTGAAAATCAAACTTCCGCCCGACTTTAAAAAATCTCATGTCACCTGCCCGCGCTGCCGCCGGGACAACCGCGTCCCCATCGCTGAAATGCTGGCTGTCGGGGCTGCCGCCGACCTGGCCATGCGCAGCGTCCCTCAATCCAAACAACCGCCGCAAACTGAATTACACTACGAACGCAAAGGTCGGGGCTGGGAAACAGTCAGCTGCACCTGCGGACACCACATGCAGGTCTCCCCTCTCTTTGCGGGAACCAATATGAAATGCCCCAAATGCGGCACAGTGATCCGCATCGGATAATCCGTCACGAATTACGCCCCCATTGCTCCCTGCGCGAAACGACTAAAGACAATTCCACCCCAACCGGGACCCCAAACCGGGAAGTTACGAATTCATAATAAACTTCAATCCTTTTGATCGTGAATAACGGGAAAGCGGGCAAAGGCCGCGCAGGGATGATTCAAAACAGCCACTTGCCTCCACAACGAGTGATGCCCCTGTATCATAAAAGAATTTCGCTAAAACGGTCCGGAAATCAAAAGACTCAGCAACACAATGGCCATCACGCACCGCCGCCGGGCGAATTCGGTCTAAAAATCCCATGTCCCGTTCATGGAACTGGACTGGGTGTAGTTGGTGACCGTGGATTCAAAGAAGTTGGTGCGCTCACTATTATTGTCCGCCAGGGCCTCAAGATATTTATACGGATTATCCGTCTGACGAGGATACAAATTGTCCAGCCCCAGCTGCCGGATGCGTTCATTGGCCAGCCACCGGGTATATTGCCGCGTTGTCACTCCGGTAATACCCGGCACGTCATCGCCGATAATATGATCCGTCCATTCGATTTCCTGATCAACCGCCCTTTCAAACATCGCGACGATCACATCCTCATTGACCATTGATGGAAACTCTTTCCGGATTTCCTTAATGATATTGGCAAACAGCGTTACATGCGTCAACTCATCCCGACGGATATAATTGATCATGCGTCCGGTCGCCGTCATCTTTGAGTTATACACCAGACTGTCAAAAAACGCGAAGCCGTTATAAAAATACAACCCCTCCAGCAAATAGTTGCCGATCAGCGCGCGAAAAAAATTGGCATCCCCGGGATCATCATGAAAATCCTGATAGATCTGTCCGATAAACTGATTGCGTTTCAACAAGACCTCATCATCACGCCAAAAATAATAAATCGCGTCCCGCTCCTTGGCATCCACCACGGTCTCCAGGATGGTCGTGTAACTCTGGGAATGGATCGCCTCCTGATACGACTGAATCGCCAGGACCAGGTTCACCTCCGGCGATGTGATATAATCCGAAAACCGCGGAAGATTGACCGTCTGGATACTGTCGAGAAAGGTCAAAAAGGAAATAATCCCGCGATAGGCCCGCTGTTCACCGGGTGTGAGATTCTTGTACATGATCGCGTCCTCACTTAATCCGCCGACCTTCTCCGGCACCCAGAAGTTTCCGACCATCACCTGATACATATTCCGCGCCCAGGAATATTTCACCTCATTCAGATTGAACAATCCGGTGGTATTGCCCTTGATGATGCGCCGGCTGGCCAGTGCGTCATCGCCCTGCGGATTAAAGATAACATTTCGTTTCACGGCATTCCCCTTTAATGATATGCAATCCTCATCAGATTTATCCGCTGCAGCTTTCGCAGGTTTCCTTAACCTCCCCGCTCATACTGCGCAGATAGTAAACGGTTTTAATCCCGGCCTCCCAGGCCCGGATATAATAGTCAAACAACTGGCGCGGTGAGGTCTCGGCGGGATTGAGCATCCATTCAAACGAGATCGACTGATCAATCCATTTGTAGATCACCGCGATCATATCAATGACGTCATTCATGTTCATATTGACATATTCTTTATAATGCCAGAAATTCTCTGCCGCAAGATTCGGCGCCACCGTGACGATCGGCGCGATCGCGTTGGTCTCGACAAAAAACTTCTTGTAAACGGGCAGCAGCCCGGCGGTGGTTCCCACTACACCGGAGGTCGATGTATTAGGCGCCGGCGCCATATGATAGGCAAAACGCACCCCGTCTTTTTGAATCCGCTCGCGCAGATCCCGCCATTGATCCGGATATCGCGACTGCTGATCATACCAGACCGCGTCGCGACCGAAGACAATTCCCCGGTGCCAGTCACTGCCCTCAAACAACTCATACGCGCCCCGCTCCCGGGCCAGCGTGTGCGAGGCATTCAAGACCGACAAAGCGTACCGTTCAAACAGATCATCCACATGCGCGCGCGCCTCGCCGGAGTCATACCGCAGACCCGCGCAGGCCAGGTATTCGGCCAGCCCCATAAACCCCAAACCGACACTACGATACCGTTGAGCGGTCAAACGCGCCTCCTGAATCGGATAAAAATTCAAGGTGATCACATTGTCCAGCACGCGCATCGCCACCGGAACCACCGCGTCCATCTGCTCGGGCGTATGCACTTTCGCAATATTAATCGACGCCAGGTTACAGACCACCGCCTCGCCCGGCTCATAGACGACATGCACTTGCCCGTCGAGCGTGTGTTCACCGACAAAGCGCGCGTCCCGGGTATTCTGGCAGATCTCGGTGCACAACTGCGTGGAATAGACATGACCCGCGTGACGGTTGGGATTGGCCCGATTGACCGTATCCCGAAAAAAGGTATAGGGCATGCCCGTCTCGACCACGGTTTTTAAAAATGCCTTCATCAAATCCCGGGCGTTGACGGTGTCTTTCAGCTTGAGCCGCTCGTCCTGTTCGCACGCCTCGTAGAAGGTTTCAAAGTCCTCATTAAAACAATCCTCCAGCCGTTGTCCGGTCACGGTTTCAATCTCATGCGGATCAAACAGCGTCCAGGATGCCGCCGGGTCCTGAACGCGACGCATAAACAGATCGGGAATCGACACCGCCGGAAAGATATCAAAGGCCTTGGAGCGGATGTCGCCGGTCTCGGTCTGAAGATTCAGAAAATCATGAATGTCCCGATGCCAGATATCCAGCGTCGGCGAGATCGCACCCAACCGGGCTCCGAGCTGATTCACGGCACAGGCCGTATCATTGATAATCCGCGTCCAGGGAATGACTCCGCCCGAAGACCCCTCGACCCCGCGGATCGCAGCCCCGCGCGACCGGACATGCCCCAGATAAACCCCGACCCCGCCGCCGAATTTGGAAATCTGCGCCATGTTTTCAATATTGTGATAAATCACACGCAGATCATCCGCCACATTCAATTTAAAACAACTGGATAACTGATGATAATTCGTGCGCGCGTTTAACAGCGTCGGCGTGGGCAGCGACAACTGCTGACTGGAGGTTGCTTCATAAATTTTTTGAGCAACACTCATCCGCTCCGCCTTTGCTTCCGGAATCGCCAGAAACAACGCGACCGCCAGATACATCTCCTGCGGCAATTCGCGAAACTGCTTATTGGGATTCAAAAGATAGCGCCGGTCAAACGCCAGCATGGTGGAATAGATATAGGAAAAATCCCGCTGCCGGTCAAGCCACGATCCGGCCTGCAGAATCTCCCCGGGAGAATAATATTGATAGAAATCTTTATAATACAATCCCCGTTCAATATAATCATCCATGTGATCTTTAAAACTCTGGGGCGTGTAGATCCCCTCAAAACTCAGCCCGCGGCTTCTCATGGCTTTTTTATAAAATTCCATGGCATACAGCCGCCCGGCCACATGCTGCCAGGCGATATTTTTCGTCGTGATCATATCCAGGCACACGCGCCGCAGATTGCGCATGATCTGCGCCGTCGGGATTCCCTCGGCCAGGGTATTTTTAAAGACCGCATAGACCTCCTCAAAGGCACACACATCCTCATAGCCCTGCGCCGCGCGCTCAAACGTCTTTTTGATTTTGGCGCGGTCAAAGACCTCGCTCTTGCCGGAATGCTTCACGATCTTGAGCCGGTTTTTTTCCAGCTTGCGCAGTTCCTCGATACGCCGATGCGCACGCTGCTGTGCGTGATCCGCCCGGTAAATAATATAATTGCGGGCCACCTCAAAAAATCCGTTTTCAACGAGTTTATGCTCGACAACATCCTGAACATTTTCAACCGTCGGAAGCCGCGGGCTGTTGCCGTAATTCTGATTTAATTCATCCATGATATCCGGCAGGACCTGCCGGGCGATCTCTTCGGGATGCCCCATGAGATCTTTGACTTTTTCGGCCGTGGCATTCGAGGCCTTGAGAAGGGCTTGAAAGATACGTTCCTGATCAAATTCAACACAATCCCCATCGCGCTTAATGATATTTTTTACCTTCACATAAACCTCCTTTCAACATCATATTGCGTTGATGGAAATTATAACCACTACATATTGAATATCAAGGGAATTTCAATAATAGGGGTCAGCTTTGAACGGGGGACCTTCAGGTTCTCAGCAAAGGCAGGCTATTTTTTGGTTGTTCCCACGGCCTTCAGGTTATGAACGCATATCGATTATATTTCTGTTGTTTTCAGTTCTTCCGATTTCTTATGTAACTCTTTTATTTGGTAGGACTTAATGAAATTTTGTGTTTTCAGTTGTTACTCGTTTTTAGGGGTTATTTTTGGGCATTTTGTATCCCAGTGGTATCCAAAACTGATGAATTTTCCCTGACCTAAATCGCTAAAGAAGCCTTAACTTTTTCAATAAATTCCGACCTCTTTGTTTCATCCATTTTCCTAATATTAATCAGCTTCCATTGAACCGCTGGCAGCTTTTCAACACCACTCAACCCCAACAGATTCCAATCCGGATCGCCGCTTTTGAAAGATAGCAGAAAACTCTTTTCATCCCGGGTAAGAACTTTTCGGATCAGATCTACTAATGCACTGCGAACCTTTACGAGTTCATCACAAGAAACTTCTTCATTGGTCATGCCCCGGAATTCTGATTCATAAACATCCTTTATATCTTTCATAATGGGATTGAGCGACTCATGCATGGGCCGGTCATGGCTAATCAAATAAACCAGAAATGCTTTTCGGATATTTTCTGTTATGCCCTCGTTGTCTAACAAATACTTAAGATCATAGAGATCACGTGGATGCTGCCTGTCCAATGCCGCACAAATCTTCCCGCCAAACGCATCCGCTAAAGATACTGTCCGGGCTTCAACAAACAATTCAAACATTTCCTGGGCCTTCGCGCTAAGCGCATATTCCTCTACCGGGAAAACAGTGCCTCTAATAACAAGATTCGGTTCTATCTTAATCTGCGCCTCGGAATTGCTAATAAACAACTTATTAATCATATTAGGATTTTTAATTTTTCCTTCTTGAATACTAACTCCGGGCAATTTGTTTACAATATTCTCTTCTATCCGCTTCAAAGCTGATTCAATACCATCCAAAGATTCTTGTCGCGGCTCAATAGGCAGATATGTCAAATCAATATCAACAGATAATCGCGGCATATCTCTAAAAAAGAAATTAATCGCGCTACCACCCTTAAGAGCAAAAACTTCCTCCTCGAGAACATATGGCAAAGTTTGAAGCATCAATTTTGCTTCAGGAAAAAATCTATTCTTCTTTATCTCCATAGCTTCCTTTTATGTATTTATTTTGGGAACCGATATATTGTATTTGGAATCAAAACTCCCGCCTTTACCTATCACCCTTTTCCCCTTTCCAAAATTTATCCTTGCTACCTTTATGTGCTTAAACCAAGAGTGATCAAATTTTTCTGCCAGGTGCATAAATAACCGTTTAACTTTTATAGAAGATGTTTTCTCTAACAATTCCTGCACCACAGCCGGTCTTAATGTTTTTAAACCCTCCATTAAAAGAGACGCATGTTCATAGGTTTCGTTTTTATCCACCAGATAAAAAACCTCCATTATAGCCAACTCACTTGATGAAAGAGTTATCGAAAAGGACCCCATATCTTTTTTTGTTAATCCTGTTTTTTCCTTGTAAGGAAAAGCATTCGTATAGACATAGTTCACAGGCTGTTTCCATTGAAACTCTTTAAACCAAACAGGCAGGAATCTCTTGAGACCAAATAAATAGACAGGATAGTTTTCTCCAAGGGGGACAAAATGCATTGCCCCTTGCAGCTCCATTGCGCTTCGCCCTCCCACATGAACGTTCAATCCTAACTGTTCTTGAAGAGCATATAATCCACCGGACCAATCCACATTGTCTTGTGAATGTTTAAACGCGCCATGCCCTACAGACTCTATCCAGGATGACTTTTCATACGCCTCAGAAAGCTGACGATAGACGCCTTGCTTCTTAAGCCAGGAACTTACTGCAACTGTGCCCTTTGGCCAAGCCTTTAAGAGATAGTTTAATTTGTGTCTATTTTGTCTATTCATCATTGACAATTATAACACAGAAGAAACCTTTGTCCAGTTTAAATAATGCAATAATTGTCTATAAATAATTGACATTTTCAACATTAAACAAACCGAAATGCTAACCCCCTCATCTTTAGAAAACTAAATTATCTTCTTTTCCTTTACGGTATTTGCGGGCCATTTAGCCCGGCACTCTGTGCCAGTTGGCACAGGGTCGGTCACGGGGGCAGGATTTCCGGGAAGCCTCTACGAGGCTTCGGGAACCATCGCCGTTCTAATATATTACGGAAACGAGGGTTAGAACTGTGCTGCGCACAAGGTTCGGCATCCTTCCCAAAAATCGTTTCAAAAAAGACACCCCAGCTCCTTACGGAGCTGGGGTGTCTTTTTGAAATGGTTGCGGGGGCAGGATTTGAACCTGCGGCCTTCAGGTTATGAGTGCGGGAAACGGTTTTGATGGTGGTTGATGATTTTCGCTATCTTTATGCGGTGTTAGGACTTAAGGAGATTTTGTTTATATGCTGATTGCCCCTTTTTGCCCCTGTTGGGGCTTAGAATGTTAGCACAGTGCTAGCATGGAACCGACTATTTATCACTCACGTCACATCAATAATCGATTGAATTTTAGGCTCTCCGTATTCCGCAGCACCCGTGATCACCTTAAGATTCGGCAAGATTTGGCATTCCCCTGAGCTATGCGTATGCCCGCAATAGACAGTCATCTCACAAGAAGGATGTTGCGCCATCATCTCTTTCAAAACATCCCCAGCAACTTTACATGAGAAAAAAGGCAACCAATCATCGCCCGATCGCTGACCTTCATGCCAGCAAGCTTCTTGAAATGGCGGAACATGAGTGACTACAATAATCTGACTATGATTTTCCAAAGCCTTAGGTAAAGTCTTTCTAAAATACTCGGCAGCATCACTTGCCAACACCTGCATTGCTTTTAATCGATCCACCTTACCCTTTAACTTCAATTCCTCAATATAATAAAAATCATTTAACTCCACAGAACTCCCCTGAAAATCCCCAAACCTTCCATCAGCCCAAGAATCATGACCTATCAATGCCGTGCACTTTGTCAAACTGATAAAATCAACAACATTAAGCCAAAACAAATTATCTGTTTGTCGAACCAAGTCAGCAACCTCTGCACGAAGCTCTTTTATCGACCCGTCATAATAATCATGATTACCCATAACAAAATAAATCGACTTTTTTAAAACAGACGCAGCATGTTCCAGATGATCAGCAATGCTGTTTGCCTCAGCAATATCTCCGGAAATAAAAAATCCGTCAACATCTTCCAGACTTAGTGACTTCAAAAAACAATCGATCTGATCATTATTTAGAAAATTCAAATGAATATCGGTAAGCCATGCAAATTTCATTTCTTACATCCTTTTTACACTACAATTAATCAGTTTTATTGTTTTGTAGCGTAAATAATATTTAATATTTCTTCCTCTTTCACGTCTCTCAACAAATCCCCTATCTTCTTCTGCCATTTCTTAGAAACGAAATTAAATGCAGCACGAATTTCTGCTTTTTTACGCACAGCGATAAGATCATGAAGAAGATCTATTGCCATCTTAAAATCTTTCTCTGCCTTATCCTTTTTTGTCCGACGCTGTGTCACAATCAATTTATGAACCGCGAACCATGCCGGATGAGGAATTCTAACAACCTTATCATTGACCTTTATTTTAATTGTCTTTTCCTGCAGAACATTCAAAAACCGCAATGCTTGCGCATTAACATGAAACTTTCTCAAGTCAACAGGCTTTTCTTCTCCCCGCCCTTTTTCATGCACCAAAAACTCAATATTTAAATCTGGATGATTAAGCCGCATATATCCTTGTTCACCAACAAAGTCGACAACAAACCCCAAGTCAAACAATAACGAGGGAACGTCAACCGGCGCTTTATCTTTTAAGGGTAGCGGCACTAAAAAATCAACATCAGTGGTACGAATAGGCGATACTTGAGAATTTTGAAAGAAATATTCTTTATATAAAGGCACGCACCAGCTTCCGATCAAAATAATATTATCCAGAACGCCTTCTTCATCAAAGCGATTCAAAATCTCATAAAATAATTTAAATTGATTTTTGTTCACGAAGCGCTCTTTCTAGAAAATTAATCTGCTTTTTTGCTTTTGACCGTAACTCTCGATACTTGGCACGCATTTTTTTAGCCTGAGCATATTCCTGAACCACTTTTTGAGAAACTTCTTTGCCCATATATTCGAACCTGACTTTTCCTTCATCACGCATAACAATGTAATAATACAAATGACCGCGGATGGCCTTCTTAATCAAGCTCCCCTTTGGTAATTTTTCCAATTCTTCATCATACCGCTTGACCAAGCTTTTTGAATTGTCCAGCTCTTCTTTTAACACACCTTTAATTGACACTTTACCCTCCCTATTACCATACAGATATATTTAAATAGTAACATGTATGGTAACAACTGGCAATAAAAAAATTACCATACAACTACATCATTCATGATGTCTGTATGGTAAAGGCATCTAAGCCGTCTGAAACCCCGAAGCCGTTACAATTTGTCACGCTTTGACATCACCCCACATCTTCATAATCCGGATACTGCTCCGGCGCCTGACCGACGGACTTTAAAACACATGGAAGTTTCTGCCCGTCTTTCGGCGGATAATTCGCGACGAAAGTAACACGAAACTGCCACCCATCACCATAATCAAACAGAAAACGCATCTGCTTGCCGAAATCATTAAAGACTTCAACAATGCGCGTCTTTTCAACACTTTGAGCGTAAGCACAGGTCGGCTCAACATCCGGGCAATCCACGAACAACTCATAAACCTCATCTGAATCTGAAAGCCTCCTGCTTTTAAGATTGCTGTAAAATCCAAACGCATGATCATATTCAAAATCAAACGCGCCCAAAATCGCTTCAGCCAAATCCACCAGACTTTGATCACAGGCAATCGCAATCTCGCGAATCACTTCCCGCTCAGTGCCGTGCAGAGCGTCTCCTTCCATAACAGTCATCCGTACGTCAAACACATACGTCATCGCCTGAGCAGATTCTTCATCAAACACACAATCTTCTAAAAGAACAAAATCGTTTTCCGCACTCTCTTCACGCATGGGCTCAAAATCTAGACTGAACTCTTTCTTTACGGCTTGCGCGAAAACCTCTATCGGCAACTTATATTTCTGACTCTTATCCGGAAAACCACGCACCGGCAGCCTGCGATTTCTTTGATCCGCCTCCTGCGGTGAATAACCGTCTTCAATAGACCATATGTAATGCCGAATAAACTCCGTTGTAGAGGCAATCATCTGACGGTTCTGCGTCTTGGCGTATTGAACATCTCTTCGACCCGCCTGCCGGTCGGGCAGGCAAGCACCCATGACCGCCTTGACCACTTCTCCGCTGGCCCCTTCTACAAACAATGCCTTTCCTAAACCCTTCTCAAACAACTCCGGCAACCGCTCCCGCAGATCTTTGCGTGCAACATTGGGCAACGTAAACGAAAATAACGTCTGGCGATCAACAAATATCACCTGCTTCTTGCAGATCAAGGGACGCAATACTTAATTCCTTTAATTAAATATTATGTCCCGAGAATTCTCATCCCAACTCATCAAAATTGTTATTCGCAATAATTTTCACGGTATAATTTTTTTATGTCTTGGACCAAACGCTTCTTTCCTTTAATTTCAAAAGGCGCATAATCAAATTCCAAACCAATCTTCATATCCTGCCGCGAAAAATAATTCTCGAACAATAACACTTGCTGAAAATGGTCGAACCCCTCTCCTTCTTCTTTTAATACTTCCTCAAAAATGGCCATTACGACATCCACCATGTTGTGTTGAATCTCCTCCACGCATTTAAGTATTCTTGAAATACATTCAGATAACTGTTCCTCAGAGTTGAGATAAATGTGTCCATTTGAATGAGCCATCTTATTGCGATTGTCAACAATCTTCACCCATTGGCCAATTCTGCTATTATCAAAACCAATAAGTTTAAAAAAACGAAACATGCTACGCTCTTTTAACTCACTAAAATCAAACGGTGTTATCGCATCAAGAAATTTTTTTTCAATATCCTTTCCGAACCCGATTAAAGATTTTTGAAAGCATTCCGGACGCGCCGTTTTTACTTTCCATAAAGAAAAATAAATAAACATCATAAAAACCATGTAATACGCAAGATACGAAAATTGATATTTTTCTTTTTCAAAATTACATCCGCAAGTCTCCCACAAAAACTCTAAATACGCCTTATCCTTTTCTGCCGGCAGATATTCAAATATTTTCTCCGCGTCATCAATCATTTCTCCCCCCACACTTTGGCGATGCGGTGTTTGATTTTTTGTTCGTAAATAGTGATCAGTTTTTTGGATGATTCAACCAGCGCCCGCTCGGCATCAATTTTTTCTACGATTTGCTTCTGGATTTCAAGAGACGGCAATGGAATTTCTTGATTTATGACAAAATCACGAGTTACCCCAGTTACTCCAACACCCACTGCATTGATTTTTATGCGCTCTGCGACAATTTCTGAAATAAGCCCCAAATATTTTGCATCTAATTTGTCGGTCTTCACAACCAAGGCAGTTAAATCTTGATTGATTGCATAATCTTGATCAGCTATCGCGAATTTTCCAACTGATACCCGCGTAATTAAAATTGTTGAACCTTGTGGGGCAATCTTGCTGGAACTATTTTTCAAACCTTCCTCAGTAATCATTTCTGCGCCATTAATAATATGGTCATCTGTGAAATATCGAGCTGAAAGCCATGGAATTTTTCCTCCCCAATATTTTTTAACCGTTCTCGATGGGGTACCACCGCCAAAAATATCACAAACATCGCCAAGTTTCACTTTTTTCCACTTCGGATCAATGTCGATATGGGGCTTATAGTTTTCAACGACTTGGCGCGCGCCGTCAATGATTTTCTGATAACTATCCAGTTCCGCGACGATTTCCTGCTGAACGGATAAAGGTGGTAAAGGAATCTGTTTAACTTTTAACTCTTTATAATGGCGGCTATATCCAAGATTAGGCAACTGGACACTACTAACAAAATAAAAGAAAAATTTCGGATCAAATCTCTGGTCCGGCTGGAGAATTTTGATTCCGTCAGCGCCTAAAACAAAATCGAAATCCACATATTTAAACGTCCTTGTGTGATCACCAAACAACGTTACCGGTCGTTTGATATGAAACACATCTTTTTCGTCATCCCAAAAACCGGCAATGAATTTTTCGGATTGATCTATTATTGGAAATTCCCCTTTTTGTCTATAGATTGAACTTTTTATTTTTTTCGTGTAAGTAACTCGTTCAATTGCCTCATCAATTTTTATTAAAGGAAAATCTGTTAATATTTTTGCTCTCTCTTTATACCTCTCCCCATTCAGATTATATTCCCCGCCTTTGGAGATTTTTTTTCGCTCAACAAGGCTCAGGTTTCGATATCCGTCGGTTTTAAAATCCTTACCATCTTTAAGCGATTGTTTATATTCCATCATCGCCTGATAGGCATCGGGAAGATCATTCTTTTTAATCGGCCGTCTTTGCGCGCCAAGGTCAAATCCGTCATTTTCGATTTTGACAAACAACACCTTGTCCGTCTTTTTGGCCAGGGCCTTGTCCAGCCACAGGATCGAGGTCTTGACACCGGAATAGGGATTAAACAACCCTGCCGGAAGAGAGACCACCCCGACCAGATAATTCTCCTCAACCAGCATCTTGCGAAGCTGTTTGTAGGCATTGGCCGTCTGAAAAATAATGCCTTCCGGCACGATAATCGCGGCTCGGCCGTTTTTGGTCAAATGTTCGGCCATGTAATCGACAAACAACACTTCCGAACGCTTGCATTGAACGGAAAACCGGTCATGCGGTCGGATGCCGCCTTTCGGCGACATAAACGGCGGGTTGGCCAGGATCACGTCCGCCTTTTCATCCCACTTCTCGTCACGAGACAGCGTGTCGTATTCAAAAATATGCGGATCGCTAAAACCGTGCAGGTACATATTCACTAAAGACAGACGCACCATGTCGGGCGAGATATCATAGCCGGTAATATTTTCAATCAGGCGTTTTTTATCATCCGAGCTCAATTTTTCACCGCGGAACCCTTTACCGTTAATGGTCAATTCCGATAATTTCACATCCTGAAGCTCAAAGGGCTTGGGGTCATTTTTAGGGTTATAATTCTTTGAATTTCTTTTGAGGATATGTTTATAGGCAGAAATTAAAAATCCGGCGGTGCCGCAGGCCGGATCCAAAATTTTCTCATTCTTCTTCGGTTCAATGATCTCGACCATAAAATCAATAATGTTGCGCGGGGTCCTGAACTGCCCGGCATCGCCCTGACTGCCCAGAACAGAAAGCAGATATTCAAACGCGTCGCCCAGCCGTTCGGAATGGTCGTATTCAAAGACATCTATCTCTTTTAGAAAATCTTTGAGTGTCTCAGGATCGCGGTACGGCAGATAGGCGTTTTTAAAAATATCCCGAAAAAGCTGCGGAATATTTTTATTGTAATTCATATTCTGCAAGGCCTCACCGTAAAGATTGACGACTTTCTGACCGCTGTTTTTCGGATGAAAAATCGTGCGCCACGCGTATTTTTTGTATTCACCGGTAAAAAATTTGGCCTTACCCCGCGGGAATTTCTCAGCCTGACGGTCCATATCGTCCATAAACTTATAAATCAGGGCAATGGTGATCTGCTCGACCTGCGACTTGGGATCGGGAATCTTGCCGACGAGAATATCACGCGCCGAATCTATCCGTTTTTTTGTTTCGCTATCCAGCATCCTGTTCTCCTTTTAATCATCTATCACCCCGAGTTAAGGGAAAATATCAAAAAACCAATTTTTCCCACATTCACCCTCTTTAAACTACATAAACGTATTGAGCGGCACATAATCTTTGACATATTCCATAACCGGGTCCATCCAGCCGTTGAGTTCCTCCAAGTCCCTCATATCAAAACGCGGATTAGTCGCCAAGGATGAAAATTCACCGGCCTCCATAATCCGGCGTATCTCATGGTCCAAAATATAGGCCTTCATAAATTGCCCGATAATATGAGCGAATTCAGGTTCCGGATGATAGATCGAGATAAATTTTTGAACTTCTTCTTCCAGAAGTTCGTCCTTGGTCTTGAATTTTTTGATCTTGCCGAAAATTTTCTCGAGAATCTCTCGCAGGCTCAGGCGTCTGTCCAATTGAACCGACTTGCGCAACTTCTCAAGATTAAAATAGTCTTCCGGCTTATCGAAAACCTTGTCTTTGATGTAGGCCTCAGCCTCGGCGTATTTTCCCTCATATATCTTTTCTTTAATATGCTCATCGACACTTATGACCTCTTCAAAACGCTCAAACAGCTTACGGTCAATGCGCATGCCTTCAAGGCCGACGACAGTTTCGGCAACACCCACTAAAGGATCCGGATCAACATTTTCATATTCCTTTGAAGGGGGCTGCGGCGGACCGGAAGGACCGTCGGTTTTCCCGACTTTGGGCAAGGCAATCACTTCATCATATGGATACTTTTCTTCAAAATATTCACAATTGGCAAAAAAATCAAAAAGTTTGAAGCGTTCTTTCTCTTTACGATACTCTTGCCTGCCTCCCATGCCGTCAGACTCCTGATAAGAAAAAATGTATTTGCGCGTCCCGCGCCCCTTAATTTGGATAAAATCTGTCGGCGAAAAAATCGGGCGCATCATGCACAAATTCAGAATATCCTGACAATCATATCCGGTTGTCATCATTCCGACAGTCACGCAGACACGCGTCCTGGAGCTGCCGTAGCCTTCGACAAACCGCGAGTTGCCGTTAAGACGGTTATTGCGGAAATTGACCGGCATCTGCCGAGCCTCCGGGATGTTGGATGTTACCTGAACGGCAAAGTCTGAATTGTACTTGCCGGGAAATCTCCGATGCGCCAGTTCATTGAGTATCCGCGTTATTCTGGAGGCATGACTCTGGCTGACGCAGAAGCAAATAGTTTTACCGATCTCGTTTGAAAGCGGATCGTGTAACGCATTATCCAGAAAAGTTTGGCACAAGGAAAGATTAGTTTCCTCAGAGAATAATTTTCGTTCAAAGTCTTTCTGAAAATAGATCTTAGTCTCTTCGTCGCCGTCTTCATCTTGAAAAACGACGGCATACCCTTCATCCGAGAAAAGCTGTGTGGTAATCTCGGTCCTCGCATCAACGACAATCGGATTAATCAGGTATCCTTCTCGCACCCCATCCAATAAGGTATAACGAAACGTCGGATCGCTATCCTGACAGCCGAAGGTCGTATAAGTATCCAACAGTTGTCGCCGTTCAAGGGCACGCGGGTCGCGTCCGGCCAATTGAACCGCGTCGACGTTGCGCAAATAATTTTTAGGCGTTGCCGTCAGGCCCAATTTATACCCGATAAAATATTCAAAAACCGCGCGACTGTTTCCGCCGATTGAACGGTGAGCTTCGTCAGAAATAACCAAATCGAAATCCGTCGGAGAAAAAAGGTCTTTATATTTATTATTAAAAAGCAAAGATTGGACAGTTGAGACAATAATTTCGGCTTTTTTCCAGTCATCTTTGTTTTCTTTGTAAATGACGCACTTAAAATCATTCTTCAAATAATCTTTAAAATTTTTTTCCGCCTGTTCTTCCAATTCGAGACGATCAACAAGAAACAACACGCGTTTCGCATTTTCGGTACGCAAAAATAACTTAATCACGGCCGCCGAAACAAGGGTCTTGCCTGTACCGGTTGCCATTTCAAAAAGGAAACGGTCTTTACCTTCAGCGACCGCCTTCTGAATCGCATGAACAGCCTTTTGTTGATAATCTCTTAAAAACCGCAAGCCTGTCTTTTGGATAAAAGCGGGCCGCTGTCCTTCATCCAAATATTGAGGGTCTTTCCCATAATCAGGATTCTGCGTCAAGGCGACATAATCCTTACGAACATCCTCACGCAACAAAACATCCCGGTCCGGTTGAAACTCTTTTTTATGTTCGATAGAATCCGGCGATGGAAACGCCGTAATAATATGCGGATTATCTGTCTGAATATCCCAAAAGTAATGGATATTCCCATTCGATAAAATAACAAACCTGACGCCCAGGGTCTCGGCGTATTTTCGGGCCTGCTCTTTGCCGTCCAAAGGACTTTTGTCCTCGTTCTTTGCCTCCAAAACAACAAAAGGATCGCCGTTTTCATCCAGCAAAAGAAAATCGACAAAGCCGTTTTTGGACTCTTCAAAATTTTCGCCAAAACCGGTTAACACCTGCGACGTCAATTTGACATTTACCTCAAGCGTAATATTGGCCAAACCCTGATCGGAATCAAAAAAACGCCAACCCGATTCTTCAAGGAGTTTATTAATTTTTATTCTTGCTTTGGCTTCTTTTGCCATTTTCTCCTCTTTGATTCACTACAAAACTTATTTCTATTCACCAACCCCATTAATCTCCTGCTCCAGATTCTCTAACCGGTTTAAAATCTCATCAAAACCCGGGACCTCTCCAACAATCATATCCCGCATTAAGGCGTAATCCTTCTTTAAAACCTCCTGCAGAAACGTTGGCGGAACAAGCTTCATTGTGCCGGGTTTCGCCAAATCATAATTAGCCCAGCTGGAAGCAAAAAATCGTTTATTGAAGTCAACTACCCGATCCAAAAGCTCCAAATTTTCTAAAGCCTTATCTTTAACCCACGATTGACTCATTAGGGCTAGATCATAATAATGCCGTGAATATCGCTCAGGCGCTAAACTCTCTTGTGAACGAAAAGATTCTTTGTGCAGAATCATCGCCTTCTCCCAGAATGTCCTCTGTGCATTAATCGCCACCACACGGCACTTGGGATTCTCAAACAGAGTTGGAAATTCGTCCGCGGCATACGGCGTAATAAAATATTCTCCGTGAGGAATCCACTCTGATCGTGGCCCCACCTCAAGACGCACTTCCGGTCGCACATATTGATCCTCAAAACAACACGGATACTTTATCAATACAATCCCTTTTTCATCAGAACTCAACTCCATATCACAAAATTCTCCAACCGCCTCCTTGATCCAGTCCTTCATCGTTGACCTGACATAATGATCAGACTCTTGCACCAAATCTTCGTTCATTAATTTTTGCTGTTTTCTGGAACGATCTTCTAGCGGATCTTTTTTCGTCAAGAGTCTCCAATCGATCACTAAATCTATATCTTCAGAAAAACGCTCAATCAAATGAAAGACTTTCGACAAACTTGTACCGCCTTTGAAAAGAATTTTCCGCGAGATTTGTGGATGAGCAAAAAGTTTCATTAAAACCCAACACACCCAAAAATCTTTTTCCGCGATCGCTTCTGAAAAACCTTTCCTTGCTGAGACTTCATGAAACAAATCTTTTCGATCTTGCTCTGAAAGCGCGGCTACTTTATTCATCATTATCTCCCAAACCCTTCGGCAAGCTCAGGGCAAGCATATTTCTCGAATAAACTCATACACCCATCCGTTAACTACCCGGGCATCTTTTAATATTTTCTTTCGCGTTGACAGCTGAAATTGATCACGTATCTTATTTAAAATTTTTTTGTCCACTCTCTCTTTACCCAACGCCATTAAGGCTTGAACAATAAGCGCGCTTTCGGAAAGTTTTACTGAAGCATGTTTTGAAGTCGTCCGGCGAAAAACGATTTGACGATTTCCAATTTTATAGGTTCGCGCGGGGCCATCAGACAAATATACAAGACTGCTCGGAACCTGAGTAGAAAGACCCAACAAGTTAAGAGCTGTATCTCCGGAAGGCTGGATACGCCAACCAAACTTTTGAGACAAAACCTGAGCTACCTGATGAAGATCCGGGCTTAACCATTGATCCAAAAGATCACTATATCGTGGATAATCATAGATCCCACGAATGACCCTGCGGATACTTCCCTTTTTTACCAAACGTGATAGAGCTTGATCAACCGCGGCACGGCCCCCAAGATCAAGAAATTGAATTGGAGTGAATACCCAACCCCTTTTCTTACCGTATATCCTGCTAATTATACTTTTATCAATACTTTGCGGCATAATTTTTTCCTTTTCTTGTCAGAAAAAGTATATATATTTTCTGACAACAAGTCAAGAAAGAATTTGGCACCTAAAAGTGATTCAAAGATGCCATTTTCTATGCCTTTTAAAAGGCATAGAGAGGTGTTCGTGATATATAATTCTGTAAATAAATGACTTACAACAAAATCTTTAAAAATCTTGTCGCAAATACTATACACTTTTTGCGACAACTGGATCGGTCTCAACCTCCCCAAACACCAGCCTGTCCAGCCGCTCTCCGGCTCCGTGGTTGGTATTGGGAATGATATGGCCGTAGCGATCCATGGTGGTTTGAATTGAGGCGTGGCCCAGCTGGCTTTGGATGAACTTGATGTTTTCGTATGGAAAGCTTCATTTCCTCCCTGTGCCAGTTGGCACAGTGTCGGTCACGGGGGGCAGGATTTCCGGGAAGCCTCGCCGTTCTAATATATTACGGAAACGAGGGTTAGAACTGTGCTGCGCACAAGGTTCGGCATCCTTCCCAAAAATCGTTTCAAAAAAGAACCCCAACTCCTTACGGAGCTGGGGTATCTTTTTGAAATGGTTGGCCGGGCCGTTATCGTCCCGGCATTTCAAAACAGCAAGCTGTTCTTTGGAATGAAGCTCTTTCTAAAAATCTCTGTAGAAAGCTTCATTTCCTCCCTGTGCCAGTTGGCACAGTGTCGGTCACGGGGCTCAAATTTCGCTGTCCCCCTGCTGCTTCGCTTTGCGAAGCAAAGCGGCAGGGGTCCGCGGATCCCGTTCTTTCCGGAATCTATTTGCGGAAGAACGGTATAGAACCTGTCTTCGACAGGTTCTGCATTGCCGCCTGCAGCAATAACCAAAAACCCTGGCCCCCATACGGGGGTCAGGGTTTTTTGGTCAATGGTTGCGGGGGCAGGATTTGAACCTGCGGCCTTCAGGTTATGAGCCTGACGAGCTACCGGGCTGCTCCACCCCGCGGCGGTTATTGGGCCGCCGGGCGGAGTTCTGATCTCTCGCGCAACCGTTTTTGACTAACGAAAAGCTATCTTAACACAAAAAATATGAAATGCAAGTTTCTTCATGGACACAAGAGCACAAGGACACAAAGACACACGAAAAACCAAAACTAGAGCCCCCGCCAAACACCCGGCGGGAAGGTGCGGGACTAGAGCACTAGAAATTGCTCAAGATCCAGAAGGAGTGTGGAGAAAAAACGTAAAGCAAAATCAGAAATAAAAATCCGCTTTTTTGCCGTTCTCCCTTCTTTACTCAATCCCCTTTTCCCTTCCAGCATATGCCCATCTCAAACCTTTTTCCCCGCTCGCCTTTCTCTATTCTCTCCTCTTGATACCCTGCCGCCTTTACCTTTTTTCTCTGCCTTCTTTTCTCTGCCTTCTTTTCTCTGCCCTCTTTGCTCTATCCTCTTTTTCCGATATAATACCCCCATGTCCAACGCCACACCGCCGGCAGACGATCAGACGCGCCGGCTTATCCAGACATTACAGAGCATCATCACCCGCGCCCGGAGCGACATCCACCGCCGCCTGGTCATGATGTATTGGGAAATCGGCCGCGACCTGGCCGCCTTTCTGGCGCACACGTCCGGAGCCCCCAGCCTCAATCAGCTGACGCAGTCCCTCTCTTCTGAACTCAGCATCGACGCGCGCACCTTACAGCATTGCCATCAATTTTTTCAGGTGTATCCCGAGCCCCGGTTTTCTCCCGAGATCACCTGGTCGCAATACCGCTGTCTGATCACCCTCGATTCCCCGGATCAGCGCCGCTATTGGGAACAGCGCATCATCCGTGAAGATTTAAACCAGCGCGACCTGCTGGCCTTATTTAAGACCGAACGCCTGAAAAACCAAAACCAGACTTCAGACAAAATTCTATCCGAACCCGCGCGCGGACTGCTGTATCATTACCGTCTGATGCATGCCGGAACCCTGGGCGAGACCCCGCGGCTGATGATCGACTGCGGGTTTTCCAACCGTTATGATCCGCCGCCCGCCGACTGGGAGCTGACCAACAAGCGTATTGTGCGCAGTGACAAGACCGATGACGGCGCCTATCGCTTAAGCGCCACTAACGCGACCACCGACGCGATCTATACCTGTGCGGCCCGCCTGGAACGGGTGATCGACGGTGACACCCTCAAGGTCACGGTAGACTGCGGCTTTGATATCTGGCGCAGTGAGACCCTGCGGCTCAAGGGCATCGACACGCCCGAGATGCCATCAATCGACGGGCAGCGCGCCCGGGATTTTGTCAACGCGCGTCTGACGGCCAATCCGGTGTTTGTAATCAAGACCTGGCGGGGCGATAAATACAACCGCTATCTCACGGATCTGTTCTACCTGCCCGGCGAGTCCGACCCGGCGGTGATTGCGGCCCGGGGGCGGTATCTGAATCAGGAATTACTGGATGAAGGGCTGGGGGCTGTCTATTAAAAGACACAGGGACACAAGGGCACAAGGACACAAAAGGCAGAACCATTAAAAGACACAGAGACACAAGGACACAAGGACACAAAATTGAGAAAAGAGAATAGAGAGAATAGAGAACATAGAGAGAAAAAAAGAATATAGAAAATAGAGCGGAGAAGGGAGAAAAAACGTAAAGCAAAATCAAGGCCTGAGAGGACAAGGGCACAAAAGGCAAAACCATTAAAAGACACAAAGACACAGAGACACAAAGGCACAAAGGCACACAAAAAACCCAAACACATAAATTTGGAACTTCAAACACA
>JGI997J19993_1000121_pt1 | contig 29561 bp, 29 predicted proteins | sample Etolagbewater25m_FD_19993 | JGI IMG/M metagenome (IMG submission 19993)
ATACTATTAGAGATTATATTTTTGATTAGTATTTTTAGTAAAATTGGATGAGCATTTGTAATTACACTATTAAAAAAGAGAAATTCTATAGTGATATTTTTCCCATCCAATAACACCCTATACTCAGATACTACATCTAAAAGTGTCTCATCAACTTGCACCTCTTCAAATGAACTAACTATATCTTGCTGATTTGAATTTGATAGAAAAAGCAAACTATCTATTAACTCTTGTAGTTGCTGTAACTCCTCTAGTGAGATATTTAATATATTTTTATATTCCTTTATAGTTCTGGTTTTGCGTAAACCCAACTCCATCTCACCTCTTAAAACAGTAAGAGGAGTTTTTAATTCATGTGAAACATCATGGGAAAATCTTTTGACCTTAGAAAAAGATCTATCTATTCTATTTAACATAGAGTTAAATGTTATTATTAGCTCCTCTATCTCATCTGAAGAGTTTGTTAAAGATAGTCGTTTATCTAAATCACTACCTTGTATTGCATTTACCTCGTTTATAATATTTTGCACTCTTTTTAATATATCACCTATTATAAACCAACCTGATATTATAAACAACAATACAATAATAGGAATTGATATAAAAAGAATATGTTCCAACTCCTCTATTGAATCATAGATACCTTCTCCAAAAACATATACAACAGATACAGCAAGTGTTGCCAATACTATTAATACAATAGTAGAGTACCATATCAATATTTTTATTTTAATATTTTTTATATTCATATATTTTCACTCATCTTATATCCCATCCCCCGTATGGTATGGATAAGTTTTCTATCACTATTTTTGTCAATTTTTGTTCTTACTCTATACATATAGACAGTTACAACATTGCTAGCTGTAGTATCATCAATATCCCATAAGGCATCATTAATCATACTTGTTGTTACTATTTTGCCTTTATTAAGGATCAAATATTCTAATAAAGTATACTCTTTTGATGTTAAATCTATATTTTGTCCCCCTCTTGTGACACTTTTTTTATCAAGATCCAAAGTTAAGTTATCAATTTTTATAAGATTATTAAGACTTTTACCTTTTCGCAGTTGGACATTGATCCTTGCTAATAGCTCTTCAAAAGAGAAAGGTTTAGTAAGATAATCATTTGCACCTTCATTTAGTCCAAGCACCTTATCCTCTATACTACTTTTTGCAGTGAGCATAATAATAGGGGTCTCATCACCCTTTTCTCTAATCTTTTTACATAGCTCTACACCATCAATACTTGGTATCATAACATCTAGTAGTATCAAATCATAAGAGTTAGTTTCTATTAAAAACAATCCCTCTTCCCCATCATAGGAACTATCGACTGTATAGTTCTCCTCTTTTAAACCCTTTTGTAAAAACGAGGAGATCCTTATATCATCTTCAACAATTAGTATTTTCATGAAATTATCTCCAAATTTTTGTCAATTAGGTATTTTTTATTTACTGTTTTTATATTTTTATCTACCATAAATGATGTTGAAAATACACCTGATTCTACACAAGAATTTGATACAACTGTTGCACTTAATATCTCATTTTTATAATTAGCTTTTGAAAGAATATGAGATAACTCTTTATTTTCTATTTTTATATATCTTTCATAGGAAGCTGATGTTGTTAGGGCTTGGTTGTATAAACCAATAGTAAAAAGTTGTTTTTCTCTATTTTGTGGATCTTTGATACCAACTGAAAAGTTTTGCCCATTTGGCTTAGTTCCTAGTGCGTATATATCCCCTCCAAAATTTACCAAAGCTGATTTTATTTTATATTTTTTAATGATTAAGATAGCTCTATCTACACTATACTCTTTTATAAAACCACCAAGATCTATTTTGGTATGTTGATTGTCAAAGTATATTTTCTCTTTTTTTATTTCAAAGTGCTCACATCCTACATACTTTAAAAGTTCCTCTTTTTGTTTCTCTAAAGAGGATAAAGTATTATTTTGTCTATAGATATCTTTAATTGTAGCTAGTGTTATATCAAATAGACCAGTACTTTTTTGATAGTATTGTTTGGCTCTTTGAAGTAAGGTTTTAGTTTCTATATCAAGTGTCGATTTTTTTCTTAAATTTATACTATTAAGATAAGAGTTAGAGTCAAAGTAATTATACTTTTTCTCTAATCTTTTTGCTTCAACTAAGATATCTTTTGCACAAGTGTCAGCTTTATTTTTATCATCACAATATAGCTGTATCTCACATGGTGTAGTGAAACACTCAAATTTATATACCTCTAGCACCAATTTTCCCTTTTAAAATATATATTTAAATCCTAACGATGAGTATGTAGCACTAAGACCCGTACTTTGATCGTATAGATTATAACTTATATTATAACTAATCTTATCGCTATATTTATAATCCAAGCTTGTTTTATATGTGATTGCATTGTAAGAGCTTAATCTATCATCATGAGAAGCATATATCTCATTTGTAAAATAATCACTACTTTGATTATAAAAATTTGCTTCACTTTGTGTGTAGTACCTTAAGCCAAAACCTATCGTATATTTACTTCCTATCTCATAGTAATTGTTTATATCTAATGTATGTGAGTTTATATCCCAATCATCCCAATAAAACTTATACTTAAATTTAGAACTTAAGTTATCACTAATGGCTCTTATATATTTAAGGTTGAACCCATATGATTTTCTACTATCTGGTCTTTTTTCAGCTACTACACTAGCAGTTGTAGTGTTGTAGTCTCTTACAACATTAAAGTAAGGATTTGAGAGATAACCATCTTCACTACTATAAAATAGTGAAGCCTTTACTAAAGAGTTTTGATCTATAATTTGAGTTATACCAAGTTCTGTACTTAACATACTAGAGTTCTCTTTTGAACTTGCACCACTTATAGTATCAGCACTGTTACACTCATAGTTAAAAGAGCAATCTTTTATCAATATCTCATTTGATTGATAAGATAAACCAAAATTATAACTTCTATTTTTAGATATACCATCCCATAGAAGATAATCAACACTTAAAGTATTTGAGTCATAGTCACTTTCGTAAGATTTACTAAAAGATGTAGTTATCTCATCCCTATTGTCAAGTCTTTTAACTAAAGAAAATGAACCATAACTTCGTTGTTCAGTCATATCTACATTTTGTTTTTTAATATCTTCTATATTTAACTCTTTACCTCTTTTAAAAGCAGATGCCCCTGAGCTTGTATCACTATATATAGGGGTACCTCCACTTACACTGTCAGATACGATTTTTGTATTTAAAGTATAGTTTAATCCAAAATCTTTATTGATCTCAACAGATGGTGCTGATACTTCTACTCTACTATCATTTTCATTATATTGCATATAATTTACACGTATATAATCCTCTGCAGATAAACTATTTGTAAGTAAAACAGTAGCTGTTATAATTGATAATTTATATTTTAGTTGCATCCACACCCTCCACCTGATATACCATTGCCAGTTTTTGTAGCTTCTTTTGAGAAATAGATATGTTCTTCAAAACTTTTCTCTAAGCTATTTAAGCCACCATCTTTCATGGTCTCTTTTGCATGTGTAGCTTTTTCCCAAGGTTTTATATCTTTTACACAACCTGTAAATAAAGGTATCGTAATAAAAAAAGTAGATATCATAATTTTTTTAATCATTGTTATTCTCCTAAGTTTTCCAGATCATTTTTAATTTTTTGATCTATATTCTCAACTGCACCAAGCATAACTCTTTGAACCTTTAAATCTTTTATATAATATACAGCAGGGACCCCAATAGGATTAAACTTTGATATTATTTGTGAATCATTATCATATATAACATCAAATTTTAGATTAAGCTTTTTTACAAAATTTTTACCTTTGTGTATATCTTTATCTACATCAACACCTATGATTTTATATTTTGTTCTATTTAAACTTTCATCTAGTTTGGCTATTAATGGTAACTCAACTTTGCAAGATACACACCAAGAGGCAAAAAAGTCTAGGATATATATCTTGTCATTTTGTAGGTTTAGTTTAGTTGCCACGTCATTATCAAGTTTATCTCCAACATTATATGCAAATAGTGATGTTGTGGTTAAAGCTGACATTAAAAGTAGTTTTTTAAGCATAATTACCCTTTTTTGTGATTTTATACTGTAAGTATATATAAGTAATATGACTCTAATATGAATTTTAATTAATTTTTATAGTAGTTAAATAAAAGATTCTATTGTGTAAGCTCTTTGCAAAATTGCTCTTTAAAATCACAATCAAAAGTAGAGTTATCTAAATCGTAGTAAAATATCACACTACTTTGACTATCAATCCATACACGATAGCTCTCATTTGATATCTTTTCCCAACTAGCTGCTTTTGGTGTAGAGGTTGGCTTAATAGGGTAAGTTAAAACTTTAGAAAATAGATAGTTACTATCATCCTCTAAAGTTTCTAGATCTAAATCTTGCGCTTTTAGTATAGCTTTATCTTTATATCCATTTATACCTGTTCGTATCAACATAATATCACTTTTAATTTTAACTAAGTTACTTTTCTCTACCCCTGTAGTAAATTTAGGGATAGCAACAGTTACTATTATAGAGAGTATAACTATAACTACTATAAGCTCTAAAAGTGAAAATGATTTTTTCATAAGTTTAGTTTATATAGTTCTCTTTTTTATCGCTTGTGTCAAGCTCTTGACCTATCTCTTTATATCTTGTGAAGTAATACTCAACAAAGTTTGCTATAGTCTCATCTGTACTTGTGAAATATCTGTTTTTCTTAACTGCAAAGTTATTTAACCAAATAGTTGCATCTTTTTTATCCATATAGTGATTTGCTAAAGAGCTATATGTATCTATATACCAAGATTTTAAACTCTTAATTGTCGTTTCATTTTGTGTTATAGTTAACTTTTTAGCCTCTTTATCCCAAAAAAGAACTCCACTACTAAATAGCCCATTTAGATGTATAAGCCCCTCACAGTAGTATGGTTGTACTTCATCAACCTCCATCCAAGCTATAAGTCCAACAGCTCTTTTGATTGTATCACTTATCACAAACTGCTCAAGCTCTTTTTCATCAGTTTGTTTATCTAGAAAAAATGACACAAGACCACCTGTTGTAGCTTTGAACTCCTCTATATTTTTAAAGTTTGCTGTTTTATTCATAACAGATTCAGTCTCATCATCACACCATAATATATGACCAAACTCATGTCCAATGGTGGTGATATCATAAACTTTATGCCACGATGAACCCTCTTTAAATAAAAAGTTTCTCTCTTTAGTTAAAAAATCTTTTCCAAATATCTCATTAGCAAGTTTTAAAAATGGTTTTGCACGTGAGCTTTGGAGTATCTCATCGCTAAAAGCAAATATCTTTTTACCTGCCTCTTTAGAAACAATCTCATCATTTGGTACAACTTGCGCTGAGAAAAGACCATTAAACTCTGCACCAAAAAATAGTGCAGGGCGACCAAGATATAGTTGAACTTTATCTAAAGATTTTAGTGAGAAGTTATATATCTTTTTGTAGTTGTTCGTTTGCTCAAATGCTTTAAAAACTTCACTAAACATAGCTTTTATCTTATCTACCCTTTGATTGTTGTTTTGTAAGCTTGGGTTTACAAGGCGTATATCCCACTCTAGTGCTACTGCTTTTCTATAGTGATCCTCATAATACTCTAATGGGTGACCTATTTGTATAGGTGTAGTTATCTTCATCCAAGCTCTATCTACATCTGCCCACTTTGATACAAGCATATCTGTACGATCTTCACCAAATGCTATCATTAAAGCTTGAAGGTATTGGATATATTCCCATTTTTGATTATAAACTTCATCCTCTTGCTCCATTAAGTTGTCACAAAACTCCTCAAGAGCATCAACTACACTTGTTACCTCTTTTTTAAACCCCTCTATGTAAGCTTTACTTGTATATTGATCACCACTTTTTACTAAACAAGAATAGCTTCTATCTGCTACAAGTCCATCATGACCTTTATCAAAGAGATAATTTGATTCAAGGTACTGCATAACTTTCTCATCATCCCCATCAAACTTATCACTTAACTCTTTATTTACACCATTTATTATATTTTTTGTCCAACTACTTTGCCATCTACTCATAGCTAGCCCTACACCGTATACACCTTTAAATACCTCTTTATAAAATGGTGTTAAAAGATCGTGTTGCTCTATATGGTCTAAAGTCTCTTGATGTATATCAAGCCAGTAGTTTTTTACAAATAGATAAGCTTTCTCTTGTAGCTCTATTATCTTTTCATCACTAAGTTCAAGTTTTTTTAAAACCTGAACTAAACTATCATCTCTTAAGCTAACTAGTCTAGTTACTAGTGCGACTCTTAGATTATCACTCATTTTAAGCTCTAAATTTGAAGCAAAGTTATCTATTATAGATAACTTATCAAACTGATCTCTCTCAAGATATTGGTATAATTTGTTTATATCATTTTTTTTATTATCAAGGTAGTTATAAAGCTTTTGTATATCTGTCATAAATTGTGTTTGAGTCATTTTATTATCCTATGTTTTACATTTTATAATAGTACAATCCTATATTAAATTTTATATAAGATTAAAGGAGATAGCTTTAGTAGTTAAGGGGCTATTATATGTTTTCAGATTAAAATACCTTAATATAGTATTGCTAATCTTTAAATTACGCGTAATCTCTTTGTTAATCTTAACTAAAACTTAATACTGGATTGATCTGTTTACATAATGATACCTAAATAAATTAAAGTGAAAATTAAGTTTATATTGAATATAATTTCACTCTAAAATTTGGAGACATAGCAAAACGGCTAATGTACGGGATTGCAAATCCTTGAGGTCCCGGTTCGAATCCGGGTGTCTCCTCCACAAAATCAAAACAAATTTTCATATTTATATCAAATTATCAATATTTTTTAGATAAAATCACACCATGCAAAACAATAAAAAGAAAAAAGTAGTAGTAGGCTTAAGTGGTGGTATAGATAGCTCTATGACAGCATATCTTTTACAACAAGAGGGGTATGAGGTTGAGGGGATCTATATGAAACTTCACAATACCATCCCCGGATATCATGAACAAAATATTGAACATATCCAAAAAGTAGCTGATTTTTTAGATATAAAGTATCATATTTTAGATTTTACAAAAGAGTTTGAAGATGAGGTGTATAACTATTTTATAAAAGAGTATATAGATGGTCATACACCAAATCCATGTGTGAAATGTAATAGAACTATAAAATTTGGACATCTTTATGATGAAGCTATGAGATTAGGGGCTGATTTTTTAGCTACAGGTCACTACGCTAAAACAGATGGAGAGTTTATATATAAAGCTGATGATATATCAAAAGATCAAAGCTACTTTTTAGCACAAGTTGAGAAAAATGTTTTACCTAAACTTATATTTCCTATGTCAAAGTACACTAAAGAGTATATAAGAGGTGAAGCTTTAAAGATACCCGCACTTGTAGATATAGCAAACAAAAAAGACTCCCAAGAGATATGTTTTGTAGATACTGTTTACACAGATATACTAAAAAAACACACCTCTATAGACCATGAGGGTAAAACTTTAGATAAAGATGGAAATGTAGTAGGGCACCATAAAGGGTATATGCACTACACTGTTGGTAAAAGAAAAGGGTTTTATGTACATGGAGCTCATGATCCACACTTTGTACTTAAGATGAATAAAAATGATAACACTATAGTTGTAGGTAAAAAAGAGGATCTTGCTATCTATGAGGTTCAAATAGATCAGCTTAATATGTTTATAGATAAAAAAGAGTTTAGATCTGATGTTAAACTAAGATTTAGAAGTCAAACTGTAAAATGTGAAGTTAAAATAGAAGATAAAATAGGATATATCAAACTAGATGAGCCAATATATGGTGTAGCTACAGGGCAAACTGCTGTTTTTTATGATGATGATAAAGTTATAGGTAGTGGTTGGATTAAACAGACAAAATAGGGATAAAAACTTGGAACAATCGGTAAAAAAAATATTAGAACATATAGGTGAAGACCCAAATAGAGAGGGTCTTTTAGATACACCAAAAAGGGTACAAAAAGCTTGGGAGTTTATGTGTAGTGGATACACACAAGATCCAAAAGAGATAATACAAAAAGCACTATTTACAAGTACAAATGATGAGATGGTAGTAGTAAAAGATATAGAGCTATACTCTATGTGTGAACATCATATGTTACCTATAATAGGTAAAGCTCATGTAGCATATATACCAAATGGAAAAGTGATAGGTTTATCAAAAATCCCAAGAGTTGTAGATGTGTTTGCAAGACGTTTACAAATCCAGGAGCAGCTAACAGAGCAAATAGCAGATGCTATAAATGAAGCTATAAATCCACTAGGGGTTGCAGTTGTAATAGATGCACGGCATATGTGTATGGAGATGAGGGGTGTTCAAAAGATATGCTCTACAACTGTAACATCTGCACTTAGAGGTATTTTTAAAAAAGAGAAAAAAACAAAAGATGAGTTTTTAAGTATCATCAATAATAGTTTTTACAAGTAATATCTTTAGTAGTCTAATCCAATATTAAGTTTTACTTAAGATTAATGGAAAAATTACGCGTGATATGAAGATAACGAGCCTATAGTTTAAGGCAGATACAGTTTCAAAATAGATAACAAGAACTCAATTACTAAAGCTATTTTATTTAATCTTAAGTAAAACTTAATATTAGATTATACTATTTTAGTAATTAGTATTAAAAATATTACTATAGGATAGCTTATTGGAAGAGCAAAAAACATTTAATCTAACAGGGACTATCAAAAAAGTTCTATACTCAAACCTTGAAAACAACTACCACATAGCGGTTCTTGAAAATGGACAAAAGATATGTGGTCAATATTTTGATGCAGATATCCAAAAGCTTGTAGGGGAAGAGATACTTATAAAAGGGGTGTGGAACACTCATAAAAAATATGGTGTTCAGTTTGTCTTTGACTCTTTAGAGATAAAAGAGGGTGAGCTATATTTCTTTTTAACTAAAATAGTAAAAGGGATCACAAAAAAACTAGCTCATGAGATGACTGTAAAATACAAAGATGATGAACTTTGTGATATACTTGATAATGAACCATCAAAACTCTTAGAGTTTAAAGGGATAAAAGAGAAAAAACTAACCCAAATCGTAATCTCGTGGAATAAGTTCAAGCATCTTAGAGAGCTTGGAAGTTTTCTAGCTCAATTTGGTGTGACAAGCAACCTTATAAACAAAATCTACTCCCAATTTGGTGATGTGGATAATCTAATAGAGAAGATTAAAACAAACCCATATATGTTAACATCTATAAAAGGGATAGGGTTTAAAAGAGCAGACGAGATAGGGATCGCACTAGGGATCCAAAGGGATAGTTTATTTAGGATAACTGCATGTATGAACTATACTTTAAGGGAGTTCTGTGAAGCAAATGGAAATAGCTCAATAACCAAAAATCAACTTTTCTCCTTACTTGATGATGCACTAAACTTTAAAGATAAAGATAGTTTGTATGAAAATGCCCTTGTTGAGCTTGTGGCAAAAGAGGAGATAAAAGAGACTAAAAAAGATAGTTTTGCCCCAAGCATCTATCACTTTGCAGAGACAAAAATAGTAGAGATATTTAAAAATAGAAAACAACACAACAGAACAAAACCGATCATTCCAGATTTTGAAGAGTATATAGTAAAAAAAGAGGAGTCTTTAGGGTTTAAGCTAAGTAGTGAACAACAAAAAGCGGTACGCCTTATAAATGAGGGTGAAAACACCATCTTACTTATAGGTTATGCAGGAACTGGTAAATCAACCTCAAGTCGTGCTATATTGGAGCTACTTGAGGAGATAGTAGACTATAGGGATATACACTGTTGTGCTCTAAGTGGTATAGCATCACAGCGTATAAGTGATACAACAGGATATGAAAGTAGTACTATTCAATCTATGCTTGTAAAGATAGATAATAGCGATAAAGATAGATTTGACTATAAAGTTTTGTTGATAGATGAATCAAGTATGGTAAACAGTGTTACGTTTTATAAACTACTATCAAAAATAGATGACGATACTATAGTTATAATAGTAGGTGATGATGGTCAGCTTCCTGCAATTGGTGCGGGTGACATACTAAAAGATGCTATAAAATATGAACTAGCTCCTATATGTAAACTAACAAAAATATATAGACAAAATGAACACCAAGCAATAGCACTTATAGCAAATCAGATACGTCAAGGTGAAGTGCCTAAGTTTAAAGAGAGATATGAGGACTTTAAATTTGTAGATGTTAGTATCTCTAACTATTATGCTTTAAAAAATAGTTTAAGTGAATATGAGATAAATAAACTTAGATTTGAAAACAATGAGAAAATTCTACACAATATTTTACATATAGCAAGTGAATATATAAAACCTATGTATGAGTTTATAAATCAAAAAGAGATAAATAAGTTTTTAACCCTTTTTCAAGTTATAACACCTATAAAAAGTGGGATACTTGGGGTTGAAAACTTAAACATAAACCTTCAAAGGCTTATAAACAACACTAAGCAAGAGGGATTTAAAAGTAGAGTTTATGAGTATAAGCTTGCAGATAAAGTGATCCATATAAAAAATGAAAATATGAAATCACTATCTATGCACCAATATAGAAGTGGAAGTATAGATTTTGTAGAGCGTAGAGTTTTTAATGGTCAGTTAGGTATGATAATAAAAGTTGATAATGAAAATAAAAAGTTAGTAGTACTATACCCAAATGATGATATGGTAGTAGCGTATGACTTTGATACAGTTGATAATCTCCTTGCTCTTGCATACTGTTTAACTATCCATAAAACTCAAGGGATGGAGTATGATACAGCACTTATACCTATGAGTTTTAGTCACTTTATTATGCATAACACAAAGCTTCTTTATACCGCAATTACAAGAGCTAAAAATATGTGCTATGTAGTAGGTGAAGATGAAGCTATGCAAAGTGCATGTAAAAAGTTAGAGATCACCAACCGTCAAACTGTTATTGATGATATGCTTAGTTAGATTTAAGTTAATTCAACATCAGTATAATCCCGTATTAAGTTTTAGTTAAGATTAAAGGAGATAGCTTTATCTATTAACTTCTTTTATCTTTAATTTCAGTTGCTTATTTATTGATTTTTAGCTAAATATCTTCAAATCGCGCGTAATCTCTTTGTTAATCTTATCTAAAACTTAACACGGGATTGTTCTAATTTAGTATTATACTAAACCAAAATTTAAAAGTGATGAGCTTTACAGTTGCATTTAAACTGTTCACCACTTGTAGCTTTAGCACATAGGTTCAATTTTACTTTATATTTTTTAGCAATTTTTTCTATAATCTTTTTATATTTTGGATCAAATGAAAAAAGTATCTCATACTCCTCTCCACTACACCCTATCTCATTTGGTATATCTTTTAGAGGTTCAAATCCAACTTTACTTGACCTTGAAAGTCTCTCTAACTCAAAAAACAATCCATCGGATATATCCATAGCACTGTTTATATATGGTGCTATTTTAAACAAAAATTTTGGATTTAATTTTGGTTTGATAAATTTTGATTTTTTAGATACTTTCTCACCATTTAATAAAGAGTTTAGATCTTTTTTGACACTACCCAAACTCCCTGTATAACAAACCATATCACCAACTTTTACACCACTTCTTAAAATTGGTTTTTTTGTTTTTGATATGATAGTTACACTTATATGAAGCTTATCATTTGCTATAGTATCTCCACCTATTATCTCTATACCAAATTTTTTTGCTGTTTTTTTAAAACCGCTTGATAGCTCTTTTAACTCTTTTTTCCCAAATCTTTTTGGGATAGCAACACTTAGAAGTGCAAACTTTGGCTTTGCATTCATAGCTATTGCATCACTTATATTTACAAGCATAGATTTAGTAGCAATTTGCTTTAAACTCATCCATTCAGATTTAAAATGGATATCTTCAAAGAAAGCATCCATACTATATACCCACTTACCAACAACAGCACCATCATCGCCAATATATTTTGACTTTGTGAACTGTTTGATAAAATAATCTTCTTTATTTAATATTTTTTTCATAATTTATTATAGTTTATTTTTAAAATAACAATATAAGAAAAATGTTTTTCTATCTAGTGTTTTGGTGAGTTTATTACAACTTTAGTCTCACCTTTATGTTTTAGATTTGCTAAAGTCTCTTCAGCTAAATCTATCATATCCTCCAAGCTTTCACTATAGTCAAGATTAGCAGCTATTGCTACAGTTATCTTATACTCTTGATTATCATAAGAGAAAGTTCCATTCTTTACAATCTCTCTTATCTCTTCAAAAGTTTGGAAAATCTCCGCATATGGTCTATTTTTAAAAAGAACACAAAAACTATCTGCAGTGAATCTTGCTATAATTGAGTCTTTATTTAGATTTCTCTCTAAGATATTTGCTACATATTTTATAGCTTCATCTCCAACTTCGTGACCATTTGAATCACACAATACACCAAATTTGTTTATATCTATAGATACTACAGATAAAAGCTCTTTTTTCTTTTTGTATCTAGCATATATATCTTGTCCTATATTTAAAAGATATTTTTTATTAAAAAGTTGAGTTAGTGGATCTTTTTTTGCCTTATCTTGTGTATAATCAAACAGCTCTATAACCTCAAGGTTATTATTAACACGAGCTAAAAACTCCTCATTTGTAAAGTCTTTGTATAAAAAGTCATTTGCGCCATATTTTAAAAAGTTTGCTACTATATCTTTCTCACTAGTTCCTGATAGTGCTATAAGTGCTATCTCATCTTTTTTATACGATTTTCGAAGCTCCATTGTAAACTGTAGTCCATCCATTTTAGGCATCATATAGTCTACTAGTATAATTTTTATATTTGGACGCTGTTTTATAGTTTCAAGTGCTTCAATTGCACTATAGTTTACAGTTGTATTTAGGTTGTACTTTTTACAAAGAGCTTCCATCTTAGCTGCAAATGTTTTTGAGTCATCTACTATTAGTATCTTAACTTTCTCATTTAATAGAAATCTTCTAACTATCCCTACAGTATAATCAATAGCATAACTTCCATTTTTCAGTACATAGTCTATTAGGTTTTCATTTTTAAAGACATCGTGATCTTTTGGTAAAACAGATCCTGTTAAAAGTAGTGATGGTATCTTAAACTTTTTAACAACTCCAACAACTTGACCCTCAGATGCATCTGGAAGATTATAATCCAAAAGCGCTAAGTCAAACTTACCTTTGTGTTTTAAGATAAGATCAGCACACTCTTTCATAGATGCTGCACTAAAAACTTTAGCTCCTAGCTCATTTTCTATTTTTATTTTTAAAGTATTTAAGATAGTTTTACTATCATCTACTATTAATATATTCATACTTTTATACCCTTAATTTATTATTGTCAAATTGTACCATAAAAATATTATTAATCTAATGTGAAAGTATCTGCTCTAAAAATAGTTTTAGTCTGTCACTTTGAGGGTCATTAAAAAACTGATCAGGAGTATTCTCCTCTATGATCTGCCCACCATCCATAAAGATAACACGATCTGCCACTTTTTTAGCAAATCCCATCTCATGAGTTACACATATCATAGTTTTATCTTCACTTGAAAGCTCTATCATCACATCTAAAACCTCACTTATCATCTCAGGATCAAGGGCACTTGTAGGTTCATCAAAAAGCATAATTTTTGGATTTGCACAAAGTGCTCTTGCTATGGCAACACGCTGTTTTTGTCCACCACTTAGTTGATTTGGGTATTTGTGAGCTTGGTCTGCTATATTTACCCTTTGTAGATACTCCATAGCAGTTTTAGTTGCCTCTTTTTTTGGCTGATGGTGTACATGCATAGGAGCTAAAATAAGATTATCAAGTATACTTAAGTGTGGAAAAAGTTCAAAGTGTTGAAACACCATAGCAACTTCACTTCTTACCTTTTTTATCTTTTTTATATCATCACTAAGTAGTGTTCCATTTACATCTATACTACCCTCTTGAAATGTCTCAAGGTAGTTCATGCATCTAGTAACAGTTGATTTTCCACTACCACTTGGTCCACAAATCACTACTATCTCACCTTTTTTTATATTTAGGTTTATATCTTTTAGTACGTGAAAATCACCATACCATTTATTTAGATCTTTTATCTGTATTATATTTTCTTCCATTTATTTACCTTTAGTATATTCTATTTATCTATTATCTGTATTATATTTAACTTCAAGATATTTACCATATTTTGAAAGTGAAAAACAAAAAAACCAAAACACTATAGTGACAAACACATAACCTTCAGTTTCAAACCCAAGCCATGAAGCATCACTTCCTGTTAAGTGAACCATAGCAAGAAGATCAAAAAGACCTATTATAAGTACTAGTGTTGTATCTTTAAAAAGTGATATTGAAGCTCCAACTAGATTTGGGATAGCTACTTTTAAAGCTTGTGGTAAGATTACCAATATCATCTTTTGCCAGTATGATAGCCCTAAAGAGTCTGCTGCTTCATATTGCCCTTTTGGTATAGCTTGAAGTCCACCACGTATAACCTCTGCTATATAAGCTGATTGAAATAGTGTGATACCTATGAGTGCTCTTAAAAGCTTATCAAAATCCATCCCCTCAGGGAAAAATAGTGGTAAAATAACTGATGCCATAAAAAGTATAGATATAAGAGGAACTCCCCTTATAAACTCAATATAGACTACACTTACATTTTTTATAATAGGAAGTTTTGATTGTCTACCAAAAGCTAAAACAACACCTATAGGAAATGCAGCAACTATACCAACTGAAGCTACTATAAGTGTAAGGCTAAGTCCACCCCACTTATCAGTTGTAACACTATCAAGTCCAAATGACCCACCAGTTATTAAAAAATATGCGATGATTGGGTATAGTGAAAATATGGCTATTTTTTGTACAAAGTTATTTCCAACATATTTAAACAATCCACCAAATAGAAAAAATAGTAGAAACGATAAGTTGATACGCCAATACTCACTCTCTGGATAAAATCCATAGATAAAAATATTTAGTTTCTCTTTTATAAATACCCAACAAGCTCCATTACCAGTACAATCTGCCTTTGTACTACCTACAAAGTTTGCATCTATTATAGCCCACTGTACAAATGGTGGAACTACCCAAAGTAAAAATGCCACACCTAAAAGTGTAAGAGCTGCATCAAAAGGGGTTGAGAGGAGATTTTTGATTATCCATCTTATTGGACCTTTTAGGTTTGATGGAGCTGGTCTTGGTTGTTTTAGTTCATAAGTTGCCATCTATCTACCTTTTATCTCTAGTTTTTTATTTATGATATTTAAAATAAGTGATATAAATAAACTTATAGTTAAATAGACCAACATAGTTATAAATATGATCTCTATAGCTTGTCCAGTTTGATTTAAAACCGTCCCAGAAAAAACAGTAACTAACTCAGGGTATCCAATAGCTGTAGCTAAACTTGAGTTTTTTGTTAGATTTAGGTACTGATTTATAATAGGTGGTATAGATATACGTATAGCTTGAGGGAGTACTACTAACTTTAAAGCTTGGTAGTTTGAAAGCCCAAGTGAAGCTGCAGCTTCTTTTTGTCCACGAGCTACTGCTTCTATACCACTTCTAACAGCTTCAGCTATATAAGTTGCAGTGTATATACTAAGGGCAAATGTCAAAGCTAAAAATTCAGGAGAATAGCTCATCCCACCACCAAAGTTAAACCCTCTTAAAGATGGATTATCAAGTGTAATAGGTGATCCAGATGCGAGAAAAGTGATAAGTGGTAAAGCTATAAGTAACCCTATAGATGTTAATAATAAAGGGAACTCCTCCCCAGTCTCTTCAAATCTTTTTTTAGCCCAACGTGCAAGAAAAAATATCGCTGCAACTGCTATAAAAAACGATACAATAACATATACAAATCCACTTTCAAGTAGAGGTTTTGGGATATAAAACCCACGATTGTTTAAAAAGATATTTTCACTTAGTTTTAAACTTTGCCTTGGACTTGGAAGTGCTGCTAGGACAACATTATACCAAAATAAAATCTGCAGAAGGATTGGGATATTTCTAAAAAACTCTATATAAAATAGAGATAATCTTGCGATTAGGTAGTTTTTTGACAATCTTGAAACACCAACTATAAGCCCTATGATTGAAGCAAAAAATATCCCAATACCAGATACTATTAAAGTGTTTACAAGTCCAACTTTAAATGCATCAAAATATGTAGATGTTGAGTCGTTATACTCAATAGGTGATTCTGATATACCAAATCCAGCGACCTGTTCAAAAAAGTCAAAACCTGTTGTGATGCCTCTTTGTTCTATATTATGAAACATATTTGTAGTAATATACCACAAAAAAGCAACTAAACCAACAACTGTCAGCAGTTGAAAAAAGATAGCTCTAAATTTTTGATTGTTTAATAATCCCATATTTTCCCTTTTTGTAAAATATATAAAAGCATTAGAAGTATAATCCCGTGTTAAGTTTTAGATAAGATTAAAGGAGATAGCTTTATCTAAAAACTTCTTTTATCTTTAATTTCAGTTGATTACTGTTTGATTTTTAGATATTCATCAACAAAATCGCGCGTAATCTCTTTATTAATCTTAGCTAAAACTTAACACTGGATTGTTCTAAAGCACTAGATAGCTCTAGTGCTTTTAAGTTAAGAAATAGCTTTAGATTATCTAAATGGTGGAGCGTAGTGTAGTCCACCTTTTGTAGTCCAAAGGTTGTTTAATCCTCTTGAGATCTTTAGAGGTGACTTTTTACCAACATTTCTTTCAAATGACTCTTCGTAGTTTCCAACTTGTTTAAGAATATTGTATGCCCATTTAGAATCCAATCCTAAATCTTGACCTATCTTACCACTTGTACCAAGTATTCTTTGTACTTCTGGATTTTTAGATGACTTTGCAAGGCTATCAACATTTGAAGATGTTATACCATACTCCTCACCAGCTTTAAGTGCATTTAGTGACCATCTTACTATATTTGCCCATTGATCATCACCTTGTCTTACTAGTGGTCCTAGAGGCTCTTTTGATATGATTTGAGGTAAAACTTTATATTCACTTGGGTTTTTCATCTTTGTTCTTAATGCGTATAGTTGAGATGCATCTGAAGTTATAAGATCACAACGTCCAGCTTCAAAACCTTTTGCAACTTGATCTGTTGTATCGTATGTGATTGGATTGTATTTCATACCATTTGTGTTGAAATAATCTGCAAGATTAAGCTCAGTTGTAGTTCCAGCTTGGATACACACTGATGCTCCATCTAGCTGTTTTGCACTTCTAACACCTAGTTTTTTAGATACTAAAAATCCTTGACCATCATAGTAGGCAACTCCAGCAAAGTTTAATCCCAATGAGTTATCTCTAGTTGCAGTCCAAGTTGTATTTCTAGATAAGATATCTATCTCACCACTTTGTAAAGCTGTAAATCTCTCTTTTGCAGTTAAAGGTACATATCTAACCTTTGATGCATCACCTAAAACAGCAGCTGCTACAGATCTGCAAACATCAACATCTAAACCTTTCCACTTTTTATCACTTCCAACTTCAGAAAATCCTGGAAGTCCAGTGTTTACACCACACTTTAAAACGTCAGCTTTTTTTACATTTTCAAGTGTTCCAGCAGTTGCACTCAAGCCACAAACAGTTAAAGCTGCAAGTGATAATTTTACTAATCTATTCATAAATATACTCCTTTAATATTTTAACAGTACATTTTATGAAGATAGTTATTAAGAAGATATTAAACTTAGCTTAACATCTTCTTAACTAATGAAATATTTTGATTACTTTTTGATATTATTTTTTACTAAAAATATTGCTAATATTGAAAATATAGCAAATACACTTGAGATAAGTATCCCCATAGTTAGCCAGCTAGTCCCTAGTAAAAATCCAAGTTGAGGGTCTGGTTGTCTAAAGATCTCTGCAATAATTCTCATAGTTGAGTATAAAAATATATATAAAAGTCCAAGTTGACCATCGAAGCTTTTTTTTGTACGATACCAAAATAGTATCACAAATACAACTACCCCTTCTAAAAATGCCTCATAAAGTGCTGATGGATGTCTTAACACTCCATTTACATATATCCCCCAAGGCATATCAGTAGCTCTACCTATAAGCTCTTGGTTTACAAAGTTCCCAATACGTCCAAATACATATGCTAGTGGAACTGAAACCGCAGCAATATCACCCATAAATAGAAAAGATCTATTGTATCTTCTACACCATAGGTATGATGCTATTACAAATCCTATAAGTGCTCCATGGTAACTCATACCAGATATCCCTATAAAAGTACCATCAGCTGCAAAAGGGTTAAAGATCTGCCATGGATGGGTTAGGTAGTAGCTAGTGTGGGTATCATAAAATATTATATACCCAAGACGAGCTCCAAGAATAACACCTATCTCTATCCACCATATATAACTATCAAGCTCTTCGCTTGTTATGGGTAATTTATCTTTTTTTACTAACCAGTGGGCGATATATATACCACTAAGTAGAGCAATAGCATACATGATCCCATACCAGTGAACAAAAATAGAACCTATACTAAAAGCAACTGGATCAAAGTTGCTATATATATTATTCCAAAACTCCATTAGTCTAGTGCCTGTGCTATAAGCTCTATTGGATTTTTAAATACAACATCTGTATCTGTTCTTCCAAGACTATCTGTTATTTGCATCCTACATGCACTACACTCTGCACTTACAATAGATGCTTTAGTTTTATTTATCATATCTGCTTTTTTACTTCCAACAGCTTTTGCAAAATGGTATTTTTCACTTTGCATAGTAACTCCACCAAAACCACAACACTCATTTGGATCACTCATCTCATCTATTTTATAGTTTTGCTCTATTAAACTTCTAGGTTCTTTGTAAACACCCTGCATCTTTTTAGCATGACATGGATCGTGATATGTTACTATATCTTCCATCTTTTTACCACTTGAAGCTAATAACTCTTTTAAATGAGTATTGTTTTCAAGCCATTTTGTAGCCATTATAACTTTTGGAGCTATTTTTTTTGCTCTATTTTTCCAATCTGGCTGATCGTGTAAAAAGTGTACCCAGTCTGTATTTACCATAGCACTACAAGTAGCTTCTGGGATAATAATAGCATCAACATCATCAATAAATGTCTCAAAATACTCTATATTTTTCTTTATAAGGTAATCAACTGTATCAAAATCACCTGTAAAATATGCAGGTGCTCCACAACAAAGTTGCTTTTTAGGGATAAAGGCATCTATCTCTAACTTTTCTAGAATTTTAAGAAGAGATTTTCCTATATTTGTATAGGCATAGTTGCCCATACACCCTATAAAGATAGCTACTTTTTTAAACTCTTTTTGATCTTGTTTGTGATTTATGATATTTTGTGGATTTGAATTTAAAAAAGATATTCGATCAGCAAACGGTAAAGTTCTATCTTTTATCATCTCAATTGGAAGGTTTAGTCTTAGTTTTCCACCTTGCTTTTTAGAATCTATTTTTAAACCGCAAGTTTGAAATACCCATCCCATTTTTGCCATTAGATCCATAATCTTTCTATGTCGCAAAAGGAAGAAAAAAACTCTTTTATACCAAGCTATCCCATATTTTTTTGCTATATCACTTCTAACTTGTTCTATTATCATATCTGTAGGTAGGTCATTTGGGCACACCTCTACACAGTTTGTACATAAAAAACAACTCTCAAAGATATCTTTTGCATTTTTGTCAAGCTCTAGCTCATCTCTTTTGTATGCACCAAGCAGATCTATAAAACCCCTTGGAGATGTTGTTTCATCTTGGTTTATGTTAAATATTGTACATACTGTTTTACACTTTCCACACTTTATACAAGCATCACTTGTTTGTGTAAAGTCAAATTTATTATTAGTCACTATAAAAAACCTTTATTTGTAATTGTCGCGATTATATCAAAAGTTTGGTTATAAATAGTCCAACCCTCTATTAAGTTTTAGTTAAGATTAAAGGAGGTAGCTTTAATAGTTAACTGCTTTTAGCTTTAATTTCAGTTGATTATTTGTCGATTTTTAGCTATTCATCTTTAAGTCGCACGTAATCTCTTTGTTAATCTTAACTAAAACTTATTAGGGGATTGGACTATAATTAAGACTAAAAAGAGATAAAAAAAGGGTAGATGTTTCCATCTACCCTTTTTAAAGTTTAGTAAAAGTTTACTTAGCTTTAGCCTCATCTGAATATTTATATCCAAGCTCATAAGCTTTTAGGTTAAGTTCGTGTACTTTTTTAGGTACTTTAGAAAGCATAACCTCTTTTAGAGTTTCTTTATCAATTGCACTCATATAGTTATTAGCAATAGCAAGAGCGATAACAGATTGAGTAATAACATTACCAACTTCCTCTTTAGCTATTGTAATAATAGGGATCTCAACGATATTCCATTTTTTTCTATCTTCTTCAGTTGGTTTAATCAAGTTTGGCTCAATAACAATTGTTCCACCTGGTGTAACACCATCTTTAAATAGGTCAAAACTTACTTGTGCAACAGAAAGCATGAAGTCGATCTCACCATCATTTGCGTATGGGTAGAAGATCTCATCATCATCTAAAGTGATATCAACAACAGTCGCTCCACCTCTAACTTGTGATGTATAAGTTGCAGTTTTTAGTCCATGCCCACCAGTTTTGATCTTTGCAGCTGCAAAAATCTCACCAGCAAGAAGAACACCTTGTCCACCAACACCTGTAAATCTCATTAATGTTCTAGCCATTGTGTTTCTCCTTATATTTTCTTAGCAAAGTCGTCTTGAGTTACTAACCCACGCTTACCTTGTTGAGCAGCTTTGATATCTTCATACATATCACAGTACTCTCTAGCTTCAGTATCATGTTTTAATACACCAGTTGGGAATAAGTTTAATTGTTCCTCTTCTGTCATCTTATCATATTTAGATTTTGCAACAGTAATACTATCTATCCAATCAAGATTTTCCATAGCAGAAGCCATTTTATTCTTTCTACCAAGGTTGATGTGACAGTTAGATAAAATATCAAAGAAACTAAATCCTCTATGCTCAAAACCTTTTATAAGAACTCTTTCAAGTTTTTTAGGATCAAGTACAGTTTCTCTAGCTACAAATGAAGCTCCAGAAGCAATAGCTAAATCACAAGCATCAAAAGTTGGGTCAATATTACCAGCTTTTTGAGATACTGTCCACATACCTTGAGGAGTTGTAGGACTTGTTTGTGAATTTGTAAGACCGTAGATGAAGTTATTGATAACAATCATATTGATATCGATATTTCTTCTACAACCATGAATTGTATGGTTTCCACCAATAGCTAGTGCATCTCCATCTCCAGCAACACAGATTACATGTTTGTCTGGATTTGCAAGCTTAACACCTGTTGCCCAAGCTACAGTTCTACCGTGAGTTGTATGGATAGTATTAAAATCAACATAAGAAGAAAATCTTCCAGAACACCCAATACCAGAAACAACACAAACATCATCTTGCTTCCAACCTAGCTTCTCTATTGCTCTAATAACAGCTTTTAAAATAACACCATCACCACATCCCCAACACCATAGTGTTGGCATCTTTTCTAGTCTTAAATATTTATCATAATTAAATGCCATCTTAGAATACCTCCTTAACTTTCTCAACTATTTCATAAGGTGAAATTGCTCTACCATTAACTTTATATAGACCCTCAAGATCAAGTCTTCCTGCAACTCTCTCCACCTCTTCTGTGTATTGTCTGATATTTAACTCAACACAAAGTACATTTTTAGTCATATCTGTAAAATGCTTGATTCTATCAGCTGGACTTGGCCATAAAGTGATTGGTCTAAATAGACCAGCTTTGATACCATCTTTTCTTAAGTGTCTAATAGCCTCTTTAGCTGCAAGTGAAACTGAACCATATGCTATAATTAAAACTTCACCTTCAGATCCATCAAAATCATCTAACATAAACTCTTCATTTAGCTCTAACTCATCAGTATGAGCCATAACTTTATCTTCAAGTCTTTGGATAAGTTTTCTACAAGTTTCAATCTCTTCAGTTGGGAAACCTTTTTTATCATGGTGAAGACCAGTAAAGTGGTATCTGTAACCTTGGAACATTGGGTTTAATGTAGCTGCTTCAGTTGGTCCACACTCATAAGGGAAATACTCTTCAGCAGGTCCATCAAATGTTTTTCTAGGAACAATTCCAGCTTTTACATCCTCAACTGTTGGTATCATAGCTTTACCATGCATGTGACCTAATGTCTCATCAGTAAGTACGAAAACAGGTTGCATAAATCTATCTGCAAGGTTAAAAGCACGTACCACTTCAGTATAACACTCAGCTAAGTTACCAGCACATAAAGTGATCGATCTGTAGTCACCATGAGACGGGTTTCTAGCTTGTCTAACATCACCTTGTGAAACTCTTGTAGGAAGACCAGTTGATGGACCACCTCTCATAACATTTACAAGTACCATAGGAACTTCAGCCATTTGAGCAAGACCTAAGTTTTCTGCTTTTAAAGATACACCAGGACCTGAAGTAGCTGTTAAAGCTCTCTTACCAGACATTGCTGCACCAACTGTAGCTGCAATTCCTGCAATTTCATCTTCCATCTGTATTGCAGCCCCTCCAGCCTTTGGTAAAAGGTCTGAAATAGTATGCATTACTTCACTAGATGGTGTAATTGGATAACCTCCAAAAAATTCACATCCAGCATCTACTGCAGCGATCGCATTTAAATCATTTCCAGTTGAAATTATCTCTCTTAATGCCATTAAAATTCTCCTTATTTACCGTAATTTTCAGGTAATCTGTAATTATTATTTCTAATTGCTTCGGCTCTTGCCTTAGAATCATCTGTTAGTTTTGCAAATTTGTATTCCGATTTCTCTGCTACATAAATAGCAAAATCTGGACAATGTAACTCACAATCGTTACAACCAATACAATCATCTGATGCAATTATTGCAACCATTGCACCTAAAGTTGATGTTGGTTCTGGTTCCATAGAAAGAACTCCTGCTGGACACACATCTGCACATACGTCACAAGCTTTACATCTAACTGTATCTACCCACACTGGAGTATTTGCTGGAGCTGTCATTACTGCCATATTTTCCCCTTCATTATTAATAAATTTAAACAGAATATATGATTAAGTATTGTTACTTTATATAACATATCATACATTACTGAGATAATGTTATCGTATAATCTATGATAGTAATTTGAATGTATAAAAAGAAATCTATTGTTTTAGTTTAGTGTTACAATTTGAAGCATTAAAAAATATTGATGATTGTTTAATTATATCTATTTAAAGTAAATATCTACTCTTCTGTTTTGTTTTCTTCCATCTTCTGTGTTGTTTGAAGAGATTGGCTTGGTTTCACCAAACCATTTTAAAGTGATACGTTGATCTTTAATACCAAACATTAGTAAAGCTTTTTTTAATTGAATCGCTCTTTTTTTAGATAGGTATTTATTGTATTTTTCATTTGATGTTGAATCTGTATGACCCTCTATAATGATATGGTAACCATAACACTCTTGAGCAATATTTATAATTTGATTAACAATTTTACTACTATGCTTATTTATAGTGGCTAATCCAGTATCAAAATGTATTGTATACTTTAAAATCTGCGTACAACCATCATCAGTAACACAAACGCCAGGTGGTGTTGATGGACATTTGTCTATATTGTTCAACACAAGATCATTATCTAAATCATCACTATTTATAGAAGCTAGATTGTTGTAAGGAGTATTTAAATTAGTTTGTTTATAATCACCATTAGCACTTAAGATATATAGATTAAAAATCAATGTTATAAATAATATTTTCATAGTTTTACCTTTGTATATTATAGTGATTATAAAGTTATACCACTTAAATATCTATTAAGTTTCATAAGGGTTAGTATTGGAATATATTTATCTATTTTTTATATCATTTTTATCAGCAACGATTCTACCTCTTGGTAGTGAAGTTTATTTTTTACATCTATTAAATAGTCAATTCTATCTACCCATACTGTTACTTTTTGCAACACTAGGGAATACACTAGGGTCAGTTGTAAACTATTTTATTGGTATAAAGGGTGAAGAGTATTTAGAGGAAAAAAAATATATAAAAAAGGAAAGTGGTTTAAAGTATAAGTACTATTTTGAAAAATTTGGTGGATATTTACTATTGCTATCTTGGGTCCCTATTGTTGGTGATCCTATTACATTAATTGCTGGCGCTTTAAAATATAATTTTAAAAGATTTCTCATTTTGGTATTATTTGCTAAATTTGTTAGATATCTATTTGTAGCTCTTACTTTTTTATATTTTAATTAAAAATGGGTGATACAAAAAGTATCACCCATCTATTTTGATAAGTTTAAATGTTAAACTATTTACTTAAAACTTTTTTAACAGCTTTCCCAATCTCAGCTGGAGATACAACAACAGTAACACCAGCGGCTTCAAGAGCAGCCATTTTTTCTGCAGCTGTACCAGCACTTCCACTTACAATTGCTCCAGCATGACCCATAGTCTTACCTTTTGGTGCAGTTTGACCTGCGATAAATGCTACAACTGGCTTAGTTACTTGCTCTTTGATAAGCTTAGCAGCTTGGATCTCAAGATCTCCACCAATCTCTCCAATCATAACTATACATTCAGTCTGGGGATCTGCTTCAAACATTGGTAGAAGTTGGTTGTAAGATAAACCAATAATAGGATCTCCACCAATACCAACAGCAGTTGTGATACCATAACCTTCTTGAACAACTTGGTTTGTCCCTTCATATGTTAATGTACCTGATTTAGAGATAAGCCCTACATTTCCTTTTTTGAAAATAGCCCCTGGCATAATACCTATCTTACACTCTTCAGCCGTGATAATACCTGGACAGTTTGGTCCAAGTGTTTTCATACCATGTTTAGTAGCATGTGCTTTAGCAGCTTGCATATCTTTAACAGGAGCACCCTCAGTAATAATAACAGCAAGTTCAATACCAGCTTCAGCAGCTTCCATAACTGCATCTCCAACAAATGCAGGTGGTACAAAGATCATAGATACTGTAGCATCAGTAGCTTTTACAGCTTCACTTACTGTATTAAATACAGGTTTACCTAGGTGCTCTTGACCACCTTTATTTGGTGTAACTCCACCAACGATATTAGATCCATATGCTATACATTGCTCAGCATGAAAAGTTCCCTCTTTACCTGTGAAACCTTGTACGATAATTTTTGTATCTTTATTTACTAAAATTGACATCTATCTATTCTCCTTTTGCGGCTTTTACTGCTTTTGCAGCACCGTCACCTAAATCACTACCAACAATTAAGTTAGAGATATTTGCATTATTTAAAATCTCTGCAGCTTCTGGTGCATTTGTACCATCAAGTCTTACAATAACAGGTACGTTTACATCTGTTATTTTAGTAGCTTCAATAATACCATTAGCGATCCTATCACATCTTACAATTCCACCAAAGATATTTACAAATATTGCTTTTACATTTGGGTTTTTAAGTATAATCTCAAAACCTTTTGCAACTGTTTCGGCATTTGCAGAACCACCAACATCAAGGAAGTTTGCAGGTGTCCCACCCATGTGATTAATTGTATCCATAGTACCCATAGCAAGTCCTGCTCCATTTACCATACATCCAATCTCACCATCAAGTGCTACATATGACAGTCCATAATGAGATGCTTCAACTTCATCTGGATCCTCTTCACTTAAGTCTCTCATAGCTGCAATCTCTGGTTGTCTACCTAATGCTGAGTTGTCAAATCCCATCTTTCCATCAAGTGCTAAAAATTCACCGCTTCCTGTTTTAACAAGTGGATTTATCTCTATCATCTCTGCATCATTTTCCATATAAAGTTTAAATAACTTTTGTGCAAAGTTGATAATATTTTTTTGTTCATTTTTATCTGTAAGACCTAACCCAAATGCAAGTTGTCTTCCGTGAAAACCTTGGAAACCAATAGCAGGGTCAACTGGTATTGTAACAATCTTTTCTGGAGTATTCTCAGCAACATCTTCGATGTTCATACCACCTTCAGTTGAAGCCATTATTAAAGGCATCTCAAGTTTTCTATCAAGAACAACTGATAAGTATAGTTCTGATTGTATATCAGCACCATCTTCTATATATAGTTTTTGAACTAGTTTACCCTCAGGTCCAGTTTGATGAGTTACTAGTGTCATACCTAAAATCTCATTTGATAGTGACTCAACCTCTTCTAAAGACTTAGCAAGTTTAACACCACCACCTAGTCCTCTTCCACCTGCGTGAATTTGCGCTTTTACAACCCATATTGGTCCACCTAAAGTTTCAGCAGCTACAACTGCATCTTTAACGCTTTCTGCCATTATACCCTTTGGTGTAGGTACATCATACTTAGCAAAAATCTGTTTTGCTTGATATTCATGAATATTCATTTTTTCTCCTATGTAAGATTAAACTGCCTAAATTATATCTAAGAAGTTTTAATTTGAAATTTTTGTAAAAAAGTTTTATTTGCTTATAAGTTTTAGTGTTTACTTTTTACACATTAAATAAAAAAAGAGTAACTAAAAGTTACTCTTTATCCTATAATCAATATCTATTTAACTTCGTAAATCTCTCTACCCATTTGGTAAAGATCTGAACCATATGTATCATTTATAACTGTAACTGGAAAGTTTTCAACTGTTAGTTTTCTAACCGCTTCTGGTCCAAGTTCTGGATAAGCTATAACTTCAGCACTTCTTATCTGTTTCCCTAAAAGTGCTCCAGCTCCTCCAGTTGCACCAAAGTAGATACCACCATACTCTTTACATGCATCTTTAACAGCTTGATCTCTTTTACCTTTACCGATCATCCCTTTTGAACCATGTTTTAACATAGTTGGAGAGTAACTATCCATCCTATATGATGTTGTTGGACCTGCACTTCCGATTGGGTCACCTGGTTTTGGAGGAGTAGGACCTACAAAATATATCACACTACCCTCTAGATCAAATGGCAACTCTTCACCAGCTTCAATTAGATCTACAAGTCTTTTATGTGCAGCATCACGAGCTGTATATATAGTACCACTTAGATATACAATATCACCAGCTTTTAATTCTCTTGTTTGCTCTTCGCTTAACGGTGTAGTTAAATTATATGTTTTACTCATAATGATTTTCCTTATATTGTTATATGTGTATGTCTAGAGCTGTGACACTGAACATTTACTGAAACTGGCAATGATGCTATATGGCAAGGGTTTGCCTCTATATGTACAGCCAATGCTGTTTTTGTTCCACCCATACCCATAGCTCCAATTCCAAGGTTATTGATCTCTTTTAAAATAACCTGCTCTAAATCATCCATTTCAGGGTCTTCATTTTTACTACCTATATCTCTAAAAAGGGCATGTTTACTTGATATACACGCTTTTTCAAATGTACCACCAATACCAACACCAACAGTTATAGGTGGGCATGGATTTGGTCCTGCATCACTTATAACCTCTTTTACATAGTTTACAATACCATCTTTTCCAGCAGCTGGTGGGAAAACTCTAGCTCTTGAAACATTTTCACTCCCACCACCTTTTGCAGCGTATTCTATATCTATTTTATCCCCTGCTACGATATCAAAATGGATTATTGCAGGTAGGTTGTATCCAATTTTATCTTTTAAGTTTGCTCTACTAAATGGTTCACAAGTGCTTGCACGTAGATATGCATCTGTGTATCCTTGCTCTGTCCCTTTGTTTATAGCATCTCTTAAAAGTCCACCATTTACTTTAACTTCATCACCAACTTTTACAAAAAATACTGCAAGTCCTGTATCTTGACAAAGTGGTCTTTTCTCATCTTTTGCAATATCAGCATTTTCAAGTATCTGTCGTAAGACCTCTTTTGATACAGGAGATTTCTCATCCTCCATAGCTTTTTGTAAAGCATCATAAGCATCTTTTGGTAGATCTGTACCACAATGTACAATAACATCTCTTACAGCTTTTACAATATCATCAAATTCAATAACTCTCATTTTAAGCTTCCTATTTTTAAATTTAGATGTAGTTTATCATTATATTTTTAAATCAAACTATAAAAAAAGCCCAAGCAATTATACTTGGGCTAAAGTGTGAAAAAATGTAATATATGTTTAGTTGAAAAAGTTGTGCTCTTTTAGTATATCTATACCTTTGTTTATAGTATTAACTGAAGTTGCAAATTTTTCTTTTAGATCCTCTTCAAGCTCTAATTCAATAATTTTCTCAACACCATTTGCCCCTATAACAGCAGGTACACCAACTGTTACATCACTATATCCGTACTCACCGTTTAGCATAACAGAAGATGGGATAATAACTTTTGAGTCATTTAGTATACTATCTACCATATATGCAACAGCTCTTCCTGGTGCATAGTATGCACTAGTTCCTAGATGTTTTACTATTTGTGCACCACCATTTTTTGTTCTATCTATTATATTTTTCATATCCTCTTTTGATACTAACTGCTCTAAAGGTACACCACCAACACTAGTAAGTGTAGGGCATGGGATCATATTTTCACCATGATCTCCTATCACCATTGTTTTTGTTTGGGTTTGTCCAAATTGAAGTGTATTGTTTATCTGATATGCCATTCTTGCTCCATCTAGTGCTCCAGCCATACCAACAATTCTATTAGAATCCCAACCTGTGATTCTATGACATACATAGGTCATAACATCAAGTGGATTTGATACACATATTATAATTGCATCTGGAGAGTATGTGGCGATATTTCCCACTACATCTTGCATGATTTTTCCATTTATCATCAAAAGATCCTCTCTTGTCATCCCATCACGTCTTGGAACACCTGCAGTTATAACTACAATATCACAATCTTTTATCTCTTCTGGTTTTAGTGCTGCAGTTACTTTTGTACCACTTGCTGAATATGCTGTTGCTTGCTCTAGATCTATAGCTTTACCAATAGCTACATCTGTATTTATATCATATAATATTATCTCTTTACAAGATGCTGTAATAGTTAAACTAAATGCTGCAGATGCACCAACAGCTCCTGCTCCTACTATAGCTACTTTTTTACTTTTCATTTTTATTCCTAGTTATTACTAATTTTAAAATATAGGATATACTAATCAAAATTAGTTTTTGATTAGGGTTTGGTTATTTTTATTATTTTATTTTATACTGTATCGATTTTATACATTAAAAAAAAGGGGATAGCTTTTGGCTATCCCCTTTTTAAATATAATAAATAATTATATTACTCCGATCTTTTCCATTCTCTGTAAAGCTCTTCATGAGTTTGGATCTCTTGTTTACTTGGTTTTCTTCTACAAGATAGGTAACCTTTTGCACCATCACATGTTTCAAATGGGTACACTGTTGCGTATACCCAGTAGTATCCACCATCTTTTGTAGCATTTTTTACATATCCTGTCCATATATTACCTGATTGTACTGTATCCCATAGAGATTTAAATGCTGCTTTTGG
>JGI997J19993_1000124_pt1 | contig 29188 bp, 30 predicted proteins | sample Etolagbewater25m_FD_19993 | JGI IMG/M metagenome (IMG submission 19993)
GATATTTTACAATTAGTTACGAACTCAGCCGGCACAATCGAGAGTACCTATACCGATAACCAGTTGAATTTATTTGACTTATAACCGGACACTAGTGATTCCGCAGGATAACTACTATGTAATCCCATCCTACAGAGACAAACTCTCGAAAGCCGGATTTGTCAATAGTGACATTATATCAATACGTGACGATGTCTATGAACCTCTTCATGCGTATCTATCAGAAAATCGAAGATTTGTCGACCAACTGCATCCGCTTGCAAAAATGATGGCGCAATTAACCCTGAATCGTTCTGAAGAGAGTGTGTACGCTGGCCTGGACTATATCCTTTCTTATGCTGAAAAGCCATAGCCTGAAACCTATGTTCTTTAGGGAACCTCACACGGCCATCTCTGCCCCGGCACCCAGGAACTCGCCAAGCTGCTCGAGTTCGATGGAAGATCGGTCTTGCCTGCAGGTCTTACTTGCTGATGCTGAACGCTTGCTCTACATGCCCCTTGACGCCGACCAGCCTTCTCTTTGGATTTCTTAATATACTTGGCTCGCCGTCATGAGTTACACAATCAGTCGTCTTGGCTTAAAGAGGATCTGAAGCCATGAGTTTCAGGAATATATGTCCCCAGATGTGCAAGAAAATCTTTTGCTTTGATAAAGCCGATAATGCGGCTGGCATGCATTTCTTTTCCTGAGGAATCGAAAAAAAGAAGTGCCGGTGGACCAAAGAGAGAGAAGCGTTTCATCAAAGCCCGTTCTTCTGCTGTATTTGCAGTAACATCTGCTTGCACAATGGTCAACTGTTCCAGTGCCTTTATCACCCCAGGATCCCGAAAGGTGATATGTTCAAGTTCTTTACACGATATGCACCAATCAGCATAAAAATCCAGCATGACAGGACCTTGAGCTGAATACAGAATCCGGTCGAGTTCGCTGGAGGAGTGAATGGTAATGAAATTCAGCTGTTCTTCCCCTCGTTTCTGATCGCTCAGTACCTGTGCGTTGCCGGTAATGCCTGACAGGGGCTCCAGGACTGTGCTTCCACCAGATGCAGCCCCGACAAATTGCAGCAGGCCTACAATCAGGGCAACAGCACCGAACGTTTTTCTGAAACGCTCTCCTATACTTGCTTGTTGTGTAAGAGAATCGAACACGCCAAGAAAAACAGCACTCAGCATCAGCAATGTTCCAGTAGCAAACAAGACCGCTTGAGGTGGCAAAACCGGGCTGGCCATCCATATCGCTGTCGCAAGAAGCAAGAGACCAAATATGTATTTTACACTAACCATCCATGCGCCTGCTCGAGGAAGAAGATGACCGGCTGATACCCCAATCAGAAGCAATGGCATACTCATACCTACGGCCATCGAAAACAGGGACACACCTCCGGTGACCACATCCTTAGTCTGACTTATATAAATCAGGGTGCCTCCCAATGGCGCAGCAACACATGGGCCGATCACAAGAGCTGACAACGCCCCCATTATAAAAGTCCCTATAAATCGTTGACTTCCATTTTTGCCACTTGCATTGTTCAGCTTGGTCTGTATTGATGCAGGAACCTGCAATTGGTATACATCAAACATTGACAGCGCCAACAGTACAAGCAGTATGGAAAACCCGATCAACACCACAGGCTGTTGCAAGAATCCGGCAAGCCCTTCTCCTGCAAGGCCAGCAGCGATTCCAAGCGCTGTGTACACTAATGCCATACCCAGGCTATAGGCAAGTGCGAGCAAAAAACCCCTTAAACGACTAACCGTTCCTTGCCCGATAATTATGGAAGAAAGAATTGGCACCATTGGCAAAATACAGGGGGTACATGACAGAAGCAGGCCGAAAAAAAGAAATGCCAACACAGTCTTCCATAATGCCTTATCACCAGGCATAACACCAGGAGCCCCCCCCTGTGCTGGCAACTTGTCCAATGCTTCGCCGTTTGACTCGTAACTGCCAGGATACGTAGCAAACTCCATCTTGGTCGTCTCTGCCAGTAATCCAGGCTGTTGCGCATCAACAGTAAAAAAGCGTTGTTCAGGCGGATAACACAGGCCGGACTCTGTGCATCCCTGGTAACGAACCTTCAGGAGAAACGGACCAGAATGCGACAGTAATGGCACATCAACAGTCGCGGTGTTGCGATATACCAGAGACTTTTTGCCGGTCAAGGGATCAGGTAATTCCACTCCACGGGAATATGAAGGTGACCCGAGCGTCGCGGCGCCTTCTTCAACAACAAAGCGCATCTGCTTCTGATATAGCCGGCAACCCGGAGCCACATCCCATTGTATCCTGATTGATTCTGCATCCAGAAGGCTGGCATAAATTCTGAATGCCTTGTCTACAGCTGATTCTTCCGAAGCGTGCAGCTGCCGGTAAGGAAAGCAGGCAACAATAAGGACAATGAGATAAAGAAAAATGTTCCAGGAACGTTGGCGTTTCATATGCAATCCCTTGGTATGGCTAATCATTCTGCTGGTTTTCTAACGCCAGTTTTATGAGGGCTTCCCAGTTTGCCTTTGTCTGGTAGCCTTCGGCTATCTTGACGAGAGAACCATTACGGTCAATCACAAAAGACATTGGGATGGCTTCAAGCTTTCCATTGAGAACGCTGCTGAAGGTCTCCATCAGCTCTGCGTTTTCCATGATCACAGGATAGTTGATGCCAAATTCCCATATAAAATCGAGGATGTTTTGCTCATCATCACGAAACCCTATACCAATGAAGGTAAATCCCTCTTTTTTATAGATCTCCTGCAATTCCACCATATCAGGCACTTCTTCACGGCATGGCGGGCACCATGGAGCAAAAAAATTGACAATAAACGCTGTCCCGTTAAGGGACTCGTCTGACAGCTCTATACCATCAAGTGTTTTTGCGTGAAAATCAAGCTTTGGATTTCCTGCGCCAGCCTCCTGGTGCAATATCAGAAAGAAAAATACAAGAAATAAAGCTGTTGCGGACCAGAATGACTTTGTCATGAGTAGTAAAATGATTGTTGACTCTCATCAGGTTTGACCGGTTAATCAGGATTGTTCAGCGCCGGGATTTGAAGCGGTATTTTTTATCGTTGGCCTGAAATCTCCCACAAGGTTAACATGACCAAGTTCCTTGAGATATCCGGCTACAGTATCCCATACCGGCTCTCCTGTCGATTGTGACCCTACTGTAGCCCATCCTGCAACTCGATAATTATCTGATGCGTTTACAGGAGTGCCATCAGAAAGCTTTAAGTCATTAATTCGTTGCCCAAATCCGGCTGACGGATCAATCGTATAGCTCATGCCCCCAACACGCACCATATCACCACCTTGCTGGTAATAGGGGTCCGGGTTAAAGAGGTTATCAGCTACATCTTCAAGAATAACCTTGATCTGCTTACCGCTCATATCGCGAACATAGGTTTCAGGATAGGTCATACACGTCTGTTCCAGCAAATGCTCCATGGTGATAGTTTCTCCAGGCAACACGGTCGTCCCCCAGCGAAATCCCGGGGAAAGCGCTACCTGAGCATCATTCCGTTCACGTAAGGCATCGCAGATCACTCTATCAAAGGTACCATCAAGGTTTCCTCTCCGATAGAGCAGAGTATCTGTAGTTGCCAGTGGTGTTGTTAATTGGTCAAGATATGGAGCCCTGATAGCAGTGATCATCTTCTGCATTTCAGGCTCAGGCTCAAGTTCATTGGAAAAGACCGGCAATAACCGGTAACGATAGTCCTTTACTCCACCTTTACCGAGTTCAAGGTCCATAACTCCAAGGAATTTGCCATTAGATCCTGCGTTGGTCACGAGGGTCCGTCCACTGCTGTTACGTACTTCGAACGGTCGTGGAACCGCATCATGAGTGTGACCACCGAAAATGACGTCGATACCATTAACATCCTTTGCAAGTTTAATATCGACATCCATACCATTATGCGATATCAGCACAACAGCTTCAGGCTGTTCCCTGTTGCGAATGTTGTTGACAAGTTCCTGTAATTCGATACGATTGATCCCGAATGTCCAGTTTGGAATAAAACGCTGAGGGTTCGCAATAGGCGTATACGGAAAAGCCTGGCCAATCACGGCAACACGATGGCCATTGAGTTCTTTCATGACATAGGGCTGGAACGCATGACCAGTCATTTCATCATAAGCCTCTATACCATCAAAGAGGGCCTCCTCTTTGACCTTTACATTCTGTGCCACAAAATCACCATTGAATCGGGCAATATTGGCCCGAACCACCGACTCTTCGTAGGTAAATTCCCAATGGCCTGTCATAACATCGACCCCAAGCAGGTTACACACATCCACCATATCCTTGCCGCTGGTCCAGAATGCTGTTCCCGATCCTTGCCAGGTATCACCAGTATCGAACAGCAGGGTTTTATCCAGACCAAACTCATCCCGCATCCTGTCAACCAACGTCTTGAGGTGAGCAAAACCGCCAAGTTTGCCGAAACGCTGAGCGGCCTCAACGTAGTTGACTGCAGTGTATGCGTAAGCCAATGGGCTATCAGCTGAAATGCCGTAATATTTCAGGAAGGCATTGCCAACCAAGTGCGGAGGCCTGCCAAATGCCTCCCCAAAACCAAGGTTGAGGCTGGGTTCTCTATAGTAAAGCGGCTGCAATTGCGCATGAGTATCTGTGATATGCATCAGCCTGATGTCACCAAACGTTTCAGCGCTGTAGATATCGCCCTGCAGATTCTTGGCAATGAGCGAGGCTGGCAGGAGTCCTGCTGCACCAGCCATGCCAAGGATACGTATAAATTCACGACGGGATATGTGCATAATGCTTCATTTAATATGCCCATCGCCCTGGAAAACTGGACGACAGTCATTTTTTTCAGAAAAACGCCTCCATGGAACAGGATGTATCAGAATTATTCCTCGGGTATAAACTCTTTCCAGTGCTTCTTCATATACCTGGCTTGAAGTGTTGCTTGTTCTGCCTCTAGCAAGGCGGCCTTGGCGACAGCAAGCGCATTTTCCTCATCACCCTTTTTATGAAAATCTTGCGCTTCAGCTATCAGGGTTGCCGTATCACGCCACTCAAACCCCAATGCAGCGGCCTCCTTTCTTGCATTTTCAGCTTGCATGATCATCTCTTCGACCGCGGAAGAAGCGTAGAGTGCTCCTGCAACAGGTGCCTGCATCAGAAAACAGAGCATTGCAATCAATTTCTTTGTCATGTAGATCTCCTTATTTACGTGAAGCAGGGCCATTAAAATGCATGCCATTCGACATGATAGTCTGGAAAAATTCCAGGTTTCTATACTCTTCACTCTGGGGTGCAAAAGGCTTGGCTCCGGTATTATTGTTACACCCGGCATACCGCCTGTGCAATGTGCCCATATTGCCCCATTTCAGCCTGAAAACCGGAAAATGAGAAGGGTGACCAAGGGCAGGACTGATGGTTTCTGAACGAGCTCGCCTTCCAGTGTAACGCATATGACACCCTGCGCAAGACATGTTGAGTTTACCTCGTTTAGAATAGAAAAATTCTTTACCACTGAGATATGCCTCATACGCAGACTCACTGTCAACCCTTACGTCAACAAGCTTGTTATGGCTCAGGTAAGCCATATACGCCGAGAGTTTTGCTATATCACCTTTTTTATATTTCAGAGGGTTTTCACCATTTGCTACTCTACATTCATTGATGGCCATTTCAAGAGTAATCACCTCTTTACGCTGTTCGTCAAAATAGGGATACTTGTGCCTAACCGCACCTCCATCAGGAAAGCAATCACCATAAGTCTTGCCGTTAGCAAAAGGAGTATTGAATAATCGTTCCCCTTCTTCCAGATCCAGTTCATAGGGTGGAAAATCCTCTATAGCAATCCACTGCTGGCGTGCATTATCATTAATTGCATACACGCCATCAGCGAAATCATCGAGCGTTATACCAGGAAATTTTTCCATAAAGAAACCCCTAAATTCCTCGATATCTTTCTCGACCTTCTTATTATAGTTTTCTGCATATGAAACCCCTGAACCAAAAAGGATAACTGACAGGAAGAACATCACACGCATGTGAATTCGTGAAACAAATTGCATAATATTTCAATCTAGTAATTAGACATTAAGCCCCACTTATAACAACGTCAAGGGTTTCGCTCTCACCCTTATTGTCTTTCCAGCTAATTGTCAAGGTATCTCCTGTATTTGCACCATCAAATGCAAATGAAATATAGGGATCCATAGATACCCCTGGACCAACCTCAGCTCGAAAAACATCATCACCCTTACATACAGCCTTGATTTCAGTGATATAATGGGCAGGAAGGATATTTCCTTCTTCATCTTTTCTACGTCCAGTCTCCATTGGATGTTTGATAAGCATTTTGACCTGGACAGTTGCATCGCGAAGAATTGCTCTTACTTTCATGGTAAAACTCCTGTTATTATTCTTGATAGTGTATTAACCGCCGCAACCGCCAATAGTAACCTTGACCTCTCGTGAGGCACGATAAAGCTTGTCCCCAGCCTTGACAATCACATCCATATTGGATGTTTTAGCCATACGTATCCGCAAGGAAACATCTGGCCTTGTCTTCGGCAGAATATCAAATGAAGCAACGATAGGGGTAAAGTTTGCATCAGCATAAATACTGATACTGGTCACTCCGGGAAGATCCGTAGAAACTGACACCGGAACAAAAGCTCCATTTTCAGCAATTTCAGGTGCCTTGATCTGAATTCTGTCACTTTTTTCGATAGGTAATGCTCCATACTTTGCCTTAACAGCAGCATTGACATTGTCTGACAAAGCATGATCATCACCGCCCTTGGCCATTACTGATCCAGGCAGGGTAACCCCTGCTAATGTTGCACAGGCAATAGAGCCTCCAACTGTTTTCAAAAAATGCCGACGGCTAATACCCATAGTTTTCTCCTTTTATTCTGTTCAATGAATGAATACTGCAAGAGTAGTTTCAAAGCGTATACATATAGTCTACCACTGCATCAACTTCTTCGTCGGTAAGAATACCATGCTTACCAAACGGAGGCATTATGCTTTTCGGGTTTGCTTCTGTAGCATCCCAGATCTGCTTGTACAATACATCTCTTTCTGGGTAACGAAGTTTCATCTGAATGAGTGGTGGGCCAAAATTTCCTGGTTGTTCACCACCTTGTATCCGGTGACATGCCAGGCAGTTTCCTTTTGCAGTGTTGAACGATAGTTCGCGGCCAAGATCAACCTGCTTTTCTTCGCCCTCCGCTTGAGGCGAAAGCAAAGGCTGAAGCATTATGCACGCAAGTGCAAACATTGAAAGACGTCTCATGATCGTATACTTAATTTGTATAACAGAAAAAGCAACCCGTTCTCAATTCCAGATAAGTATCAGCCCCATGTCCTGGAAGTTATATCCTCATACCATGCAACACCTTGTACAGAATCTTCTTCATATTGTCTGTCAGTTGCATTGAACGGAGTCATATACCCTGCTCCGGGAACAGGAGTAATTTGTCCCGATGACGTGGTAAACACACCTTTCACAGCCAAACCATAACCTGGGCGAATAAGGCTATAACACGTGCTGCCAAATGTTGGCTGTGATGGAACATCACCATTGAAATAGCTAATAATCGCAGCTGCGGCTACTCGCCCCTGCCGACTGGCAGCATCACCTGATTTTGGCATTGGAGCTGCGTCACTTGCATCGCCAACAACATAAATGCCTGGATGGATGCTTGACTCGAACGTCATCGGATCAACAGGACACCACCCTGTATCATCAGCAAGACCGGTATCTTGCGCAATCTTCCCTGCCTTTTGGGAGGGAATGATATTGATGACATCAGCAGATTCACCACCAAAATCCGTCTCAACAGTCATGCTTTTGGCATCGACACTCCAGACTTTACCGCCAGCAATAGCCCCTCGCCACTCAATCATGCCAGCATAAAAACGCTCCCAGCCTTTCATAAACTGGTCCTGGTCAAAAAACCCATCTTTATCATCAAGAATGATGATTTTTGATTTTGGCTTATGTTGCTGAAGGTAGAACGCTATAAGGCTTGCACGCTCATATGGAGCAACCGGGCAACGAAATTGTCCGGAAGGGGGACAAATCAGTACGGTTCCTCCGTCTCTCATGGCAAGAAGTTGATTGCGAAGGAGTGTTGTCTGAACCCCTGCCTCGTATGCATGAGGTATGGTTGATTCCGAGATTTGTCGAGTATAACCATCTATCCCGGCCCAATCCAGAGCGACTCCAGGAGAAACGACCAGACGATCATACGATTGTTGTGAACCATCATTAAGTGTCACGATCTTTTTGACCGGATCTATTCCTTCCGCACGCATGGGAATAACATCTACACCATATCGGTTTTCAAGAGCGGTATAGGTTTGAGCCAATGCCTGCAATTCCCTGTGCCCACTGAAGACCCAGTTACTCAAGGGGCAAGTGTAGTAAACCGCCTTCGGTTCCACGAGCACAACCTTGATAGATGGATCATGCTGCCGGAGATAACGAGCGGCTGAAACACCACCAAACCCTCCACCGATAACAACCACTCTTTTCGATGAAGCAAAAGCACTGGAACTGAACCCCGCCAACCCTAATGCAGATCCTGCCAAGCCGGTAAGAACTACTTTACCGAACGCTCTTCGTGATATTTTGGGAGCCATTTTTTTCTAATCAGTTAGGAAGATAAACCTGTAAAATCCTCAAAGATATTGCCCTCCAGCACCCCATGGGTACATAGCCAGACATAGAGGGGGTGTACAAAAAATCGGTAGCACAGAAAAAGCATCGAGAAAAACCTTTTCTTTCAGGTTACTGAACAACTATACCACCGGGGCCAGAGAAACGCCCTAAAACCTTACAATCATATCCCCCTGCCAGATATCAACCCTATTATCACTTTCCTCTACATCAATTCCTTTCTCGTGATTGTAATACTTCAGGGCAACCGTCAGGTTTTGAGCCATCATATACTTGCCACCAACCTCAAAACCCTTTCCATCAGTACCGCCTGAATAACGCGTACCATCCGTAAAAGCACCAAGAATGGCATCTTTTTCAATAGTGCAGTAATTAGCGTCAAGCTCCCACTGACCTGTTTTTTTTGCCTTACCTATGGTTGCGCCCAGAAGCCATGCATTAGTATCATCATCAATACCATCAGCAATATTGACTGCATACTGGCCATATACTTTTACTGGCATACTACCGGCTATTTCAGTACCTGCATTAGCAAATACCTCAAGTACATCATAGTCATATGTCATCATCGAATCAGTGCCAGTATTATTATAGAGACCGTCATTATAAGCCCAGCCATCAACACTTTTACCCCCAATATTCTGGAAGTTGTAATATCCTGCACCAACCAAATAGGAAAGGTCATTCGAGGAACCACTGAACGCCAACTGTGAAACCCAGAAAAACGGATCTGATTCACTGTCATTCACCTCATCAATAAAGTAGTAGCCAGCAACGGCATTGATTCCGGCCAATTGTTTCTTGCCTTTTTTACCATACTGAAGTGTCAGGCCCTCAAGAGTAAGATCGTTATCCCAGACAAGGTCATTGACCCGGATGATGCTTTGAGCAACATCACGCTTCCCGGCAACAACATTCAGCTTCCCGTCAAGCCCATACGCTGCCGGATGAAAATCTATATAGGCCTGATTGAGGTTAAACGATTTTGAGGTAAATCCATCGCCAAGGACTTGCATCCTTGATACAGGCTTGTCTCCAGCAGTAGAAAGTTCAACGCCTGCACTCAGCTCCTCGCTGATCCAGGGAAAAGCACCCACCCGAACTCGCATAAGGTGATAATCCCTGTTATGAGAGACCCCTTCTTCATCATTGACCTGGTAGCGATACATGATATCGCCTTTCCAATTCCAGTCCACAGCAGAAGCGTTTCCTGCCCATCCAACTACAGCGAGAAATGCTAACAGCCTGACAAAATTTTTCATTTCTTAACCAGTTTATTTTAAAAAACTCCATGACGCCCGCTCAGACACCAATTCAATTGTATAACTATTTGGTAATATAGTCAAGCAATTGAATTACAAAAATATTTTTCTTTAAATACCACCTACTTACCTTTTTTTCACTGCCCGATTATAGAGTACCAACATAGACTACTACTCGATCCAGAGAAAGCAGAAGCACATCTCCAACGAATCCTTGTCACGATAGCCCCGGAGGACCTCAACCGAGGCCTTGATGCCGCTGGAAAGCAGTGCCTGGAACCCGGCACAGCGGCTGATATGGCAACTACCCGCCTCGGTGTTGAACGAAATCTTCGTCCCCCATTTTGGCGTAGTCTTCACGATGAAGAACTCGTCATACGCCTTCTGATGGGCTGCGAGCAGGCGGCCGGAATCAAGCTCTTCGCAGTACTCCAGATGCGACTCGTTGAAACTGTCGATCGCACTGGCACGGTTGCCAGCTATGTAATACAGATGCAGATAGCACTGACGGGTTCCCCAGGGGTAGAGGCAAAGAAGGTCTGCTTCCGGTCAGTGCTGATGGCGGCAAGCAATTCACTGATGCGCTGACTGCTCAACGACGAGGCGAGAGCAGGAAGGTGGGTATAGGAAAACATGCCTGACAAAGCTGAACTCACTCCTCAGCCTGGTCGACTTTTCAAAGGTGTTGGTTTGAGGATCATCTATGCCGAAAAAAATTTCTTTCTGAACAGAAAGGAACTGTTCGAGCGTTGGACAGCAGCGTACCCCGAAGCCTTGAAGCCGAAACTCCTGCTGGGACGGTTCCGGGGGGTAACGATACTGGTAGCAAGAGGTTCAGCTGGACGCTGCAGTTGCCCAATGGTGTGATGAGGTTGCTACTGAGAAACTGACTGGATACCTGAAGCCAGGGACCGTGACCATTTATAAGAACAAAAAATAGCTGGCTGAACTGGTCATCAACAACCGGCTGAAAAAGGATCCGAAAGGGGAAGTGGAAATCCTTGAACGCTTCTGGCAACCAGGCTGGGGCTTCGATGCAGGTGACACGGTCCATCCCTTCCTGAGCTTTTGCGCGAGATGTAGACATGGGGCTGGCTAATGCTGACGATGCGGTCGCTGATGCTCTTCTTACCGCTCTGCCACATTTCCAGCTGCTGCCGGTACAATTCACCGATCGCCAGCAGGTCCCGATGCCAACGTGCTGACAGGACCGTCGTCGCCATCGTTGTTCACGTTCTTCTCCTCAGCCCTCTTTCGCTCTTCAGCCAGGTGCCGTTGCAGGAGTTCCTCCTGCAGCGCACCGAGATCGGTATGCTTCAGCCTCTTCCGGAAGTGGGTCAGCATCGAGGCATTGAAGGGCGATTCATACTGAAACGATTCAAGCCCGATGAAGTACTGGAGATACGGGCCCTCCTTGATGATCAAGGCTCCCAGCGCCATGCGGACCGTCAGTGCCGGAGCTCCTCTTTTCGAGGGGAAGTTCATGGCATACATCTTCTCTGCAACATGCCAGGGAATCAACTCGGCAAGTTTAACCCAACGGTTTTGGGGGTCGAGTTTACCGCCGAACGGCAGATGGAAATTATCGAACGTGAGCTGATGAAACTTCGGCTGGTACATGATTCGGCGGTATCGAGGTGCACATTATTCAGCAAGCCCTAAATAGAAACAACTATTACAATTTCTCCGTTTTTTGCCTCTTTCTTTGATCCTTATCCGGCAGAAATTTGCATGCGTTGTGCCAACTGAGCCCTCATCAATCATGCGAGCGGTCTTGTTGTTTGGAGATCGGCATTCACCGAGAATCGAAAGCAGAGTACCATGGGTCAATGGAACACCGCCGAATGTTCGTAGCGCCTACTCTATCCGAATAACATGATTTTGCATAGATAAACGAATATTAATCGGTTATCTATGCAATAAAGAACAAACCAATGCGCAACCTGTCCCCCGAAGAAGTATAAGGTGCATTTATTGGACCACACACCGAATCCGTTTTTGGCTGCTATTCAATTATGATCCTGTAGCAGTTTCTTGCCCTGTTCGGTGGTTATATACCGTTGCGTAGGGCTCTGTGGTGCTTCCGGGATAGTTCTAGCTAACAAGCCATCGCTCAATAACCGGTCGAGATAATTTCTCTGAAAAGTTTCCCTATGCTTAATCCCAACGATTTTCTGTATCTCAGAGCTTTTCAGGGGTTCTTTGCATGCCTCTAATATATTGACCACCCAATCCTCAACTTGTCCGGTTACTTGTCCGGTTACTTGTCCGGCACGATTATCATTAACCTCTGTTTGGCGAACCGAATTCGGATGAACCGGGATACGTACCAAAAAATAATTCCGATCTTCATCAGTCTCGAACTCGGGCTGGGGTGACCCGTTCTGCTTGATTGCTCGCAGGATTTTCGGGATACCGGTAGAACGCCCTTCTGTCAAGTCCAGTTCTTTGAAAAACTCGCCGATACGGCGGTTACGATAACGTCGACTGACAGCTTTACCGGCGACCAGGTCTTTCATGTTCACAGACCTGTCCGGCCCAGGATAGCTTACCACGATCAATTCGTCCGGCGTTATCCGAACTTCGATGGGCTCACGATCTTCATAGGAACGGTGGTACACCGCATTGACGACAGCTTCCTCAATGGCTGCATAGGGATAATTCCAGAGTCTTTCAGCTTCAGCCCTGTCAGGGTGCTTGATGACCGTTTCCTTGAGATAGTTGCGCTCGATGTAGCTGAGAGCATCGCGCGTCATACGATCCAGTGGGCCGTTGAAGCTCTTTTCTTCAAAAATATCACCACCAGGCTCATCAGGAAACCAGACAACATCAATTTGTGTCGCTGGGAAAAACTGTTCAGGATGCGGGTTAAAAAACATTAGCCCGACATTCTTCGGAAATATCGATTCTGCAGGACCTCCTACGATGTTCATCATACGCCCGAGTTTCTCGAGAGGTATACCGGCCGCCTGATCAGCAAGGTCACTTCCAACCTCTTTCAGGAAATCTTCGATCAACCTCAGAGACAGATCACTCATTGATGCAGACTGGTTATACCGATCATCAAAAGGCACCTTGGCAGTAAGGCTGATCAACTCCTGTTCATCAACATTTTTTGCAATCACCGTACTGGATTGCTTACGGATATACCATGCCCAATCGGTGGATTTTGCCGAAAGACTGACTTTTACCTTATAGGGACGAGTTTCTCCTCCCGGCACCCAGATAACCAGAATATTTTTCCCATCCACCATGGCCGGAAAAGTCAGGGGATGATACGCGGGTAGCATTGCATTGTAACCCAGACCGAGAATCTCCTTCTGAATAGTGTCGATCGTTTCGGGATCTAAGCCTTCCGGAGGAAGAACTGGCCGTCCGTTTCTCTCTTCAATGCCAATCAGGATGTAACCGCCACCGAGGTTATGGAAATCATTAGCAAATGCACACATCGTGTGCAGAAATGCTTCAGGGTTCCAGCCTTTTTTGAATTCAAGCCGTTCCCACTCAACTGACCGGCCTTGCAAGAGTGATTCAATATCAATCGGCAATCGAAAACCATCCATCGCTCAATTCTCCATCATGATCTGCCCGTGGGCGTTTTTTTTACTGTTGGTATGGTATGATTTACAATGCAAGATAGCACCGGTTCCCAAAATACCCTTTATCAGCAGGATATTCCTGCCAAACTTACGTGCTTTCGAACCACAATAGCCCCTCCGCTCCGGAATCCATATAAAAATCCAGGTCACATCACAAAAACAGCCTATTCAACAAATCGCTTCCAGATAGGGTTTCATTACTGAGGTCACTCGACACGAAATCATCTGCTTCCTCTGCCGATAGAACTTCAGAGACTCAAGGACAATATCCATCCCGATCTTGTTGCGAAATTTGAAACAATCAGCGAGGGTCTTTTCGGGATTGTACTTCTTTTCCGGTACACCATCAAGGATCGATGAATATGGCAGGAAATGGCATTCTTTGACGGACTCAGGTCCAGAGAATATCTGACCTCTACACAGGATTGTCACCATGGGGAAGTCAAGGGAATCGTATCCCTCATTTTTTCCGTAGCTTATCCAAAATATTCTGACTGATGTAACCTGATTTCGCGTCGCATATACGTCGCAGAAATGATCACAAAAAAGAGGTCGTATCTATCAACAACGATAAAAACGGGAGGATTTTGAGAAAGGAAACGGCCCAAACGCAGGCAGGATAAGGGCCGCTAAGTCTTTATATTTGTGAGTGATAGAGGATTCGAACTTCTGACCTCTACCATGTCAAGGTCAGAAGTTCTTGGCTTGGCCTGTCTCTTACACTGCCATCTCTGCGCCAGCGCCCTGGAACTCGCGGAGCTGGTCGAGTTTCTGCATGGCTCCGCCGGAGGCAAGGGCCTGGCGGGCCATGTCGAACCCTTTGGCATAGTTGTCGGCCATACCGGCAGCGTAGAGGGCTGCAGCTGCGTTCATGCTGAAGAAGTCGGCAGCGGCGCCTTCGCGGTTACCCTGGAGAATATCGAGAATGAACGAAGCGTTCGCTTCAGCGGTTTCCAGGCTCCTGATGTCATCAAAGGGAACCTGCGCAATACCGAAATCCTCCGGTGTTACCTCGTAGGTTTCGATACAACCATTACGGAGTTCAACTACCCGGGTTGGCCCACAGGGGGAAAACTCGTCCATACCAAGTGCGGCATCCATACCCTCAACCATGCCATAGGGAGAGAGCGCGACCTCCATACCGGTTTCTCGAAGGATTGCTACCATCTGGTCGCTGACCTGCGGAGCGTAGGCGCCGATGACAGCGATGCTGGTTTCAGCACAGGGCATGGTGAGGGGACCGAGAATATTGAAGGCTGTGGTGAAGCGCATGTGGCGGATCAGGCGTGCCCAGCCGGACTTGAGAAACGCTTCGCCCGGAAGGTAGCAGATACCTGCATGGTTCAGCGCAGCCTCGGCATGCTCGAGTGGAGCCTCAAGCGCAACACCGAACCACTCGAAGATATCGGATGCACCCGATACGCCGCTGACAAGCCGAGCTCCTTTCTTGGCTATGGTAAGGCCGCAGGCTGCTGCAATAAGCGCTGCCGGGCTGGAGCAGTTGAGAGTTTTGAGTGGATCTGAACCGGTTCCGACAATGTCACAGACCGGTCCAGATCCATGAGCGGTAACCTTGGCAGTATCGTACCGGTCGAGGGCGTCCCAAGCGCCAGAGAGCTCCTCTGTGGTCGGGTTGCGCATGAAGTGAGCAGCAAGAAACGCTCCCTGCTGGAGTTCTGGTTGCTGGTTGAGGATAATATCGCGATAGGCTTCATACGCCTCCTGGCGGCTCATGGTGGCGCCGGAAGCAAGTGCTGAAATACGTTTACCGAACGCGCGAAGGGATGCTTCTGAGGTCATGGGGAAACAGCATTAAAAGTTAATGACATACCTGAACCTGCTGCCGGAAAGGACAAGCGGCAGAAGGTCGGGAACCTGTACGAGAGATACATGGTCTTCAAGAAAAAACGCAAGGCTATCTGCATGGGCATCGAGCAAGTGCAGCGCACGCTTCATGTTCCTTCGGGTGCAGCCGTAGGAACCCGACAGTTCTATCTCCCGATAGTGTACCTCACCAAGGAGCGCGGGAGCAAGCCCTTCGATATCCCCCCGCACACCACTGAATATGCAGCATCGCCCACCGGGCTTGAGCGACTCGAGAGCTGCAGGCAGAATAGCGGGAGCCGATGCTGCGTTCAGAGCAATGTCGAAGGTACCTGCTGGAGGTTTACATCCCGGCTCGATGGTACCGATGGAAAACTTCCGACGGAATTCAGCGGAGCGTTCAAGCTTGCCTGCGTCGATATCGGTGAGCACAACGTCTGCGCCCCTCTCGGCAGCAGCAAATGCAAGCAACAGGCCAAGTGTACCGGCACCAAATACCAGCACCCTGTCACCGGACGTAAGACGTACCCGGTCAAGTGCGCCAAGCGCACAGGCAAGAGGCTCGGCAAGGGTTGCCATGCCAGGACTCAACGCTGCCGGGACTTCGACGAGGCTTTCCTGTGGCACCAGGAGCTCTTCGGCAAATCCTCCGTCGCGATGAAAACCGATAATCTGCATGAACCGGCAGAGGTTCTCCCTGCCCTCCCGACACCATTGACAAGTACCGCATGCATCCCCAGGCCAGACTGTATAGAGCCTTGACGGATCATCAGCAATATAACCGCACACTTCGTGCCCCGGGATCCTTGGCAGCACAAGGTCGCGATGACCCTGTTGCCAGAGCACCGCATCGGTCCTGCAGATACCACATGCTTTTGTGGTAAGCACAACTTCGCCGGGAGCAGGCTCCAGCGCCAGGCGATCAACCAGGCTGAGTTGTTGTTGTGAGGTAAGGAGAAGAGCTTGCATACGTTACTTCTAGGTACTATGAGTACTTAAAGTACCAAAAAAACCGTGATTGGCAACGTGTTCCAAGGGAACGCCTGACACGTTTCTCCTGTTGCTATGCATGAAAATCATTATACTTGTTGATTGTCTCTATGTATTTTTTTACAAAGTACATAGAGGTCATAAACAGGACATCACGCCAGAACCAGAGCTCATAGTGCTACTCTTACTTGCCATTGGCTTTGCCGCATCCGCGCTAGCGCCGCTGCTCTACAGCAGGTTCAGGGAGAACTTTGGCTGGATTGCGGTTACGTTCCCGCTCTTCATGTTCGCCGGGTTCCTGCAGCACTACCCGCATGTCGCTGCGGGAGACGTGGTTCGCGAGTCGGTTCCATGGGTAGCATCGCTTGGAGTGAACCTCTCGTTCCTCCTCGACGGTCTGAGCCTGACCTTCGCGATGATCATTTCCCTTATCGGTGCAGCAGTCTTCCTCTATGCCGGGGCATACATGAAAGAGTACAGGGATGCCGGCAGGTTCTTTCTCTACATCGGTGTATTCATGACCTCCATGCTTGGCCTGGTCCTCTCCGGCAACCTGCTCCTGCTGTTCATATTCTGGGAATTGACAAGCATCAGCTCGTTCCTGCTCATAGGGTTCAACCATCATAAGGAATCATCGAGGAAATCGGCCCTGCAGGCGCTGCTGGTAACCGGCGGCGGCGGGCTTGCACTGCTGGCAGGCTTTATCCTTCTCGGGCAGGTCACCGGAAGTTACGAGATGTCGGTGCTGTACACAATGCACGATACCATCACCGAACACCGCTTTTACCCGGCGATTGTTGCGCTGATCCTGCTTGGAGCATTCACCAAGTCGGCACAGTTCCCGTTCCACTTCTGGCTGCCGAACGCCATGGAAGCCCCGACACCCGTCAGCGCTTACCTTCACTCGGCAACCATGGTCAAGGCAGGGATCTATCTTGTCGCCCGAATGAACCACGATATCGGGGGAACAGCGCTCTGGCAGGACAGTGTGCTCATCGCCGGCTCGGCAACCATGCTCTTTACCGCTGTGCTCGCCTTCACGGCCAACGACCTTAAGAAACTCCTGGCATATTCAACGCTCTCGGTACTGGGAACGCTGATGATGCTGCTTGGCATTGGCTCGCCGCTTGCCATCAAGGCATTCTTTATCTATTTGATAGCCCATTCGCTTTACAAGGGTACGCTCTTTCTCGTTGCTGGCACGCTGGATCACGAAACAGGAACACGTGACGTACGCCTGCTTGGCGGACTCCGACACAGGATGCCTATTACAGCATCCACTGCTGCGCTCGCTTCGTTTTCGATGATGGGAGTAGTTCCGCTGGTAGGCTTTATCGGTAAAGAAACGGTCTATAAATCGATTCTCCAGCTTGACACCTGGGGAGTACCGCTCATTGTAACAGCAGTGGTTGCCAACGCCTTCGTGGTGATGGTCACGCTGCTTGTCGGGTTCAGACCGTTCTGGGGTACAGAACGGCAGACGCCGAAGCATCCGCACGAAGCCCCGCTGAAAATGCTGCTTGGCCCAGGACTCCTGGCGCTCCTTGGGCTACTCTTCGGAATGTTCCCAAACATCTTCATTGCCACCATGCTCGAACAGTCTGCTATGAGCATCCTGTCGGAAAGCCTGGGGGTAAAAATCAAGCTCTGGCACGGGGTAGACCTGGTGCTGATCCTGAGCTTTGTCACCCTTTTTGCCGGAGGAGTTGTCTACACGCTTCGCAATACACTGCCGGAACGTGCCTTGCAGCGTTCGATGCCGGGAATCATCAAGCCCTCATGGTGGTATGAAAGCCTCCTGGAGGGGATGCAGAAAATCGCCAGGCTACAGACCAGGATTGTACAGAATGGTTACCTGCGCAACTACATTATCGTGGTGCTGGTTACGGCAGTGTTACTTGCTGCTTTTGCGCTCTTCCAGGCCCTGGACGAGGTATCGATTGCGCCGGACTTTTCAGTCACCTTTTACGAGCTGGCGCTTGCGTTCATCATTATTGTGGCAACGTTCATGCTTGTCACATCACAATCAAGGCTGAAATCGATCGTGGCACTTGGCGTCGTCGGGTTTTCGATAGGCATCATTTTCGTGATTTACGGTGCACCAGACGTTGCCCTTACCACCTTTGCCATCGAAACGCTCAACGTTATCCTTTTCGTGCTAGTCCTCTACCGTCTGCCGAAATTCCTGAAACTGTCACGTTCATCGAACCGGGTACGTGATGCCTTCATCGCAGGCGCTGTTGGCATATTCATGACCCTCATCGTACTCTTTGCCACCTCGTTCGAGCTCTCGTCGGAGCTTAAGGAGTATTTCGCCGCTGCAAGCCTGCCGGAAGGAAAAGGGCGTAACGTGGTCAACGTCATCCTGGTAGACTTCAGGGCCATCGATACACTTGGAGAGATCACCGTGCTGGCTATTGCCGCACTCGGAGTCCTGGCACTCATGAAACTCAAGCCAAGGGGAGAAAGCTAGATATGTATTCCGTGATTCTTGCAACCGCATCGCGCTACCTCCTGATGCTGCTCCTGATGTTTTCGGTGTTCCTGCTTTTCAGGGGTCATAACGAACCAGGCGGCGGGTTTACCGGGGGGCTGGTGGCCGCCGCAGCCTATGCACTCTATTTTATAGCCAACGACCTCGAAGCTGCTCGCGGGATACTGCGTACAGATCCCCTTCGGATCGTGGTAGCAGGACTGCTCGTAGCCATGCTGAGCACACTGCCCTCGCTTTTCATGGGCAAAGCGTTCATGAGCGGCATCTGGGTCGATACCGGTATTGCGCTTATCGGCAAGGTCGGCACTCCCCTGCTGTTCGACATAGGAGTCTACCTGCTGGTACTCGGCATTACGCTCACCATTGTCTTTTCACTTGCAGAGGAGGACAGGAGATGACGTTTCTCATGGCAGTCCTGGTAGGTGTCCTCTACGCTGCAGGAATCTACCTTATGCTCAGGCGTAGCATGGTCAAGGTGATTTTCGGCCTCATCTTCCTTGGCCATGCGGCCAACCTGATGATCTTTACCGTTGGCCGACTGACGAAAGGAGCCCCGGCATTTGTCCCTGAAGGAGCAACCGGCATTGCCGAACCGTTTGCCGACCCCCTCCCGCAGGCCCTCATCCTGACTGCTATCGTTATCGGGTTCGGGGTACAGGCGTTCACCATCGTGCTCTTCAAGCGCACCTACCTGACGCTGGGCACCGAGGATCTCGACGATATGACATCCACCGATCAGCTGCCAGGAGGGAAATCATGAACAGGATGCTCATGCTGCCGGTATTGCTGCCGCTTGCGACAGCGATCCTCATGCTACTGTTCCATGGAAAAGTAGTGCTGCAGAGAATACTCGGTGTACTCTCCACAACCCTCCTGGGGATAACGGCTGGCTTTCTGCTCCAGGGCGTGCTGCAGGAGGGGACACTGGCCCTGCAGATCGGGGGATGGGAGGCTCCGTTCGGCATCACCTTCGTTGCCGATACACTTGCCACAATCATGGTGGCAATAACGGCCATGATAGGCTTCACCACTGCGCTCTACTCGATAGGAACCATCAACAGGGAACGGGAACACTATTTTTACTACCCCCTTATGCAGTTGCTCCTTTTGGGCATCAACGGAGCCTTCATGACCGGCGACATCTTCAACCTCTATGTCTGGTTCGAGGTAATGCTGATCTCCTCGTTCGTCCTCCTGGTACTCGGCAGCCGCCCGCAGCAGCTTGAGGGAGCAATCAAGTATGTCACGCTGAACCTCCTGTCATCGGCTATTTTCCTGGCTGCAGTAGGTATCCTCTACGGTATGACGGGCACCCTGAACATGGCCGATCTTGCAGTAAGGATTCCGCTCATCGAACACCGTGAACTCCTGACCGTGGTAGCAGTGCTGTTCCTGGTAACCTTCGGGGTGAAATCGGCTATTTTCCCGCTCTTTTTCTGGCTTCCGGCATCCTACCACACACCACCGATAGCCGTATCGGCCATCTTTGCAGGACTGCTCACCAAGGTAGGCGTCTATGCTATCATCAGGTTCTTCACCACCATTTTCACCAGTACCGATGCTGCACTGGTACACCAGCTGCTCCTGTGGTCGGGAGGATTCACGATGGTTGTCGGGGTCCTCGGAGCGGTAGCGCAATACGATGTACGCAAGCTGCTCTCGTTCCATATCGTCAGCCAGATCGGCTACATGATTTTTGCTATAGCCATCCAGTCGCCACTGGCCATAGCTGCAGGCTTGTTCTACATGCTGCACAACATTGTCGCCAAAACCAACCTCTTCTACATGAGCGGCCTCATGAAGCGATTGGGAGGTTCATACAACCTTCGCGACATCGGGGGCATCTACCGCACCTACCCGCTTTTTGGACTGCTCTTCCTGGTCCCTGCGCTCGGGCTCGCAGGTATTCCCCCACTGTCAGGATTCTGGGCGAAACTGCTGGTTATCAGGGCCGGTCTGGAGGCTGGAGAGTGGTTGCTGGTGGGTATAGCTCTCGGGGTCAGCATGCTGACGCTCTTTTCAATGATCAAGATCTGGAACGAAGGATTCTGGAAAGAGCATCCCGTAAGCAGCCACGATTTCAGCACCTCGGTCTACCATCACCAGAGCATGCTCAACAAGTCCATGATTATTGCCCCTATCGTGCTTCTGGGCCTGGTCACCACCGTGTTCGGATTCTGGTTCGAGCCGTTCTTTACCATGGCAGACCATACCGCACAGGAACTGCTCGATCCCGCCAACTACATTGAGTCAGTCAGGGGAGGTGCCCGATGACCCCGTTCCTCATCAATATCCTGCTCGGCATTTCCTGGATGCTGCTGGTCGGCGAAGTAAGCGCATCGACCTTTTCATCGGGCCTCGTGATCGGCTACGGGCTTTTGTGGCTCTCGAAACCTGCATGGGGTGAAACGAGGTACTTCGAAAAACTGCCCAGAGTCATCACGTTCATCTTCTACTTTCTCAAGGAGCTGATTATCGCTAATATGAAAGTGGCATTTGATATTATCACGCCGAAAGACTACATGAAACCAGGCATCATTGCATTTCCTCTCGATGTGGAAACCGATATAGAGATCACGCTGTTTGCCAACCTGGTGACGCTGACGCCAGGCACCCTCAGCCTCGATGTCTCAGCAGACAAGCGCACCCTCTACGTGCATGCACTCTACGTTGAGGATGCCGACCAGTTCCGGCAGGAGCTGAAAAACGGACTTGAAAAACGGCTGCTGGAGGTACTCCGATGAGTTTCATGGAATGGGCTGTACAGCTGTCGGTGATTTTTATCGGCCTGTCGATACTGGTCATCTTCCTGAGGCTGGTCATAGGGCCATCGATCGAGAATCGGATTGTTGCGCTCGACCTGCTCTCGGCCAATGCAATAGCGTTCATTGCGGTCTACTCGATCCAGAAAAACACCACCACGTTCCTCGATGTCGGCATTATCGTAGCTCTGCTTGCATTCCTTGGTACCGTGGCCTTTGCATTCTACCTTGGAAGGAGGAAAAGACAATGATGGAACTTCTCAGCGGCACCCTGCTGCTCCTCGGCACGTTTTTCATCCTGCTTTCGGCGATCGGTATCCTCAAAATGCCGGACCTCTATACCCGCATGTCAGCTACTACAAAAGCCTCGACGCTCGGTATCGGCCTTGTATTGATCGGCACCACGCTCTACTGGCAGGATTTCGGCATTGCCAGCAGGTCCATCGCTATTATTCTCTTCCTCTTTCTTACCGCTCCGGTTGCCGCGCACATCATCGGCAGAGCAGCCTATTTCGGGGGCGAACCGCTCTGGGATGAAACCCGCATAGATGAGCTGCAGGGAAAACAAAAAAACAATCACAGCTAATACTACCCTGCCATGTTTGCGCTGGTCGACTGCAACAACTTTTATGCTTCCTGCGAACGGGTATTCAACCCGGCTCTGGAACAACGGCCGGTTGTGGTACTGTCGAACAATGACGGCTGTATCATCGCACGTTCGGAAGAAGCCAAGGCACTCGGTATTGCCATGGGAACCCCGGAGTTCAAATGCCGGGAGTTCCTCCAAAAGCATGACGTAGCTGTCTTTTCATCGAACTATACCTTGTACGGCGATATGTCGGCCAGGGTGATGACCACGCTTGAAGAGCTTGCCCCGGCGATAGAAGTCTACTCTATCGACGAGTCATTCCTGGACTTGTCGGGGTTCGGCAGGTTCGACCTCGAGGAGTTCGCCCGGACGATACGCAAAACAGTCAGGCAGTATACCGGCATTCCGGTAAGCGTCGGTATCGGCTCAACCAAGACACTGGCCAAGGTTGCCAACCGGCTGGCAAAGAAAACCCCCGGCTACAACGGCGTCTGCCTCATGGATACCGACGACGCTCTCCATGAGGCGCTGGAACGAACACCGGTAAACGGTGTATGGGGCATCGGGCGACGGTGGAGCCGCAGGCTGGAACAACGAAGCATCACCACCGCCCTCAGGTTCAGCCAGGTACCTGCCGCCTGGGTTCGAAAAGAGATGCACGTAACAGGAGCGAAAGTACAGGCGGAACTCCGGGGGCAATCATGCCTGCCGCTCGAAGAGGTCCAGCCATCGAAAAAAAGCATCTGTACCTCCCGATCGTTCGGACGGAACGTGCGAGAACGTGATGAACTTGCCGAGGCAGTGACAACATTTGCTGCAAGAGGAGCAGAAAAGCTCAGAAAAGAAGGAGCCCTGGCTTCGACAGTAACAGTTTTTGTCGGCACAAGCCCGTTCGAGCAGCCTTCGCATCGTTACTGGGGAACCCGCACACTCACCCTCTTCGAACCTTCACAGGACACGCTCGTCCTCACAGCAGCAGCCGACCGCCTGCTCGACGAACTCTTCAGGCCAGGCTACACCTACCGCAAGGCAGGGGTGCTCTACAGCGGACTCCTACCTGCCGGAGGCAGCGGGGCGAATCTTTCGCTCTTCAGTGAAACACAGGGCACACGGGACCCCCGCCATGAAAAACTGATGCAGGTCATGGACAATCTCAACAGGACCTACGGCCGCGGAACCGTTCGACTTGCCGGAGAAAGTATCGAAGCCTGGAAACCTGTACAGGAACACCGTTCACCCTGCTACACCACCCGGTGGAGCGACATTATCGAGGTAAAGTGATAGAATTTTTAGTAGATTTATCCTGAACCGGGCCTGTATCACGGCATCTCCTGCCTGTCACGATACAGAACATTGCATGGAACGCCCCCTGCTGGAAACATCATCATGAACAAGACAATCTGTATCGGCCTGCTTGTAGCAGCCTTGCCGATAACCGGTTATTCGCCCGATGCCAGAAGTGCAGCAAAAAACAATCCCGATGAACTGCTCGAGATTACCACTCCGGAGGCCGGCATACATAACCCTGGAGAGGCTGACGAACTGACAGATATCCAGTCCCGAGAGCTGAAAAAGCAAAAACCAGAGGAGCTTTTCATGCGGGGAATGGCCTGTGAACGGGGTGAAGGGGTCGTCATGGACCAGGCTGAAGCACTTGAATGGTACCACATGGCTGCTGAGCGAGGACATGTCCCAGCTCAACTGCGCCTTGGACATATGTATACAGATGGCATCGGCACCGAAAAGAACTACCCGGAAGCCGTAAAATGGTGGGAAAAAGCTGCCCACCGTGGTAATGCCGAAGCACAATACAACATGGGAGCCATGTGCTACCTGGGTGAAGGTGTGAAAAAGGATTACAAGAAAAGTGCCACATGGTATCGCAAGTCGGCAGACCAGGGATATGCAAAGGCCCAGTACAACCTGGCACGGATGTACCATGACGGACTTGGAGTGAAACAGGACTTCGACAAAGCTATAAAATGGTGGAAAAAAGCCGCTGAACAGGGACATCCCAGGGCTCAGTACAACCTGGGGGCAATGTACCACAATGGTACTGGCCTGGAAAAAAACACAGCTATGGCCAAGGAGTGGTTCAAAAAATCCTGCGATAATGGCCTGCAGGAAGGATGCGATGCTTACCGGGAGCTGGTCAAGGGAGGTTACTGAGGATCCAGCACCATCTCCCTGGCGCCAAGGCCGGCATAGTCCGAAGGGTTGCAGCTGAGCACGATGATCTGCAGCCCCTTCCTGGCCCCGAGATCAAGCATACGCTGGAGTTCCTGCACGCGTTCGGGATCTGAATACGCGAAAGCATCGTCGAAAATGAGCGGAAGCGAACCGTCATAATCGGCAGCCAGCAACTCTGCAATAGCGAGCCTGACAGCGGCGGCGACCTGTTCACGGGCACCGCCGCTGAGGGCGTCAAACTCCACCGCCCCTGAAACTGAGGGTCGTACAAGCCTTATCTCCCGGAACGCCCCATTATCGAAGGTAACCCTGGCTTCAGTTCCCGGTCCGAACAGTGCCTGGAGATACCCGGTAACCTTTTCAGCCAACGGCTTGGAAAACCTGTCGGCCAGTGTACGCTGTTCTTCCGAAAACAGTTCGTGCAGCAAAGCCAGCGAATCAGCTCGTAACCGTACTCCGCGCAGCCTGCGCTCAGCGGAATCCAGCAAGGCACGTGCCTCGTGGCATGCTGCAACAGGATCCATAGAACCATCAAGCCGGAGCTGCGCCCGACTCTCTCCAAGTATCTCCATTGCCCTGGACTTTGCATCACGCTTCTGTTCCATTGAACGAGCAAGACGCTCTCGATCGCCCTCGAGCAGTTCAGGCTGGAGCTTGCGGAGTTCCATGCGTACCCTCTGCAACACAGCTTCTGCTTCGTGCAGTGCCTTGCGATTGCCGAGAAGTGCTTCTTCCCTTGTCTTCTTGTCCCCATGCTGCGACACTAGCCATACCAGGAGATCCCGCTTGGTTGCCAGCTGCTGTTTACTCCCTGCAATCCGCTCCTGCAGCTCCTCCAGCTGTCCGGCAGCCGCTGCAACCCTCGATTCCATATCCTCGACAATCTTTTGGGAATCATCTTCAGCTTCCTGTGCACGCTCAAAGGAAGCTTCCGCAGTGTCGAGCTGCTGTAGGGCCTCCTGGAGATCGAGGGGTTCTATCGAACCTGTAAACATGCCGGCCCTGCGCCCAGCATCACTTTCCGCCCGCTGCAGCAGCTCTTCAGCCGACGCAAGCTGCTGGTGAAGTGTGCCGTCGTCAATCCCCTGAAGCTGTTCCTGTACCCTTTTGGCACTCACCTCAAGCTCATTACGTTGCCGAAGCTGTGCTGTTGCAGACGCTACCGACTCGACTGCGAAGCGATCAAGTAACAGCCGAAGTTCCTCCTCGCTCCTGGCGACCTCTTCCCTGGCCACGGTGAGACTGTTGCCTCCACCGGGATAGATGCGAACGCGGACAGTATCGCCAAGCACCAGATCTGCCGGCTCAGTAATACGGGCCCTCCCTCCGGGGACCATACGTTCGCCGGAAACTTCGACATCTGTATCTGTCTTCAGCAACTCGATTTCTGCAGCCATGCCCTCAAGGGCGGCCTGTGCCTTCAGATGTCTTTCCTGCAAAGCCGTCATACGGTCGAGAAGCGCTTCATCGAGTTCAGGCAGGCTTCCAAGTTTCTGGCGAAGCTCCTTAAAACTGGCATTAAGAACGCCAGCCTCATCAACCTTCGCCTTGAGCTCACGGACTTGTTCAGCTGCCCTCCAGCGGGTCACGCGAGCACGCGCAAGTTCAAGCTGTAACGATGCATTGCGTCGCAAGGTCCTTGCGGCATCTGCAGCTTTCCTGGCTTCGCAAAGTCCCTGCTCAGCCTCTCCAAGAACACCGGAAAGCACAATTTCTTCCTGCACTCCGGGAGCACTACGGAGTTCAAGCTCAGCTATTTCTTTTTCAAGCCCGTTAATGGAGCGGTCAGCCTCTTCACACCGGGCATATACCTCACCTGCTTTTTCAACAGTATGCAGGGAATCCTGCTCCTCATGCCGCAGCCTGCCGAGAGTATCGAGGCGCTCCTGGAGTTCTTTCTGCTGTTTTCGCAAACCCTCCAGGTCACGCTCACCCTGGGCGATGGTTCGACCAGCAGCCTCAAACTCACTGATCGCTTTTTCAACATCCTTAAGCGTTCGTTGAGCCACCTCGAGGCCTGCCGATGCTGCCTGGCAGGCATCTTCAGCAAGCTGCAGGGCGGATCCTGCCCGCAGCTTGCCTGTCTGGGTATAATACTCTGCATAAGAACGCGCGTTCTCATCCATCACCCGTACATCGGTATCGGACTGCATGGCAACCGCACCCCCGCCCTCCTGGAGCCTGCTGATAAGGCGCTGCTGTTCGGACTGCGTATCGGCAGACGGATCCTCACCACTCCGCCCCTGCCAGACCCACAGGTGCGCCCATTGCTCCTTTTCGTTCCTTCCCTGCTGCTCAACCTGCAGGAGTTCAGCCAGGCGGGCTTCTGCTTCGTCATCGGTCCAGGTACGTCCTCCCTCCTGTGTCAACCTTGCAGCACCTTTCCGACCCTTGTTGAAACTCTTCACCAGGTGCCAATCCGACCCTCTCGCAGAAAACCTGAGTTCCACCTCAGGAGTACCAGGATACCTGTCGGAACTCATCTTGTCACGCTCCCGGCCTGTTTTGCGGGCTTTCATGAACAGGGCGTGATGCAACGCCTCAACAAGCGTGCTTTTCCCTGATTCGTTCTGTCCGCCAATCAAGGTTCGTTCAGGATCAAACTCGACAGTTACGTCCCGGTGTATGCGATAATTGCGCACAGTAGCCTTAAGAAGCTTCATCACCACCCTCCCTCTGTACCGCACTGTAAAGCTCACGAAGTGCTGCAGCTGCAACTTCTGCTGACTCATCACCTGAAGACAGCATAGCAACAAGCCTTGTGGCAACCTTGGCGACAAGCGGATCTGACAAATTCCCGCTAAGCTCTGCAAGCTCATCACCGGTTGGAGCCGTAACCACCTCGTCATACAGTTTAAGGCGAAGCAGGCGGGAAGAAAACGTATCGAGCAGTCGCTCGAGCGCATCAGCTGCCTCGATACCTAGCGATCCTGTCAGGCGAAGCTGCAGAAGGTCCTGGTCGGCACGAGTACCGAAATGCTCCCTCAACAGGGCTTCGAGCTCCTCAACACCGTGATCATCTGCAAAATGATGTTCCAGGCTTTGCCACCCCAGCCGTCCTGTCACAAACTCCTTCACATCCGGAACTCCCCCGCGCTCTACCGTAGCAAGCAACACATGCCCCGGCCGGTTTGCCTCTCCCCTGGGAAAACGATCGATTTCATGCGTACCGCTATACCAGGCTTTTGGAGTAACCTGCTTTGTCCCGTGCCAGTCACCCAGGGCAACGTAATCAAGTTCGTCCATGGGCAGGCGATCGAGGTCCAGCCTGCCGGAAACTCCGGAAAAGAGTTCGTCTTCATCATCTGCAGCACCGAACTCTGCAACGCTCCCATGCGCAAGTACGATCCGTGGTTTGCCCGGAGGCAGTGATGCATACAGCTCCGCCTCACGCAGCCAGGCCGTCAGGTCACGCGACTCGATCTGGCGCTGCAGCGGACAGGGAAGGATGACTGCATCATCGCATTCAAAGGGCTGATTTTCCAGCAGGACTGTCATGAGGGGAGCCATTTCACGCTGTTCACGAAGGAAAAAATCCTGTTTCCAGATTGTACCGGGACCGCCATGGTCGTGATTACCGGGAATCACCACAACAGGCAGGCCAATACCTCCTATCGCACTGCAGGCAGCAGACACTGTTGCCTTGTCTGCCGTGGGAGAATCAAACAGGTCTCCGGCGACCAGCACCAGCGAAGCCTGTTCATCCCTGGCCAGGGCACCAAGGCGAGCGATAGCATCTATACGCTCCTGCTGCACCAGCGCACGTTTACGGGCATCCTCAATGCGGGCAAAGGGCTTGCCTATCTGCCAGTCGGCTGTGTGGAGAACTTTCACGGGGTTGAATTCAGGGATTTGTCCAGGCCCGTTTGACGGGTGTCCCTGTCTATATACGCATATCAGTCACAACTGTCAAGCAGGAACAAGTTCACATAACCCCTGTTTCCCAGTTACAATCGGGCCCCTCCCGAGATTTCCAGTAGCTGTCCAGTGATAAACGAGGCATCGTCTGAAGCGAAAAACAGCGCAGCCCTGGCAACATCTTCAGGAGTCGCTATACGTTGTAACGGGTACCTTGCAGCCGTCGCTGCTTTCATGTCGGCCCAGCGATCTTTCCCAAGAACCTGCTCGAACAGCGGCACATCAACAAGTGCCGGAGCCAAGGCGTTGGCGGTGATATTATAAGGTCCCAGCGCCATGGCCAACGAACGCGTAAACGAGGCTATACCGCCCTTTGCTGCCGAGTAACTCAACTGACCCTGCGCACCCCTCCATGCCAGGGAGCTCATGGTAATGATCCTGCCGCTCTGCTGCTCCTTCATGATTCTCGCTGCCTCACGGGCACAGAGTATCGTGGAGCGCAGGTTGAGATCAAGATTCATGTCGAGACGCTCCTCATCAACTGATGAGATATCAACCATTGGCTGGCAGTCCCCTCCGGCAACGGTACAGAGGATATCCAGGCGTTCAAGTCCATCAAAAATCCGGACAATATCTTTACCATCGAACATATCGGCAGCAGCAACTGATGCAGTTCCGCCAGCCTGCAGAATCCCATCGAGGATGGGAGCGCATAGCTCTTCTGTTTTATCGCTGAGAATCACAGCAGCCCCTTCAGCAGCAAAACACCTGGCTACTGCACTTCCTATACCGCCACCTGCCCCGGTGACAAGGGCGGTTTTTCCTGAAAGCCTCATACGCTGACTGCAGAATTGTCATTATTACTCCGGCAATTAAAACTACGAAGCCTTCGCATAGCGGACTTTGGGGTGGTTGAATAGCTTTGCAACTTTTCCAGGCGATTTCTGCAGATGTCT
>JGI997J19993_1000127_pt1 | contig 28275 bp, 22 predicted proteins | sample Etolagbewater25m_FD_19993 | JGI IMG/M metagenome (IMG submission 19993)
CGTAGAGCCGGACTGGATTGCNGCGACATGGACCCACTGGTTCAGGGGGAGAGCCGAATCCGCCGTTACGATGCCGAGTACGGAGCGGCTGTTGCTCGCCTCATAGAACAGCTTGCCCGTCCCCGAGTTCAGCCCGAAGGTTATGTTGTTCGTCCGCTCGGCTCCGGATGAGGCCATCTCGAATATCCTCGGCCAGCTCGCCTGGTAGCTGTCGATGTATACCCATGCCTCAATGGTCAGGTTCCCGCCGATGGTGATGTCGGGCATGTCGACATAGTCGTTCGTTCCGTCAAAATCCAGCGCCTGATTGCCATCCAGTATGCTCACGAGGACTTCTCTCGGGGCTGAGGTCAGCGAACCGTCGCTCACCTCATAGAAAAAGGTGTCGATGCCGGTAGCAGCAGCATTCGGCGTATAGGTGAACGCGCCCGCAGCAGCATCAGTCCATGTCAGCGTACCTTTCAATGGAGCACGGGTCGTGCTGAAGGTAAGGGTGCCGGAAGTATCAACATCATAGGCAGGAAGGATCCCTGTCCCCTGATCGGTCACCAGGGTATCGATGTAGTAGTTTGTGACGAACTGCGGGTTGCCGGAAAGAGTGCCGGTATAGGTCCCGTTGGAGCTCTTTATGGTCGATGACCCCTGTTCATCGAGGCGGAAGTTGGCGACGAGGTTTGCGGTAGTGCTGGCCAGGCGTGAGGACATTGCAGCTGCTATTTCCGCTGCCGAACGGGCGACATTCCATATGCGCACATCATCAATCATCCCCTTGAATTCACTGACAACGGCACCGCCATATTGGTATTCCGCACCTATTATGAGAGGGGTACTCTCTCCTCCTACTGGATTTGAGCTATAGGAAATTGCCTCCCCCAACTTGACACCATCAACCAGAAAAGTAAGCGTCTTGTTCGCAGCATCCCTTACGAAGGAATAATGATGCCACTCTCCGGCATTGACAGACGCCGCAATGGTTGAGGTCAGCGTAACATTCGTGCCTGTACCATACTCCCAGAAAACATTCAGGGTCTTGTCGGTGTTGATCCTGAACAGGTATAGGATATTGTTCGAACTCTGGCTGTTGTCAATATGGCCTAACCCCTGCAGAACCAGAGTACTTGGTGCGGAATTATGGTCCAGAGACTCGAAGTTTGCCCAGGTTTCTACCGTCAGGTCTCCGGTTATCTGCAGGGCGGCATTAGCGCCGGCGTTCACATAGTCATCTGTCCCGTCGAACACCAGCCCCATGCCGGTGGCTCGCTGCACAGGAGAAGCCGCGGTCGTTAAGGATGCTCCACCGTAAAGTGTTCCATTGAGACGGCTCGGACTGGAATCGACCGCCACACTGCCGCCGGCGTCGTTGAAGGTGTAATAGGCCTCGAGACCCGCTTCCGAACCATTCAGCTCGGTGTTCATGGTCGCGGCGATTTCTGCTCCGGAAAGTTCTCGTGAATAGATGCGCAGGTCGTCTATCCGGCCGTCGAAGTAATAATTCGATGAATACTCCCAGCGCCCGATGGCGGCCGATGAGGTGACATTTTTTTGCGAAACAGAGCTTCCCAGAACCTGCGCCAACGTCTGCTCTACGCCGTTGAGGTACAGCTTAGACTGCGTGATGTCCCCGTTATTGAAAACTGCCGCCACATGTACCCACCGGTTCTCGAGACCGATCGAACTGATACCCCATATATCGCTTGTCCCCGAATTGAATCCGAAATAATTCGAGGCAAAATAAAGGTCGTACGGAACATCCCATCCGAACGGCATGCCGCCTGCCCCGTCCCAGTTCATCCAGAACGCCACCGTCGTCTTGGCATTGGCGGTCGTCGTGTCCACACCGAGCCCTGACAGGGCGACATAATCATCTGCTCCGTCAAGCACCAGCGCACCGGCACGCTCCGACACGGGAGCACTTTCAGAGGTCCTGTCGGTAGAAACAAAGTTGGTCAAGGTGCCGTTGTTGGCTGAAGGACTCCGGTCATACGCCGTTGTTCCTGAGGGCTCTTCAAAGTCCCAGGACCCCACAAGCCCCTGTTCGGTGCCGGAAAGGCGGGAATAGAGGCTGGTGGTGATTTCGGTATCGGTACGGGCATCGCTCCAGATACGGACTTCGTCGATGAGGCCGTTGAAATACTGGGATAGTTCCGGACGGCCGCCTATGGTAAGCGGTTCAGTCGTTGGCTCAGGCTGACCGGCAAAAGTGCTGGCAGCATAGGTCGAACTCACACCCGCCTCGCTGGTAAGGATTACCTTGAGCGAAGTACTGCTCTTGATGAACGCCAGATGGCTCCACTGGTCCACAGGTGCATCAAGGCCGGTATCAACCCAGACCCAATAAAGTGAGGTGTTGTCGTCATTGAGCGCATACCAAATGCTTCCATCTTGACGCCACGCTATTTCATAACTGTATTCCTTATTAAGAATCATCCCCCCATCTGTACTGCTGGAGCCGCTCCCCTGCGGCATAATCCAGGCCTCGATGGTGAATGAACTGGAAAGATCCAGGGCGTCGGAATCAGCTACGACAACCTTATCATCCACTCCGTCAAAATCAAGAGCCTGACCGGACCCTACAGCGGGCGCATTCATTGCGCCTACGGCCCATGAGGCGGCAACGCTGGACCCATCATAAACAGTCAGGGCGTTGGCATGCGAACTGCTGTCGGCCACCGTCGTACCGGAGCCTTCATTGAATTTCCAGTAAGCGAGGAGGTTATCGGTATGGCCGGTATAATTGGTGGCATCGGCAGTCAGGGAAATCGGGGAACCGCCATTGTAGAGCGCGGCTATCGTCGTGGCATCGAAAGCCTCGTTCCAGATGCCGACCTCGTCAACGCGTCCGTCGAAATAATAGCCGGTGGCTGGTCTGGCACCTATATTGATTACATCGTTGACCGGCGAGCTGTTTGATTCGCTAGTGCCATACAACGAGCCATTGATGTAGAGCTGGAGATTGCTGCCGGTAGCGACACCAACGATATGGTACCAGGTTCCAGCCGAAAATTTGCCCGAAGTTGTAGCGACCCCGTTTCCCCAGCTGCTTCCATCACCTGCATTAAAAAGCATACGCCCATCCGCATAGGTCACGAAACTCAGATGCTTATCCGCCGTTCCAGCAGAGAGGGGATCACCATAATCCTTAAGGGAATCGGCATTCATCCAGAACGAAATGGTGAAGGTATTGCCGAGATCGACGGCCGACGCACTCCGGGCATAGTCGTTTCCCCCATCGAAGCTGAGCGCATAGTCGCCAAGGATCCCGCTATAGTCGTCCGACACAATCGCATCTGCATCAATCGTACCCACCTCATGTTCGAGTTCCCAGTCACCGCCGAGTGCTGCCGAGCCGGTATCATCAGTTGATGCGGCAACATCCGCTCCGGTGATTTGGCTGAAGCGCAGAACGAAATCACTGTCCTGACCGATGTCGCAGCCATAGAGCAGTATGTCTCCGTCGGCCGAGAGTGAACGCCCGATGGCGGTAAGCTGCGAAGCGTAGAAGTCTATGGTATCAGTGCTGAGTGTGTCGCTGCCGATCCTGAGGGAACCCGAAGTACCATGGCTGAGGATATGCACGGCGTCGATATCCGTCCGGGTGTTGAGGATTTCGGTGATCTGGGTGATGCCGGAACTGCCGGCGTCAATCCGGTACACCTCAACCCTGTCAGGCAGGCCGGAGACGAGGCTGTCGGCCTCAGGAACCGAGGCGTCGACGAACGCTATTTCATGGCGGGCATCAGCGCTGCCGTCTGCAGCGGGAACAATGTCAAGCGGATGAACTTCTGCTGCAGCATCTAACGGGGAGGCAGCCGCATCAGCGCTGTCAGCCGTATCGTAAGTATCAGCCTGCGTTTCAGGGCTGTCCGTGGTCGCATCCTCGGCATCGGCCGTCGGCTCCACCTGCGCGCGTTCAACAGTACCAGCATCGCTGTCGGCCGTAAGGGCTTCCTGAATGAGGTCGCCGGCAAGCACTGCAGCGGCAGCATCAAGGAGTATGCGAGGTTCAAGGGCAAGAAACATCCCTTTACCGCGCCTTTTGTTGTCAAGCGGTCCGCTCATGAACAAAGGGGGAAAACGGGAAAATTCATACTACAGTAAAGTTAATATTAATATCACAAAACATATGCAAAGACCGTAGCCCTCAATCCTCACATTTCCTCACATTTCTGACATTGAAGCCTCAATGACAGCGTGCCCGCGAACTCCACGAAACCAAACTCGCGGCAATAGTTTGCATCAACNGGACTCGGTAAAAGNCACCCTATGCCTGAATTGGAGGGAACAGGCAGTTGGTGTATATTTAGGTTTTTGAACCATTCATCCCAACCTCCCATGCAGGTTCGCCTCATTGCCCTCACTGCACCACAAATCGACATAGAGGGTCAAAGCCTTACCGCCGAAGGCCTCATGGCTTACTGTGCGAGGGTATCGAGCCCGCGTCAGGAGAGCGCCGACTATGAGAAGCTCCTTGCCTACTGCATCGCGCACAAGCACTGGAGCATCTTCGAGATGGCGGACATGACGGTCGAGATCGTGACATCCCGGGCGATTTCGCCACAGATTCTCCGTCATAAAAGCTTCCAATTCCAGGAGTTTTCCCAAAGATATGCGCAGGCGCAGGCCATTGAGCACTATACACCCCGCCGCCAGGACATGAAGAACCGCCAGAACTCGCTCGACGACCTGCCGCCGGAAACGGTTGCGTGGTTCGACCGCGCACAGGAGCAGATGGCAAAAGAGAGTATGGCTCTGTATGAGGAGGCGCTGGAGAAGGGCATAGCCAAAGAGTGCGCACGGGCGCTGTTGCCGCTGGCGACACAGACAAAACTCTACATGAAGGGGTCAATCCGCAGCTGGATACACTACCTCGAGGTGCGCACCGACCCATCAACCCAGAAGGAGCATCGGGACATCGCGGATGGAATAATGGCAATATTCGTCAAGCAGTTCCCTGTTACAGCCTCAGCCCTTGGTTGGAGCTGAACTCCGGAAAGCAAATATCCGCCAGCCCTTTTCAGACTTCCACCCTCATCATGGCAAGGGTCTTGGCGAGGCGTTGCTTGAGCTCTTTGCGATGGACAATCATGTCAACAAACCCGTGTTCAAGCAGGAACTCGGCACGCTGGAACCCTTCGGGGAGATCGCGCTTGATGGTGTCGCGGATGACGCGGGGGCCGGCAAACCCGATGAGTGCTTTGGGTTCGCTGATGTTGAGGTCGCCGAGCATGGCAAAGGATGCGCTGATGCCGCCCATGGTGGGGTCGGTCATGAGGGAGATGAAGGGGAGCTTTTTCTCGCCGAGGCGGGTGAGGCGTGCGGCGGTTTTAGCCATCTGCATGAGGCTGAAGGCTCCTTCCATCATTCTGGCTCCGCCGGACTGGGAAATGACGAGGAGAGGGGCGTCAAGCTGTATGGCCCTGTCGGCGGCACGGGCGATTTTCTCTCCGACGACTGAACCCATTGAACCTCCAATGAACCCGAAATCCATGGCTGAGACAACGAGATCGGCTCCTTCACACTTACCGTAGGCGTTCCGTACTGCCTCGGTTTTTCCGCTTTTCTCTATGGTGTCGTGCACGCGGTCGGGGTAGTGCTTGGTGTCGGTGAAGCTGAGGGGGTCGGCAGCACGGAGGTTCTGGTCGAACTCCGTGCACTCACCCTCATCAAACAGCAGGGAAAAATATTTGTATGGGGCAATCCTGAAATGGTGTGCGCACTGGGGACAGGTAAACAGGTTGTCTTCAAGCTGTTTCTTGTGCAGCATGGCGCCGCAGCTGTCACACTTTGCCCACATCCCTTCGGGTGTATCCCGTTTGTCGGTAGTGCGAATAGAGGGTGTTACCCGTTTGAACCAGGCCATCTTTACAATTAAGACTAAAGGTTATACATTAGAGTACAAGATATAAAGTCGGCACCACAATCTCAAAAGAGCCTTCATGCTCCCCCTTGACATCAGCCATTTATTAAAGGAGCCCGCTTCTTGCTGAACCTGAGAAAAATNCTCATCTCGACTTTCCTTCTGGCCTCCTTTTCAGCCACANTGGTCACAACGGAAACCGGCGCCGCCCCCCGGACGGTAAGGGTATTGCCCGACACGCTGTCGATTCCCATGCAGCGCTATGAGCTTCTTCCTGCCATGCGTCCGGCAAGGAAAACGGTTGGTCTGGCTCTTTCCGGAGGAGGAGCCAATGGTCTGTCCCAGATAGGAGTGCTCAAGGCGCTTGAAGAAGAAGGGGTTCCTGTTGATTTCATTGCGGGCACAAGCATGGGTGCTGTCATTGGAGGGCTCTACAGCTGCGGCTACACACCCGGCGAACTTGAGACGATAGCCCATACTCTTCCATGGGAATCTATTGTCAGTATAGGGAACAACAATTACTCCCGCTCCAATATCTTTCTTGAACAGCAACGAGTGCGTGACCGCTCCACGATAGCCATCCGTTTTGAAAAACTGAAGCTCATCATCCCCCGTTCACTCAGTTCCGCACAGGCCCTGACCGAAACACTCGACATTCTGGCGCTCAACGCTCTCTATCCGGTAACAGATAACTTTTCCTCCCTGCCGGTACAGTTCAGGGCGGTCACGACCGACCTGATATCGGGCGAACGGGTCACACTGTCATCCGGCCCGCTCTCAGAAGCAATGCGGGCAAGCAGCACCATTCCGGTTCTGTTTTCCCCCATTGCGCGCGGTCAGCGCCGTCTGGTTGACGGGGGTCTGGTTGCCAACCTTCCGGTGGATGAACTGGAGTCGTTCAACGCAGGCTACAAAATTGCCGTGGATGCGCACGGCAGCATGTATTCCACGGGTCGGGAACTTGACCTTCCCTGGAAAGCCGCCGACCAGGCGCTGACAATCCTGACGAAACTCCAGTACCCGGCACAGCTTGAGAAGGCCGACATCGTCATCCGTCCCGAATTGGAGACCCACATGGCTACTGATTTTTCAGATATCGACAGTCTTGTCGCCTTGGGATATTCGAAAGGCAAAGCTCTGGCGGGCACCATCAGACGGGGCGTTGAGAAGCAGCAAAAATCGTCCCCTTCTGGTAGATCGATTGCAGGGCACACCAAAAGGATCAGCTTTCCCACAGAGAGCCCTGAGTTCATTGAACACTACCACATCGTTTCGGGCATTGTCCGCAATGCAGTCGATCCACGCACGGCACTTCGCGAACTGCTTGAAACAGACCTGTTCACCAGAGTGTATGCAGAGGTTGATGCCCGGAAAAAACAGACCGTTTTCCATCTCACCCCCCTGCCGGCCATCAGGAGAATACAGATCAGCGGCGGCCCTCCCGGTGCACTCTCGCCTGATGAACAGCGGGCGTGTTTCTCGCCACTGATGGATCGCGTCTACACCAACAGAGCTGGAACCAGAGCCCTTGAAAGCCTTGTGAGGGCTTACCGCGACAAAGGCTACAGCCTCGTCTACATCACGCGCACCGGATTTACCGGCTCCACACTGCAGGTTCGGGTCAGCTCCGGCAGGGCCGATGCAATCACCGTGTCGCAGGACCGCAACATTACCGGCCCGACTCCGGTAAACCGGGAAATAAAGGTCGACACAACAACAGTGGTTCGTCTCCGAGAGGCCCGTTCTTCGGTCAAAAACCTTTATGACACAGGGGTGTTCAACCGTGTTTCGGTATCGGCAGAATCTTCCGCAGAGGGGGATGAAGAGCGCACCCTCCTGAAGTTCTCGCTGGATGAAAAACCGGCCTCGGTGCTCCGCATAGGACTTCGTTACGATGAAACCAGCAATGCCCAGTTCCTGCTTGATTACAGGAATGAAAACCTTGCAGGAACAACCAACTCGCTGGGAGGATGGCTGAAAGTTGGCAGGAAAAACAATGTGGCGAACATTGAGTACAACATGCCACGCATCGGCTCGACCAACTTCACCATGTCTTCAAGGCTGTTTTACGACAAACATGATTTTGAGCATGCAAACATTGTCTTCGACAAACAGTTTTTCCACACCCGCTCATTCAGCAGCGGCTCTTATGACATTCAGAAATATGGCTTCAGCACGGCATTCGGCACCCGAATCCGTAAAAACGGAAAGTTCATTGCCGACATCACCCTCCAGAACTCCAGATCAAGCACTGATAGGGAGGGGCTTGAGGGATTCGAGACAGAGACCATGGATCTGCTCTCCATGGGCTCCCGGCTCACCATAGACTCCCGCGACAACGCCCTGATAGCAACAGCGGGAAACTATACCGACCTTCGCTACGCCATCACCACGCCGGCCATGGAAAACAAGAATCCCTTCTGGCAATTCTCCGGAACGCATGAGCACAACATCCCCGTCGGCGAGCGCACAACCCTGCAGCTCTCAGGCATGTTTGGAGTAAGCAGCGTCGCCGTCCCCCTCTCGGAAAAGTTTTTCCTCGGCGGTCCGGGAACNTCCTACAGCCGTCGGTTCATCGGTCTGAAGGAAAATGCCCTCCCGGGCAACAACATTGCTTCGGCGGGGCTGCAACTTCAGTACCGGCCACCATTCGACATCATCTTCCCCGCTGCTCTCCGCTTCAACTACAATACAGGAAATGCCTGGGAAAACCGCGACGAGATAGCGCTGGCAAGACTTATTCACGGCATAGGAACCAGCCTTGTCTGGGAAACGCCCATCGGGCCAGCGAGGTTTACCGCTGCAAAAGCATTTTCGTTCCTTCGTGAAGCGGATGAGCAGGAATCATCCACCTTGCGTTTTGCCGACACAGTCTTCTATTTCAGCCTCGGTCACGACTTCTGAACAGATGAAACCATATACATGACAAAACAGGATAGACGACCCGAAATACTGGTGTGCAATGATGACGGCATTGAGGGAGAGGGCATTCATGTGCTTGCCGCCTCAATGAAAAAACTTGGCAATGTAACTGTAGTGGCACCTGCCGAACCACATAGTGGAATGAGTCACGCAATGACGCTCGGCGTGCCTCTGCGCATCAAGGAGTTCCGGCGCAACAACCGTTTTTTCGGACATACCGTCTCAGGCACCCCGGTTGACTGCATCAAGGTGGCCCTGAGCCACATTATGCCCGTAAAGCCCGACCTGATTGTATCGGGAATCAACTATGGAAGCAACACCGCCACCAGCACCATATATTCCGGAACCGTTGCCGCAGCGCTTGAAGGGGCCATTCAGGGCGTCACCTCCATTGCGTTCTCTCTGACCACTTATGAGCATGCCGATTTCACCTATGCAGGAAAATTCGCCCGGAAGCTTGCCCGCAAAGTGCTGCAGAAAGGGCTGCCTGCCGACACGATCCTTTCTGCCAACATCCCCAATGTCCCCGAATCCGACATTGCCGGGGTGGTTATTACCCGACAGGGCCGCTCGCGCTGGTCGGAGGATGCAATTGAGAGAAACGACATGTACGGCAATCCCTACTACTGGCTGAACGGAACCCTGAGGCTGCAGGACAGCGAGATGGACAAGGATGAATATGCCGTCCGGCGGAACTTCGTGACCATCACCCCCCTCTCCTTCGATTTAACCAACAGGGACTTTCTCGGCACACTTGAACAATGGAAACTGCAACAATAATCGCGTGAACACATTTCTTCTTGACTACCGCCACATCCTGACCCCGAAAAAAGGATTTTCACAGCTTTTCCGTGACTATACCGCTGAAGGGGCACACCGCAACACCCTTCTGGCAGAATGCTTTCATCTCGACTATCAGAAAGAGGCCGATTACTACCGGCAGCTCGGCCTTCTCTCTTCAAGACGCTTCAACCGCGACGCCCTGGTTGACATGCTCCTGGCTCAGAACAGAAGCTACGGATGCACTCCCCTGCAGGAGCAGGAGATAGAAAAACTCCGTTCCCCGCGGTGCATGGCGGTCGTCACCGGCCAGCAGCTTGGACTCTTTACCGGCCCCCTCTACACCATATACAAGGCACTGACGGCAATTGTGTTTGCCGAACGCCAGAAATCCCTGTTTCCAGAATATGATTTTGTTCCCGTTTTCTGGCTTGAGGGCGAAGACCATGACTATGATGAAGCTGCCACAACAGCACTTTTCAGAGGCAACAGTGTTACAAAGTTCAGGGCCGACACAACTCTGCGCGAGCAGGACCAGATGACGGCAACCACCATCTTCGACAGCTCCATTCAGGAAACTCTCAACGGGTTCCTTGAGGCGCTGCCGGAGAGCGATTTCCGGGAGGAAATTGCCGCACTCCTGAAAGGGTGCTACAGGCCGGGAGCAACTGTTGAGCACGCCTTTGCCTCCACACTGATGCGGCTGATGCACAAACAGCCGCTGATACTGCTCTCCAGCTTCGATCCGGCCTTCAAACAGCTCTCAGCGGAGATCTTTGCAAAAGAAATAGACACCGCGCCGGCAACATCCTACAATGTGGTTGCACAGAGCTCCAAGCTGGAACAGTTGGGTTATGGGGCACAGACCAAACCGCGGGCGGTCAACCTCTTCAGCCTGAACCATCTGGGGCAGAGGGAAAGGATCGAGAAACATTCAGGGGAAACATTCACCATTGCCTCCGGCCGGCAGCAGTTCTCAAAACACCAGATGCTTGAAGCGGCGCAGGACCATCCCGAACGGTTCAGCCCCAATGTGGTGCTTCGCCCCATTGTGCAGGATTTCGTGCTCCCCACCTTCGCCTACATCGCCGGACCCGGAGAGATCAGCTATCTGGCGCAGTACCGAAAAAATTACGAACATTTCGGCATCACCATGCCCTTCATAGTCCCTCGCGGAAGCTTCACACTGGTGGAGCCGAAAATCAGCCGCATCATGGACAGAATGCTGCAGGTAACCGGCCGACCCGGCTTTTCACGGCAGCAGATCTACCATGCTGTCTTCAGCGAGCTTGAAGCAATGAAAACCAAAGTCGTGGCAATGGCTGAAAACCGGACAATTGAGCCTGTATTTGAACAGGCGAAACAGGAGATTCAGAACGCACTGGACGCTCTGGGGCCGGTGCTCTCGAAAATAGATCCGACGCTTGAGGGAATGCTTGCGGCCTCAAAGGCGCAGGCCGGAAAAATTGTGGAGGGAATAGAGCAGAAAACCTGGAAGGCGGGGCGGAGAAAACACGATGAACTCCTCGACCAGATACAGAGAGCTGAAACTGCACTCTTCCCTGAAGGGATGCCTCAGGAAAGGCTCATCAATGTTTTTTATTACCTGAACAAATACGGTATGAGCCTTATCGACACGCTCAAAAACCAGCTGCAGGGCCATGCCACGGAGTCCCACATCATTGTGGAACTGTAGAACTTCCCGGACGGGAACCCTCAGGAGCTGCAGAGCGAAACACCATCATTGCTCTCCCGGCTGAGGAGCTGACAGCAGCGGCAGACGAGTATGCGGAGTTCATCTGCAGAAATCCCTTCACAGAGCTTCTCTACAACAGCAGCAATCTCTTTCTGGTACTCCTCGGTTTTGGGTAATTGGAGCCCCCGTTTTTTATGGATATACTGTGATACGGCAGCAGGGGTCACACCCAGAATCTTTGCAGCCTGTGACTGTGTCATACCGGTCTTCACAAGACCTATGGCAATATCGGCGCGAATTTGCGGCAAATGGTACCAAACGGCTTTTTCGCAGGGAAATATCACGATAACTCTGTCTAAAAGGTTACTCTTCAGTCATGAACACTTCATTCAGATCCATAGCCGGCTGGACGCTTCTTCTCCTGTTGCTGATCCAGTTCATTCCTCTCCGCCGCATCAATCCTGCAGCAACAGACAGCAACAGCTTCAAAGCCCCGCAGCCAATACAGCGCGTTGTGAAAACCGCCTGCTACGACTGCCATTCATATGAAACCCACTGGCCCAGGGCAGCATATATAGCTCCTGCCTCATGGGTCATCTACCGAACCGTGTCGGCAGGCAGAAACGCACTGAACTTTTCTGAATGGGAAAGTGCAAAGAACGAAAAAACAGAAAAATTACGCACAAGAATGCTTCAAACTGTAGAAAAGGGGACTGCGCATCAAAGGCTCTACTACCTCTGGAAACCTCAGTCAGCACTCTCGCCCAGAGAGAGAGGAGCTGTCATCACCTGGCTCAAAGCCTCACTTCAAAAACCCTGACAGATGCCTAAAAATTCAGGCAGTACCCCTCTGGATAAAACTTCTTGATAATGGAAATCACCTCTTCAGGATCATCTTCAAGATAGATGAAACCAAGATCGGGGGGGGAAATAAAGCCATTTTCCTGAAGCATCGATTCCTGAACCCACCGATAGAATCCCTCCCAGTAACTTTTCCCTACCAGAATAACCGGGAAGCGCTCACTTTTTCCCGTCTGGATGAGCGTCATCGCTTCAGACACCTCATCAAGCGTTCCGAAACCTCCGGGCAATGCAATAAAGGCCTGTGAGTATTTAAGAAACATCACCTTCCGCACAAAAAAATACTGAAAACTCACCAGCTTGTCAACATCAATATAGCGGTTTGCCGCCTGCTGATTGGGCAATTTGATATTGAATCCGATGGAAACTCCTCCGGCCTCCTGCGCACCTCGGTTAGCCCCCTCCATCACGCCGGGGCCTCCTCCGGTAATGACCGAAAACCCCTCCCGGGCAAGCATGCCTCCGAGCGTCCGGGCAAGTTCATATTCCCCGCTCCCCTCGTCCACCCTCGTTGAGCCGAACACGCTGACAGCGGGTGCCGCATCACCCATAACTTCAAATCCGCTGACAAACTCAGCCATTATTTTAAAAACGCGCCACCCGTCAACCATAAAGTCACTTCCCTTCTCACCCTGACCGGAAAGCACAGGCGGAGAAACGGGTTTTCGGGGCTCTTTGCCCTGATTTATTTTATCCATTGAACAGCTCCCCGTGGTTGAGATGCTAGAGTTCCAGAAAGTTCCGGATAAGATGCCGGCCCTCGTCGGTCATGATGGACTCGGGATGAAACTGGACTCCGTAGAGTTTGAGCTCCCGGCTGTCCATTCCCATGATGACCCCGTCTTCTGTCCATGCCCTGATGGTCAACTCAGCCGGAAGAGTTGCGCGTTCAACAATCAGCGAATGATAACGGGTTGCAATAAAGGGGTTGGCAAGATCCCTGAACACACCCTCTGAATCATGGAACACCGGTGAGGTTTTGCCGTGCATGATATGCTCCGCACGAACCACCCTGCCTCCAAGTGCCGCCGCAATGGACTGATGGCCGAGGCAGACGCCGAGCAGGGGGATTGTCTCCTTCACTGCATTGATGAGGTCAACAGATATGCCGGCTTCGTCAGGAGTTCCAGGCCCCGGAGAAATCACAATCTTTTCAGGAGCGATAGCAAGAACCTCCGCAACACTCAGCTCATCGTTGCGGAATACCCTGACCTCGGCACCAGACAGGCCGATATACTGCACCAGGTTATAGGTGAAGGAATCATAATTATCAACAACAAGAATCATCTGTACTGCATTGCTTAAGAGTTATTCCGGAATACTGTGATTCGGAGCATCGGCCATGAAACGAAACAGCGCTTCGTAGGCGGCACTCATCACCACACCCCTGCGGGCCATTACTTTTCGGGCGGTCTGTACCGCAGGCTCAATGCCGTAGGCCTCAAAGCCCCCGCTGCCACCCCAGGCAAATGAGGGAATCTCCTTCGGAGGAAACCCTGCGCCAAACACATTGGCTGCCATACCGGCCACGGTTCCTGTATTGAACGCCGAATTGATGGCAGAGCGGCTGTGCTCGCCCATCAGCAGACCAAGAAACTGAAGCTCTGTCTCATAGTGCCGGCCACCCTGAAGAATACGAACCGCGCTGTAGTTGTTTTTCAAGTCGGAAGTACTGGTTCCGGCACCAAGATTGCACCAGTGCGAAAGATAGGAATGACCAAGAAACCCGTCATGCTGCTTGTTGGCATAGGCTTCAATGATGCAGTCCTCCACCTCGCCTCCGATTTTCGAACCCCGTCCGATAGACACATTACTGTATACCCTGGCACCCGCTTTTATTCTGCATGAGGAACCGGCATAGACATTCTCCATCACCACTGCCTGCGGTTCAACAATGGCGCCCTCGCCAATGGCAACAAACCCCTCCCCGCCGTCTATCACCGCCCCGGCACGCACAACTGCTCCCGGTGCCACAAAAACATTTGAAGGGTTGACAATCACGGCCGAAGGGTGAACAGCACCCTCAATACGGCCAAGCGGAAGGAATGAGGCATCGCGCAACAGTTCATCGGTATGGAGGGCAACCGCATCCCAAAGAAACGAGAGCAGGCGGAACCCCTCAACTGAAATGCAGCGAAGGTCGGCCTTCAGCCGTTCCCCGTCAAGACAATCGTCAAAAAGGCCATCTGCGTCAAGAACAAGCGACGCAGGGAGACGGGCAAAGAGCAGTTCACCATCCTGCACCAGTGCGGTTCCGCTTTCGGGAACGCTGCGTGCAATGAGTTCCCCCACTGCCGCATCGCAGATAATCCGTCCGTTTACAAGCAGAAGATCATCATCAACCACACTGTTGACCTGAACATCGGGGAAACTCTCCCTGTAAACAGGGGCCAGAGCGCGCCGGAGATGGAACGAAAGATTCATGCCCGGCAGATGCCGCTCAAACTTCTCGCGAATGGTCCGGCACCCTACAGTCATCCCGTAGACCGGCTTGAGCGCGACAAGAGGCATCAGTCGCCGCACTTGTCTGTCTTCAAAGAGAACTACCTGCATAATTCATTCATCTCATTTCACAATGGGTGCCGGTGGGTATTTTCAATATGCATTTTAAACGCCGTATAACCTATAAGCGCACACATGAACAACATAGACAATACTCATGGGAAAAGACCCTTGCCGCCCACAGGATTAAAAATAAAAACAGCACCACGCAAAGCCAACGCAAAAGCAGTGCGCCACAGAACAAAAAAGCAATAACACCATGCGTCTACAGCAAAGCGGTGTATTCATGAGGAAATAACGAACCAGCCCCAAAACACTCATATCACTGCACCATCCGCACCACGAAAGAGTGTTTTTCACCGAAACAAGTAAAAAACATTCTTCTTTTAGTAAAAAATTGCCGATATTACACCAAACAATGCGCCAGACAGGCGCGAATTACTGTGCCCCCCAATCAATACAGTATCCATGCAGGGCCGCAATCTGAACAGTACATCTGACACCATCTGGGAAAGCAACCACAGCAGTGAGGGCTACAGGAAAAAACTGGCCCTTGTTGAAAACAACATACTGTTGAGCTGGGTTGAGGCTGAAGAGGATATCATCCTTGACATCATGGACCTCAACATGCTGCAGCAGGCCGTCAGAGATGCAAAACTTGAAACAACACCGGTCATACTGCTCTATGATCTCAGCCATATCGGCCGCATAACGCTCAAGTACAAACAGTCAATAGCTGATCTCATCTTCAATTGGAAATCGGGGATAGATCTCATAGTTTTTTTCAACATACCCGAACCCATTCGGATTCTGATAGAATCTTTTGCAGCTGTCGTCCCTGACACCATCCCTGTTCTTCAGGCAGGAAGTTATGACGAAGCTCTCTTTGCGGCACGGGCCCACAATGCCGGCAGTGCCCTGGTTCTCAATGGCGAAAGCACTCTTACGAATGAAGAGTCTGCCGCCAAAAACGAATTTCTTGCGGCTGTCGCAAGAATATCATGGATGGGTATGCTTGATCAGCATATTTCTATCCCTGCACACGAAAGCCGCGATCACTCTTACTTCAAAGCGCTGGAGGCCCTGCAGTCCGACCTCAGGATAAAAGAGAAAGAGAAAGAACGCGAACTTGATCAACTCACAGCCAACCTTGAACAGCGAATAACACACATGGTGATAAAAATGAATGCACAAACCGAAATGAACAGAAAAGCCGGTCGTGACTCCGAAAAGGAAATTGCAGAACTCAAATCCCGCATTGCCAGTCAGGACATTGAACTGACAAGAGTATCAACGGCAATCGCAGAAAAAACCACAGCCCTGCGCAACCTTCTCGATCAGATTTACGCTCTGGAGATTGACCCGACACAGAAACGCCAGATGACCGATGCCTGCCTGAGCCTTATTGAAACGGAAACCATTGAAAAAAGGCTCAACATCGAGCTGACCGAGTCCGATTCAGTCTTTCTCTCAAAGCTGCAGAAAAAGCATCCCAACCTCAACCAGCGGGAGCTTCGCATCAGCCTGCTTGTCAAACTGAACTACGACACGCGCGAAATCGCCCGTTCCGTCGGTATTTCAACAAGAGGAATGGAGAGCATCCGCTACCGCATGCATAAAAAACTCGGTCTCGGGAAACATCAGTCAATCAAGACCTATCTGTCCGACCTGGCAGTCACCATGTAACAGCCTTGAGCGTCTCTCCTCTCCCGCCATGCAGGCAGAGAGAATGACACGGGAGGGGAGAGGTCAGGCAATGCAAAGGCTTTTGATGTTGACAAACTCGCGTATGCCATAGCGGGCAAGTTCACGCCCATAACCAGATTGCTTTACCCCGCCGAATGGCAGCCTGGGGTCAGACTTGACCATTCCGTTGATGAAACAGCTTCCCGCATCAAGCCTGTCTGCAATGGACAGCGCGCGCTCACGGCTGGAGGAAAAGACTGCTGAACCGAGTCCGAAAGGGGTATCATTGGCAATGCGGACCGCCTCATCATCGTCCTGCGCCTCAATCAGTGTGGCAACCGGCCCGAACAACTCTTCGCTGTATGAAGCCATGCCGCGTTTCACTCCGGCAAGCAGGGTCGGTGGATAAAAATATCCTTTCCGTTCCGGAATCGTTCCGCCTGTGAGCAGCCGGGCTCCGCCCCGAACACTGCGCACAACCTGATCATGCAGCTGCAGGCGCAAATCTTCTCGGGCAATCGGCCCCACCTCAACTCCCGCTTCAAACGGGTCGCCCATGAGAGCACCCTGCATGCGTTTGAGGAGCAGTGTTTCAAATTCATCAACAACTGCGCTGTGAACAATGAACCGCTTGGCTGCAATGCAGCTCTGTCCGCTGTTCAGAAGGCGGGATGCNGCGCAGTGGTTCACCGCCGAGTCAATGTCGGCATCGTCAAGCACGATGTAGGGNTCGCTGCCGCCAAGTTCCAGCACGCTGCGCTTCAATGCACGCCCCGCTTTTGTGGCAACAGCACGGCCCGCTTCCGTACTCCCGGTTACCGATACGGCACAGACCGATGGATGGTCAATGATGAATCCTGTCAGCCGGTCAACATCGTCAAGATCAATATGAACTGCCCGGTAAAGATGTTCAGGAAATCCAGCCCTCCGCAGCAGGCTCTCCATGGCTATGGATGATCCTGTCACATTGGGGGCGTGCTTGAGCAGAACGCCATTGCCGGCCATGATTGCAGGAACGGCAAAACGGAACACCTGCCAAAAGGGAAAGTTCCAGGGCATGACGCCAAGAACCAGCCCCATTGGCTCAAATTTCACCAGTCCCTGCATCCCGTCCACCTCAGTCTCTTCAGGCTGCAGAAACTGCTCGGCGTGAAGGGCGTAATAGTCGCATACCCAGGCAGATTTCTTTACCTCCGCCACAGCCTGCGAAAGCGGCTTGCCCATTTCAAGGCTTATCAGTTCAGCATGCCTGTCAGCCTCCTCGGTGAGCAGCGCCGAGAGGCGCTGCATGCATTCCCGACGGTATAGTGCATCCGTTTTGCGCCAGGTATGATAATGGCTGTCAGCAAGGGCAATAACCTCCCCAAGTTCTTCCTGGTTCATGGCAGGATAGCTTGCCAGAGGCTCTTCTGTCGATGGGTTGATGGTAGTAATCATAGGTAGAAGGGAATTTCAAGAAGAAACAGGTAGTCGGTAAAACTGTAAAGTAGGGGATTTCATCCGTTTGAAAAAACCCAACTCTTCATTGCAGTCTCAAAAGACCATCTCAATCATCCTCTTCGAGTGACTCAAGGAGCAGCAGATAGCTCTCGTAACGGGATGGCTGGATAAGACCGCTCTCCACAGCGTCCCGGACGGCACAACCGGGCTCAACGGTATGGGAGCATGAGGAGAAGGCGCACTCCGGCATAAAGGGAAGAAATTCACTGAAATAAAACCGGAGATTCTCCCTGCTGATGCCCGACAGACTGAACTCCCGGATGCCCGGGGTATCAATGACACGCCCTCCCGAGGGCAGGGCAAGCATCACCGAGCGGCTTGTCGTATGCACCCCTTTGCCGGTCTTGATGCTGGTTTCAGATGTTTTCAGCCGTTCTTCTCCAAGCAGGAGATTGATGATGGTTGATTTACCTACTCCTGAATGGCCGCTGAAAGCCGACACACTGCCGGCGAGAATATCGCGGAGTTCATCAATTCCTGTCCGCTCACATGCACTGACATAACAGATGTGGCAACCAAGTCCTTCATAGAGCTGCATCACACCCTTCGCCGTACCATCCTCATCAAGGTCCATCTTGTTGACCACAATGACGGGATGAAGCTGCTCAGATTCCGCAAACACAAGGTAGCGGTCAATGAGCCGTTGGCTGAGTGGAGGCTCGAAGGCTGACACCACAACCACAAGCTGGTCAATATTGGCCGCAATGACCTGAATCTTCTCCCTGCTCCGGTTGCGGCGAAGGTCGCGTTTGCGGCAGAGCTGGCTTCGGCGCTTCTCTACCGACACGATAACGGCTTCCGGCATCTCCTTCCCGCTGACTGAATGACGAAGCTCCACCCTGTCGCCAACAGCCACCAGCGACTCATCGTCATTGGCGGAACGGGTCGCGGAAACTGTCCGGCAGCGATACACCACCCCTCCGTCATCTTCCACGAGGTATGATGCCCCGGCAACTTCAACAACCATGCCGGACACCGCTTTTTCTTCCACTGCCGAAGATTTCGTTCCCATGTGGTGTTGTATCACTGTTTTGTTCGTCCCCTCTACCCTATATCCGCAAGAGTGTGCCGTTGATGCAGATGGCGCATATACCAGTCGCGAATCATCCGGTGCCCCGGCTCTCTCAGCTCTCCATCTTCGGCAACCAGACTGAAGGCTGCCTCCCTGGCAGACTGCATGATATCAAAATCCCTCGTCAGATCAGCCATTTTTAATCCGCTGAGGGTCCCCGACTGCTCCTTGCCCAAAAGATTCCCCGCCCCCCGTATGGCGGCATCAATTTCCGAAATAACAAATCCATCGGTGGTGGATGCCATGGCATCAAGCCGTTCTTTGCCATCAGAGGTCAGTTTTGCATAGAGCAGAAAGCAGCTTGAGGCTTGAGTGCCCCGGCCGACGCGTCCCCTCAACTGATGCAGTTGCGCAAGACCGAACCGCTCGGCATGCATAATAACCATAACTGTAGCGTTCGCAACATCAACCCCGACCTCAATGACCGTCGTACCCACAAGAATGTCAATCAAACCGCTGCGGAACTGCTCCATGACCACCTCTTTCATATCAGGGGTCATCTGTCCATGAATGAGCCCGAGACGAAGGTCTGGGAAAACAGAAGCCGACAGCTCATCAAAACTCTCGACCGCCGCCTTCAAATCCACCTTTTCAGACTCTTCAACCAGAGGATAGACAATATAGCCCTGCCGGCCTGCCGCCACTTGGGCACGAAGGAACTCAAACACGCGCGGCTTATCAGCCTCCTGCTGTACAAGAGTGCGAACCGGCTGTCTTCCGGTGGGCATTTCGCGGATGAGGGAAACATCAAGATCGCCGAAGACCCCCATGGTGAGAGTCCGGGGAATGGGGGTTGCGGTCATGAGCAGAACATGCGGGTGCTGTGCTTTATCCTGCAAGGTTTTTCGCTGCAGAACGCCGAACCGGTGCTGTTCGTCAATGACCACCAGCCCCAGACTGTGAAAATCCACATCGTGCTGGAGCAGGGCATGGGTTCCCACCGCAATATGCACTCTTCCTTCCCGGAGCTCCATGAGCAGCGCCTCGCGAACCTTTTTTGGCTGACGGCCGGTCAAGAGACAGACCTGAATGCCCAGAGGCTCGAACAACCGCTTCATTCCAAGCCAGTGCTGCACGGCCAGAATTTCAGTGGGTGCCATAAAAACCGACTGCAGATTGTTGTCGGCGGCAAGCGCCATGGCGAACATGGCAACAATGGTTTTCCCCGATCCCACATCACCCTGCACCAGCCGCTGCATAGGGCTCTCCCCTTTGAGGTCGCGATAAAGTTCACGGATTGCATTTTTCTGGGCGCCGGTCAACGAATAAGGCAGAGCTGCATGAAGGGCTGCTGTGAACTCACCCGAATGACTGAATTGCACAGCCGTTCGGGTATGTCGAAGAGCGCGGCGGCGAAGCGCAAATGAGAGCTGTGCATAAAACAGCTCAGTCCACTTCATCCTGTACTCCGCCATCTGGAGCCGTTCGGGAGAAGAGGGTTGATGAAGTTCACGATAGGCCTCTGAGAGCGGCATAAGACTATGGGCCTTCAGAATCCCGCTGCTGAGGTTCTCGGTGCCGCCCGGCTGCCGAATGTCAAAAGCGCGGGCAATAAGTCCCCGAAGCTGCCGGGAGGCGAGCCCCGAACGCTTCATTGCCTCGCTGGTTGGGTAGAGCGGAATGATTCTCCCTGTATTGAAAAGCTCCGCGTCACTCCCCTCTTTGTCTCTATCCGCACCCTCTCTGCCGAGACGGTCGAAATCGGGATGCTGCATCTGCGCCTGCCGGCCAAAATAGCCAACTTTGCCATACACCGCCAGAATGTCGCCGGGAACAATAGCACGGGAGAAATACCGGGCTCCTCTGAACCAGGTTAAATCCAGCACACCCGAACGGTCAGCCAGCTTTACCTTGAAACGCGCCATTCCCCGCCCCCCCTGCTCAATACCTGCAGAACGAACCGTCCCCACAACCGTCGCCATTTCGCCCATCCGAAGCCCCGCAATGCTGTTCATTGCCCGGCGGTCAAGGTAACGGCGCGGCCAGTAGTCAAAAAGATCTTCAAGGGAGCTGATGCCAGCCTCTTGGAGAATTTCAATTTTTTTGGGTCCAAGCCCCTTCAGGGCCTGCAGGGAAGAATTATCCTGCATAGGCAATCAAATTGTAACTGGACAGGAATTCTTGTATATTAGCACCTTTCTTATTTTAATACCGGATACAACAAGTTTATTGTACGATAAAGTCAACGAAAAGTCATGAAACAAGATATTCATCCCAAGTACACCGAGGTTACCGTCAACTGCGCCAACTGCGGCAACACCTTTGTAACCCGTTCAACACGGGACTCCATCAAGGTCGACATCTGCAGCAACTGCCATCCCTTCTACACAGGCAAGCAGACCCTTGTTGACACCGCCGGACGCGTCGACCGCTTCAACAAGCGTTTCGCAAAATCGGCAGCATCACAGGCTCAGGCAAAATAAAAGCGCCTGACGGTTTCAGCATAACAAGCACCAACCCACAGGATTCACCATGAGTGTCAGAGAAGTCATTCAGAAAAACGAAGCCAAACTCAAGAAAACCATTGAGGCATTTCAGCATGAAATTGCTTCAATCCGGACAGGTAAGGCGACAACAGCCCTCCTTGACCGGGTCAAGGTAGAGGCTTACGGTCAGCTGATGCCCCTCAAACAGGTGGGCAATATCGGCGTTGCCGATGTTCACACACTTATGGTGCAGGTCTGGGACAAGGGAATGGTCGGCCCGGCTGAAAAAGCGATCAGGGACGCCAACCTCGGGCTCAACCCCGTGGCTGAAGGCCAGAGCATTCGGGTCTCCATCCCGCCTCTTACCGAAGAGCGAAGAAAAGAGTTCGTCAAACTCACCAGAAAGTTCGGTGAAGACTCAAAAGTATCACTCCGCAATCTCAGGCGCGATATGATACAGGAGATAGAAAAACTGGAAAAAGAGAAAACCATCGGCGAAGACGAAAAGAACCGGGGGAAAAAAGATGCTGACGAGCTTCTGCACAAATACGAAAAACAGATCAACGAGCTGATCAGTCATAAAGAAAAAGAGATCATGGAGGTGTAAGGGTATTGCGGTTTCCTGTAAAATACTCCTTCATCGCCCTGAAACTCTCCTTCCCATTCAGCAGCCCGCTTATCATGCCCAGCACCGCAGCGGCCCCGGTCGCAAAAAAGAGCGGTCGGGCTGAAATGTTATTGGTATAATAAATGGCCGCAATCCCCCTCTCCTTGGCAAAACTGTCAAGCGAAGTGGTGCCGATAACGAGGTCGGGCTTCAGGCGCACAACTGCCTCCATATCATCCTCAAGATATTTCCTGTAGCAGATTTCCGTACCCAGCATGCTGAGCACCCGATGGTCGTCCTCGCCCAGCACAGTACGGGCTATTGAAGTTGATGCATAGGGCACTTCAAGCCCCGCTTCAAGCAGAAGACGGACAACCGGCAGTTCATTGCCCTCATACCCTGCAACAATCACTCTGCCGCTGAGCCCTCCGAACCGTCCCAGAACCTCGCGAACCTTCTCCGACTCCTCAAGAGCCACCGCTTCTACGGCTGCGCTGTCAAGATCAAGCGCAGCTCCGATATCACGAATCCACTCTGCTGTTGCATTGGCGCCTATGGGGTTCCCGCCGACTATCTTCACCCCATGCTCCCTGAAGAGATCAACCGTTTTTCCATAAAAGGGATGCAGTACGGCACACGCCTCAGCCTGGCCGGCATCAACATAGTCCTCAAGCGCCCTGCCCGGCAGTGTCACTACAGACTCTACCCCGATCTTCTGCAGAATGGTGCCTATGGTCATGGCGTCAAGCGGGAAGATCTCACCAAGAACAACCAGCGACTTGGGTTTGCGAGGCTCACCAAATGCACCGAACCGCTTCAGCAGGGTTGCTGCAGCAACATCTTTTGCCTCCGGATGGGTTCGGATCTGAAATGCCGGAAGCCGCACAAGCAGCACCTCTGCATTGCCAGCCTTCTTCGGCAGCAGCTCTTCGGCAATACCCGCGGTTTCAGCCACACAGGTGCTGACAACGGGAATAAAACGGATGGAGGGGTCACGGGCAATCTCCTCTATGGTACGGCGGAGATCATCAATCATGCTGCCCCCTGAAATCTGCACATTCATCAACTCGGGAGATACTATGGACTTGCGTGCTGCATAAAAATGCGAAACAAAGGTAAGTCCATACAGGCAGCCCTGATCGGCAGCAAGACATACCTGAACTCCGTCAATACGGGTCAGAACGCGCAGTCCCCCGAATGCAGGACACATGGACTGCGGATGAAGTGCGTTACATGCTTTTTTTTCCATTCTTCAGAACCTGTTTTTTCACCTCCTGAATGTAAGGGACCGGAACGACATTCTCCCCCAATGCCCTTACTGCAAGCCGTGCATCGTTTCTGTCGGCAAACCGCCCTGTCCTGATGCGCCAGTACTTCACCCCATTCGCATACGCAGGCCAGAGTGCTGCCTGGATTCCAGTGGAGTCAAGCCGGGCCACCTCACGACGGGCCTTCATTTCGCTGGTATATGTAGCAAGAACAACCGTAAACTCCCCCGCCTCAAGAAGTGCCGGTTGTGCCGGTTCAGGAAGAACGGGTGCCGGAGCAGCCACACTGTCGACCGAAACCGGAAGAGGAGATGCAGCAGGCAGTTCAGGCACAGAAACCGGCGGGCTGACCCGGAACATGAAAAGGAGAGCCATGGCTGAAACAACCGCAAAAACAACAGAAACAGCGACAATTTTAAGCATGGGAGATGTGCCGGGAGAAGCAGAGGCAACAGGGTTCAAACCTTCATAATCGCTGTTAAGAACGGAGAGCAGACCCTCATCCGCAGTAAAGTCGAACCCTTTTCCGACAGCTCCGAAAGTTCCGAAACCGGCAAGATGAAGTTCAAGCCGTTTCTTTCTGGCACGAGAAAATACCTGGCTGAGAGCTCCAGCCATGCGTTCTCCCTGTGCGGCATCGAGACGCATTCCCTCCATCGCCAGACGGAAAGTATCATCTCCTCGGGAACGAGCTTTCCAGACAAGACTTTGGGCCGGAGGAGTGTAAAACCACCCCTCTTCGCCCCGATTCCTGCGGGGAGCAGCAGAGCCGGATATGAATAGCCCAAGCCCCTTGACGCTGAGCTTTCGATGAAGAAGCAGCTCATGGCACATTGCGCCGGCAAACCCTTTCAGGAGATGTGAGGCGCCCGAGGCATCGGTCTCCAGCAATTCTGCCAATTCTGTTATGATGCTATGGTCTGTCATGGGAACAAATATAACACTTCTGAACAATCCGTTGACAGGCAAAGGATGGAAGGACGGGAGATTTTTGCTTATTTAGTGAAAGTATCCCTTTTCAGCAACACTCTTCATTGTCCCGACCATGGCGGCATCAATACTCTCGGTCAGCGAACTGACGCAGCAGATAAAACAGGAACTTGAAATCCTCTTCCCCAAGATTCAGGTAAAGGGGGAAATTTCAAATTTCAAGCATCACAGCTCGGGTCACATCTACATGACTCTGAAGGATGAGGGGGCGCAAATTCCGGCTGTCATATGGAAACATGCCGCATCCCGGCTGACCTGCAGACCGGCGGATGGAATGAATGTGATTGCCGAAGGAAGAATCGAGGTCTACCCCCCGTCGGGACGCTACCAGTTCATCTGCACCTCAATCACCCAGGAGGGAGAGGGCGCCCTGCAGCAGGCATTCGCAAAACTCCTTCAGAAACTGGCAGCAGCGGGTTGGTTCAGCGACGAAAGGAAAAAACCGATTCCAAAAATCCCCCAAACCATCGGACTCGTCACTTCCCCAACAGGCGCCGTCATAGAGGACATGGGTAAAGTGCTGCAGCGAAGATTTCCTCCTGCCACTATTCTGCTCTACCCGGCAAAAGTTCAGGGAAGGGATGCTGTTGACTCTCTCATCAGCGGCATCAGCTGGTTCAATGCACAGACAAGCGGGCAGAACCGACCCGATGTCATCATTGTCGCCCGTGGCGGGGGCTCACTTGAAGATCTGCAGGCGTTCAACGAAGAGAGGGTAGCTGAGGCCATTTTCAACTCCCCGATCCCCATCATCAGCGCCGTCGGGCATGAAACCGACTTCACCATTGCCGACATGGTAGCTGACCTGAGAGCTGGAACCCCTTCAATTGCAGCAGAACTGGCAGTTCCCGACAGCCTTGAACTGCTCCGCCACATCACCTCTCTGGGCGCCACACGGGAGAGTCTGCTCAAAGCAAAGATTGATGGGGCTGAACGGGAAATAGACTCACTCTGCAGCAGCTACGCATTCAACCGCCCCGTGCTCCAGATGCAGCAGCTCTCTGAAGAGCTTGACTCCACAGTTGAACGAATGGCGCGAACCCTGGAAGGCAAACAGAGGGAAACCGGAATGCGCCTTGAAGCGGCCGCCCGGCATCTGGGGCTTCTCGACTACAGGAAAACACTTGAACGGGGATATACGCTGGTCAGAAGGAAAGGACACATGGTCACCTCGGCAAAAAACCTGCGTCCTGAAGAAACGGTTGAGCTGCTCTTTCACGATGGCACACTGCCGGCTGAAATCAGGAGCGGGACTCCTTCCTGAGAATGGAACGCACCAGCTCAAGATCCTCAGCGGTGTTGACGCCTGGCTGGTCAAGAGTGGTAACCACACAGCGAATGCTGAACCCGTTCTCCAGCAGCCGGAGCTGCTCAAGCGACTCCGCCGCCTCAAGCATCGATACAGGCAGTGCCGCAAATTGCTGCAGAACATCCCGTCCAAACGCGTACATCCCCACATGACGGTAAAACACAAGAGAAGGGGAATTGTTGCGCATAAAGGGAACCGGACTGCGCGAAAAATAAAGCGCGTTGCCTTTCCTGTCAAGCAGAGCTTTAACGATATGCGGATCCTCAATCTGCTCCCGTTCATCCGGGCGCAGGGCAAAAACAAGCGTGGAACAGTCAGGAGGGTCGGCAGCAAAAAAGGGACTCAGAACCAGATCAATGGTATCGGGACTGATGAGGGGTTCATCGCCCTGCAGGTTCACGAACACATCTCCTTCAATGTTCCGTGCCGCCTCGGCAATCCGCTCCGTGCCGCAGCTTGCTGAGGGAGAGGTCATCACAACTTCGGCACCCCGCTCTTCAAGTACCGAGGCTATGTCGCGGCTGTCGGTAGCCACAACCACCCGTTCAGCAAGCGTGGAACGCATCGCCTGACGCCATGTGCGCACAATGAGGGGCTCCCCCTCAAGATCAGCAAGCATTTTCCGCTCAAGACGGCTTGACTCAAGCCTGGCGGGTATAAGAATGACTGCCTTCATGAAAGCCCTTCAGATAAAAGAATTGTCATTACAAACCAAACCTCTCAAAGGCCTCTTCCGCCTCACGGGAACTCACCCCCTCAAGCATCACCGACTTGCTCCGCGAACTGCGGCCCGAAACAACATGAACACGGCCGTCGGCAATCCCGAACATGCCGGCAAACAGCCGGCAGCACTCTCTATTGGCAGCATCATCTACAGGCGCAGCCTTCAGGGTTATTTTCAACCCGCCCGCATAGGGACCGGAAACAGCGGTTTTGGAAGCCCGGGGCTGCACCCTTACCGAAAAGAGAGCATTCCCCTTTTTTTCACGAACGGCAACCACCCGCATTCTCAGCCAAGAACCTTCGGAACCCGGAAAAAACGATCCTGACTGTCGGGAGCGTTGCTGAGCGCAGCTGCATTGGCAATCGGCTCATGCTCCTCGTCCGCACGAAGCACATTTTTCTGGTCATGGATATTGCTCAACGGAAGAACCCCTTCGGTATCAACCTCGTTGAGGGTATCGACATAGTGCAGAATGGTGTTGAGTTCGTCAGTCATCTTGAGCGCCTCATCATCACTGAAACGAAGCCGGGCCAGTTCGGCTATATAGGTTACATCATCTATGGTAACAGACATATCGTCACAATCTTTTAAATTGAATTAAATAAAGGGACCATTGACAGAAAAATCAGAGTCTGCAGGTATCATGCATCTGCTCTTCCGCCTTGTTTCTCGGTCGTGAGTCCACCGCCACCCAATCGCGCTCCCCCTCACCAAGATAGATCTGACGGGGACGGGCAATTTTCTGGTCGGTGTCCCTCACATGCTCGCTCCACTGCGACAGCCACCCCGGAATCCGTCCGATGGCGAAAAGAACAGGGAACATGTCCATCGGGAATCCCATTGCCTGATAGATCAGGCCGGAATAAAAGTCAACATTCGGATACAGCTTCCGAGAAATGAAATAATCGTCCTCAAGGGCTATCTTCTCAAGCTCAAGGGCAATATCAAGCAGGGGGCTGCGCCCGGTCTCTTCAAACACTTCGAAGGCAATTTTCTTGATGATTTTCGCCCGTGGGTCATAGTTTTTATAGACCCTGTGACCAAATCCCATAAGACGGCCTGAGCCAGCCTTGACTGACTTGATGAACTCCGGAACCCTGTCAACAGAACCTATCTCCATCAACATGCGGATAACCGCCTCGTTGGCTCCGCCGTGTTTGGGTCCGTAAAGAGCAGCACAGCCCGCGGCAACAGCCGTATAGGGGTCTACACCCGAACTGCCCACGGCACGCACGGCATTGGTCGAACAGTTCTGCTCATGATCGGCATGCAGGATGAACAGCACATCAAGCGCCCGTTCCAGAACCGGGTTCGGCGTATAACGAAGCTCGGTCATGCGGAACATCATGGATAGAAAATTGCCCGAAAAACTCAAGTCATTGTCGGGCTGGACATAGGGAAAACCCATGCTGTGGCGGAAACTCATGGCCGCCAGCGTNGGAATTTTGCCGATCAGGCGGCGAATCTGCAGCTTGCGGGAATCAACATTGCCGATATCCTTGGCATCGGGATAAAATGTGGAGAGCGCTCCAACCGTTCCCACAAGAATGCCCATGGGGTGGGCATCATAACGGAACCCGTCCATGAACTTCACCAGATTTGAGTGGGTCATGGTATGATGGCGGATGTTGTATGTCCACTGAGCCAGCCGCTCCTGATCCGGCAGCTCTCCCTTGATGAGCAGATATGCCGTTTCAAGAAAGGTACTGTGCTCGGCAAGCTGCTCAATGGGGTAGCCGCGATAGCGCAGTATACCGCGATCGCCGTCAATAAAGGTAATGCTGCTTTTGCATGAGGCCGTGTTCAGAAAACCGGGATCATAGCCGAGCAGACCGAAATCATCATCCGACACCTTGATCTGGCGGAAATCCATGGTTTTGAATGCACCGTTCTCAACGGGCACTTCATAGGTTTTTCCTGTCCTGTTGTCAGTCACAGTCAGCGAGTTTCCTGAATTGGCAGTCGTCATAAGTATCTGGCTTTACATGAAGAAAAGTTCAGGGCGTGTGTCAGGAGAATGTGTCAAAATAGAGAAGAAGAGACGCAAATAAAAACAGAAGCATCAGGGGTGTTGG
>JGI997J19993_1000131_pt1 | contig 27630 bp, 27 predicted proteins | sample Etolagbewater25m_FD_19993 | JGI IMG/M metagenome (IMG submission 19993)
CACCGTCCTCACCGTCCCATTGACGAATGACTAACAACCCATAACCCATAACCCTTAACCCTTAACCCTTAACCCTTAACACTTAACCCTTAACACTTAACCCTTAACACTTAACACTTAACCCTCTGACAATATTTTTTTACATTTGAGTAATCCCCCCCGAAGCGCAACTGCAAACAACAGCAAAGGAGATCAACCATGACGTTTGGAAAACTGTTCGGCTGGGCTCTACTCATCCTCATTGCCATCCAGTTCATCCCCTATGGCAAAAACCTTCAGAACCCACCGGTCACCGGCGAACCAGCGTGGGATTCCCCCCAGACAAAGGACCTCTTCTTCAGGGCATGTGCTGACTGCCACTCGAACGAAACCGTCTGGCCGTGGTACAGCAACATCGCCCCCGTCTCATGGTTACTCGAGTACGACGTTACAGAAGGGCGGGAACACTTCAACGTCTCCGAATGGGGCAGGCCCGGCAAAAATGAAGGTGAAGATGCTGCAGAAGAAGTGATGGAAGGCAAAATGCCACCCTTGTTCTACCTCCCGACCCATCCTGAAGCCAACCTCGACGGCATCGAAAAACAGGCACTGATAGACGGGCTGAAAGCGACGTTCGGATCAGGCAACCATCACGATGAACAGCCAGCTGCAAGCGAATGAACAAACCCGGCTCGAGACGCCTCGACATCCTCTTCCGCCAGCGCCATATGCTGCACCTCCTGCTCCTCCTCACCACCCTGCTCACCACCATGTGGGCAGGGACATTCTGGGCAGGACAGCCTCTCAGGCTGCCCACCGGCACTGAATCCCTGCAGCCATTTCTTCATGATCTCCTGCAAGGGGCTCCTTACGCCCTCTCCCTCGTATTTTTCCTCGGCACGCACGAATTCGGCCATTTCCTGGCAGCGCTGCGCCACAGGATAGACAGCACACTGCCCTACTTCATTCCTCTGCCCCCGATCCCGTTTTTCCTCAACCTCGGTACCCTGGGAGCAATAATCAGGTTACGCCAGCCCCTAGCCTCGACAAAAGCCCTGTTCGACATAGGAGCAGCCGGACCACTTGCAGGATTCGTCACCACCCTGGGCATTCTGGTCTACGGGTTCACGCACCTGCCCGATCCCTCCTGGATCTACACCATACATCCAGAATACAAGCCCTATGGCGGAATCCCCGAACCCCCTGCGTATGGTACCCTCATTCTCGGCAAAAACCTCCTCTACCTGCTGCTTGAACAGCTATTCCGGCCCCAGCACCTCCCGCCGATGCATGAAATGTACCACTATCCCTACCTCTTCGCAGGCTGGATAGGCTGTTTCGTCACGGCACTGAACCTCATTCCTGCCGGTCAGCTCGATGGTGGGCATATCATCTACGCCATGTTCGGCCGCACGTGGCACCGGCGCATGGCAACCATCATCATCTCGCTGATGATCCTGCTCGGCCTGCCCTCATTCCTCGAAGCAATCCTTGCCATCACTCTCCCGGGAATCGGATTCGTCCTCCCCGGATGGATAGCCTCCTGGTCATGGCCGGGCTGGCTCGTCTGGGCGCTGGTGCTGAAAAAGGTCCTCGGCACCAGGCACCCCCCTTCAGTCACCGAGCACCCCCTGTCCAGAACCAGGAAAGCAGTCGGCTGGCTGGCAATTGCCATCTTCATCCTCTGTTTCACCCCGGTTCCCTTTGCCATAACAACCTGATCCACCCTGTTCCAACATGTACGCACATCCATCCCCCACAGCACACCTGAACTGTAACGGCCGCATGCTCGATTTCAGCCAGGCACCGTTCGTCATGGCTATAGCCAACACGACCCCGGATTCTTTTTTCGACGGAGGACGATCCCCCGCCAAAGCCCTCGACCATGCCATGAGCCTCATCGAAGCCGGAGCAGACATCCTCGATATAGGAGGCGAGTCCACAAGACCCGGAGCGATAAAGGTAAGTCCCGAAGAAGAAATGGAGAGAACCCTCCCGCTTCTGGAAGCCGTAGTGGCACGTTCACCCGTCACCATCTCCATCGACACCTACAAAGCCGAAGTAGCCGATGCAGCACTCCGGCTGGGCGCACATATCGTCAATGACATTTCAGCATTCGCCCTCGACCCCGACATGCCCTCCATCTGCGCCAGGCACAAGGCAGGCGTCGTACTCATGCATGCATCGAAACACCCCGACGAAATGCAGTGGAGCACCGATACCCGCAGCGGCATGCAGGATATCGTCGACAGTGTTGCCACAAGCCTCCAGTACTCCCTCGAAGAAGCTCGCAGGCACGGCATTACATCCATCATCCTCGATCCCGGGTTCGGATTCGGTAAAAGCGTGGAAGAAAACTTCACCCTGCTTCGCCGCCTCGGAGAACTGCACAAGCTTGGTTGCCCACTGCTTGCCGGACTGTCACGGAAATCCTTCCTGGGAGCGGCAATCACCAGGGAGAACACGAACCAGGTTTCCCCCTCAGCCAGGCTCACAGCAACCATCAGTGCCAACACCATCGCACTCTGTAATGGCGCAGGGATCCTCAGGGTCCATGACGTTAGCGAAGCCGTTGAAACCAGGGCTGTTGTCCGCAAAGCCTTCCCGACCGCTGGCAACCAAAAAACAAGTCCCGACCAGATCCGTTTTTTGTAACTTCGGTAGAAACATCCCAGACTAACCGCATAGAAATGTATCTGTCGAAAATCGAACTTTTCGGGTTCAAAAGCTTTGCCCACAGGGTCAAAATCACCTTCGACAAAGGCCTCACCGCCATTGTCGGCCCGAACGGATGCGGTAAGACTAACGTTGTCGACGCCATCAGATGGGTCCTTGGCGAACAGAAATCTGCGCTCCTGCGTTCGACCAAGATGGAGAACATCATTTTCAACGGCACCCGGAAACTCAAACCCCAAAGCCTCTCCGAAGTTTCGCTCACCATAGAAAACACGCGCAACGTCCTGCCTGTAGAATACACAGAGGTCACCGTCACGCGGCGGCTTTACAGAAGCGGTGAAAGTGAATACCTGCTCAACCAGGTCCCCTGCCGCCTCAAAGACATCCTCGATCTTTTTGCCGACACCGGTATGGGAAGCGATGCCTACTCGGTCATCGAGCTCAAGATGATCGAAGAGATCATCAGCAACAAAAGCGAAGAAAGAATGAAGCTGCTCGAAGAAGCCGCAGGCATAACACGATACAAGCAGCGCAGGAAACAGACGTTTCGCCAGCTCGACATCACCAGCCGCGACCTCAACCGGGTAGACGACCTCATTTCGGAAGTCTCCAAAAAAGTCCGGAGTCTGCACAGCCAGGTACAGAAAGCGGAAAAATACCGGAACATACGTAAAGAACTCAAAGAGATCGACCTCAATCTCTGCTTCGCATCGCTCCAGGAAAAAGAAGCAAGACTGCACCCTGTCAAGGAAAAAGCGTTTCGCCAGGAACGCCAGAACAGAGAGCTCGCAACGGGCATCTCCACTGAAGACAGCCGTCTCCAGGAAGAAGAACGCAAACAGCTCGACATGGAGCAGCAGCTCTCCATGGCCCGACAACACCTCGCAACGCATGCCGAACAGTCGCACCAGAACGAAAAAAAACTGCTGCAGCTCAACCAGGAGATCAGGTCACTCCGTGAAAAAATGAATCGTCTGGAAGCTTCCAGGGCGGCAAAAGAAAAGCAGATTCAGGAGCTCGACACTTCGGCCGACACGTTAGAAAAACAACTCGCACCGATTGCCCGACAGGCTACCCGCATGGAAACCGGGATCGCAAAACTCCAGGCAGAAAAAACCGCGCTCGACCAGGGACTGGCAGAAGCCCGACGCCATATTGAAGAACAGCGGGCCGAACAGAGCCAACTTGAACGGCTCCGGACAGAACTGCAGATTACCCGGCAACAGCATGAAACCTCCCGGGAACTCATCCGCAAACGCCTCGAAAGGTTTACGAGGGAAGAAGAGCAGCTCAGGGAACATATCGCCCGCAGCGAACCCGAACGCACCTCACTCCTCGNCAAAACCGACACGGCACGGAAACGAATTGCACAACTGCACAATGAACTCGAACGCCTCAAACAGCTCAGGGAACAGGCAGCGAGGCAACAGNATGCCTCCAGNGAACAGCTTCTCGAACTACGATCAGAGCAGAACCAGCTCCACAACAACCTGCTCCTGGTCAGTTCCATCCTTGAAAATTACGATGGCCTTCCCGAAGGCATAGCCTACCTCCAGGGGAACAGCAGCCCCAGAGGACTGGGCTGCCTCTCGGATCTTATCTCCCTTGCTCCCGAATACCGCAAGGCAGTACATGCCGCCCTGGGAGACGCACTGGGCTACTACATCTGCAGGACAACCGAAGAAGCGCGTCAGGGGATAAACCGGATCACCACGGCACAAAAAGGAAAGGTCAGCTTCATGGTACTCGAACGTCTTACCCGGAAGCCTGCCCCGGGCAACGAGATCAGCGAAGCCATCGCACTTTCATCCCTGGTCGAAGCTCCCCCAGAAATACAGCCCGCTCTCGAACTCCTGCTCGAAAGCTGCTACCTTGCCCCCGACCTTACAGCTGCAGAGCAACTCTCGATGCGCCACCCGACTGCAACCTTCGTAACGGCAAAAGGCGAAAAAACCGATCCCCGAGGCATCCTGCATGGCGGCAGCAGCAAGGAAAACGAAGGCCTCAGGCTCGGCAGGAAAGCCGAACAGGAACAGCTTCAGGCCGCGCACCGTTCGGTTACCCAACGCATAAAGACAGAGGAAGAAAGACTCCTGCAGCTGCAACGTGAAGTACAGCAGCTGCCGATCATACAATCGGAACGTGACCTTGAACAGGCGAATCGGGAACTGCAGCAGCTCGAAAAACAGATAACGGAATTCGATGTCCGCCTGGAAAGCAGGAAAAACGAGCTTCAGAGGCAGGAAAGCGAGATCGAAACGGCAAAAAAAGAGCTGCAATCCACAACAACCGGTATTGAAGCCCTCACCCCTCGTATCAGGGAAACATCCCGGCAACTTGAAGCAGCAAGTGAACAACTCGCCCTGCTCCAGAAGAACGCTGCAGAAGAGGAAAAACGGCATGCAACGCTGCTCCAGGAACTTCAGTCACAACACTCCCGGTACCGCGACATCCAGCTCGAGCTGGACAAGATCCGTTTCAGGATACAGTCGGCAGAAACCAGCAGGGAAACCCTGCTGCAGAACATGGCTTCACTGAAAGCCGAAGCCACTCAATCGAAACAGTTGCTTGCCGAAAGCACCAGGAAGGAACAAGCTCTCGACAGCGAGACCAGGGAACTCCAGGCCCGGACTGCAAAGCTCGACCAGGAAATGACCAGTCGGGAAACAGCATACAGCGAGCTCAAGATCGCAAACCAGCAACTTCGCGACAGATTGAGGGAAATGAGGCGAGAGCACCAGGTAGGAGTGGAACTTGCAGGCGAACTGCAGCGTACCTGCAGCGAATTACAGCGCGGCATAGATGCCCTGCTCACCTCAGCTGAAACCCGCTACGACTGCAATCTCAGAGCACTCGACCTTACACTCCCCGAAGGGTTCGGCATCGACTCATCAACAAAGAAAGTCGAGGAGCTGCGGCTGCGCCTGGAGCGGTTCGGTGCAGTCAACGAACTTGCACTCGAAGAATACACCGGTGAAAAAGAGCGGCTCGATTTCCTCACCACCCAGAAAGAAGACCTCATTCAGGCAGAAACCCAGCTACGCAACACTATCGAGGAAATCAACAAAACCGCACTCAAGAAATTCAACGAAACATTTGCAACCGTCCGCCACAATTTCATACGGATATTCCGCGAGCTGTTCGAAGAAACCGATGAAGCCGACCTGGTCATCACCGCAGATGAGGATGATCCGCTCGAAGCCCATGTTTCGATCATCGCAAGGCCCAGAGGCAAGAAACCACTCTCCATCGAGCAGCTCAGTGGTGGAGAAAAAGCCCTGACCGCACTCTCACTGCTCTTTTCCATCTACCTCGTCAAGCCAAGCCCCTTCTGTATCCTCGACGAAGTTGACGCCCCGCTTGACGACGCCAACATAGAGAGGTTCATTAAACTCTTGAAAAAATTTGAGAATAACACCCAATTTATTATTGTTACGCACAACAAAAACACCATGGCGTCCTCTCAGGCCCTGTATGGAGTCACCATGGAAGAAGAGGGCGTTTCGAAACTCATACAGGTAAAACTGGAAAAACCAGGTAAGGGATCCGTTCCCGGACATGATGGCTAATACACTTGTTCTCTTTGACATCGATGGTACACTCCTCAAGGTAGGAAGCATAAACCGTCAATCCCTGATAGATGCACTACAGAAAGTGTATGGAACAGAAGGCAGCGCCGGAAGCCATGATTTTTCCGGCCAGATGGACAGCGTCATCATTCACGAAGTGCTCAGATATACAGGACTCGACGAACAGGAGATACAGGACAGGTTCCACACCGTCAAGGAAACCTATATCGATATTTTCAGGAAGCAGGCTACGGAGAAAGACGTCACCCTCATGCCTGGAGTTATCGAACTCCTCGAAGCCCTCAGCGGGAACGAACATGTAACGCTCGGGCTTCTGACAGGCAATTTCGAAAAATCAGGCCGTCACAAGCTCATCCTGCCTGCCATCAACCACTACTTCCCGTTCGGGGCATTTGCAGACGATGCCTGGCACCGTAACGACCTTCCCTCCATCGCGATACAAAGGGCCGAAGCACTGCTGAACCATCGGTTCCCGCCCGACAAAGTAGTGATCATAGGCGACACCGAGCATGACATTGCCTGCGCCAAAGCTTCCGGCTCTCGCTCTCTGGCCGTAGCGACAGGCAACTACAGTTATGACCGGCTCGAACGCAAACTGCCAGACGCTATATTTCCCGATCTGGGCGACACAAGCGCCGTACTGGAACGGATTCTTACATTTTAATCATATTGACCACAGTATAGTTATGAAGGCCCACAGACGACAGATTCGTGAAAAAGTCATACAGGCGCTCCACACCCTCGAACTCCGGGATACAGATATAGCATCCGCTTCAGAATGGCTGATCACTCCCGAACTCAGCAAAGATCAGAATGCCCTCAGGTTTTTCCGGAAGCTGCTCAACGCCATCGTCGACAACAAGGAAGAGATTGACAGCTATATCTCCAAGCACACCTTCAACTGGGACATGAGCCGCATAGCCATCATCGACAAGAATATTCTCCGCATGGCAATGGCTGAAATCCTCTACTTCGAGGATATCCCCCCCAAGGTATCGATCAACGAAGCCATCGAGATCGCAAAAAAATTCAACAGTACCGACAAAAGCAGCAAGTTCGTCAACGGCATCCTCGATGCCATCTTCAACGACCTGCAGGGTTCCGGAAAAATCCGCAAATGCGGCCGTGGGCTCATAGACCGCTCAACCGGTAAGCAGACATCGAAAGGATCAACCGATGACAACGGATAACCCCCCGATACAGGCTCAACAGCGCATCATCGCCATCGGCGACATTCACGGCTGCCCTCACACCCTCGATGCGCTGCTCAGGAAAATATCGCCACAACAGGAAGACCTGCTGGTATTTCTGGGAGACTATATAGACCGTGGCCCCTCGACCAGGGAAACGATCGACCGCCTTATAGAACTCCGTGATACAATGCAGTGCTGCTTCATCATGGGCAACCATGAACAGATGCTCATCGACAGCCTCGAAAGAGCCGACCCGAGTGTCTGGCTCGATAACGGAGGAACGGCAACGCTGGCATCCTATAACCTCGAAGATCCTTCACAGATCCCGGCAAGGCATCTCGACTTCATCCGTTCCTGCAGCTATTTCCATGAAACCCCCGAATTTATCTTCGTGCATGGCGGCCTCGACCCTGAAATGACCGTCAGGGACAACCTCGCCTTCCTCCAACCCCAGGCATACTGCTGGATGAGAAGGCATCTCGAACCACAGTTCCTGCAGCAGAGCTCGAAAAGATGGGAGAAAACCGTCGTCTGTGCCCATACTCCCACCGAAGAAGTCATCTTGCATGAACGGCTCATCAGCATCGATACCGGCTGCGTCTACACCAATCGTATCGGTCTGGGTAAGCTCACCGCAGTAGTGCTTCCTGAACGCCATATTCTGCAGGAAAAAAATCTCGATATCGAATCAGCATGACACCTGCAGAAAAAATCCCCCTCCTCCACGTAGCATTTTCCATGAAATTCCCCTCGCCCAAAAGCGAGCTACGCTACGACACCCCATTCCAGCTTCTGATCGCCACGATCATGGCTGCACAATCGACAGACAGAAAAGTCAACGAAATCAACCAGACCCTCTTCAGTATCTGCCCCGATGCAGTCTCGATGGCAGCAACAGACCTCGACACCATACGAGATATCATCAAGTCGATCAACTACTACAACAACAAGGCAAAAAATATCCATACCGTCAGCAAGATCCTGCTCACCGAACATGGGGGAACAGTACCGAGCACCAGAGAAGAACTTGAAAGACTGCCCGGAGTAGGAAGGAAAACGGCAAACGTAGTACTCGCCAACGCCTTTGGCCAACCGGTCATGGCGGTTGACACGCATGTGCAAAGGGTATCCAACCGGATCGGACTCTGCTCCACGACAACACCACGCGAAACAGAAGACGAACTTATCGCCATAATACCGCCTGGACAGGTAGCGGATTTTCACCACTACCTGCTGCTGCACGGTCGCTACACCTGCAAAGCCCGCAAACCCGAATGCGAAACCTGCCCAGTCACCCACGTCTGTGACACGTACAAGAGTGAAAAGTGACTCCTCCCTACCCCAGCTCGATTTTCCTGTCAACCGCATATGCCCACTCTCCGTCGGGATGGTTCCGGTTGCCAGCCCAGATTTCCAGGGTCGTTCCTTTCGACATATCCGTCTGGGAAGTGAAGATTTCTATCTGGAAAACAAGTTCGCCCAGGAGATCGGTCCATGCCGCGTCAAGTGTCGAACCGTAAGCTTTTGCAGCAAGCTTCCCGTCCTCAATCCGGAAATAGTCTGCAAGGAACAGATAGCTGTCAGGCATAAGCAGGCCGCCACGAAACGTTCCGCGAGGCCTTTTGATTCCCGGCACTTCAACCCAGAACTCGAGCAATGTCCCGGCTTCCAGCCTGCCATCGCCAACAAGGTGTTCAACAAGCTGTCGCACGGTGCGCTCCACTGCAGTCCTGTTCGTATCTGAAAGTGGCTGGAGTTTGAAATCGGGAGTGTGGTCTCTCATGGCGTACTGCTTTTTTATGAGTGTTGATGGACATTGAGGGGAATCATAGGTGAAATATATCACTCAACAGAGAACGGTACAAGCTCAGCAGGACGAAGACCCCTGACAGCATTGCAGATAAAGAGCTGTTCCGCGTCCCTGACATCACTGAGTGTAAGCGCCTCTTCATATGCCTGTGCACGTGTCCGGAGAAAATATGAACGCCAGATTCCACCAAGCAATCCTGACGTAAGGGGGGGCGTCAGATACCTCCCGTCAACAGTCCGGATAATAATATTGCTGATAGCCCCCTCGGTCACCTCCCCCCGCTCATTGCAAAAAAGCACTTCGTCAAAACCAGCCTGCCGAGCGAGCTTCAACTGCCGATCATACATCTCCCTCTGCGTCGTCTTGTGCCGAAGCATACTGTCCCCCGAAAAAGTGCGCACCGCAGAAAGACACACCTTGACCATTCCCGGCAAACCAATTCGTTCCGATGTCACGGTTGCCTTACCCGAGGAATCGAGCACCAACCGAACCTTGTAGCGACCACCGCTGGCCGCCATACCTGCATCAACGGTGTGACGGTCGAGAAGCTGGCGGAGATGCACTTCATTGAAATCAAATCCAAGCTCCGCAGCTGAACGACCCAGCCGTTGCAGGTGCTCATCGAGCCAGGCATAACTTCCGTTCCAGAGCAGGCTTTCAAACAGGCTGAACTGCTTCCCTGTAATAATAGCCGCCTTAAGCCTGCACTCCCCGAACTCCTCCTGTGGATCGGAATCCCACACAATGCCGCTCCCCGTTCCATAGCAACCCTCACCGCCCTGCACCACAAGCGTCCGTATCCCCACGCTGAACTGCATCCGCCCTCCAGGCAGCATAAACCCGAGAGCCCCGGTATAGACTCCCCTGGGAGAACGTTCCAGCTGTTCGATAAGCTGCATCGAACTGATCTTGGGGGCACCTGTCACCGAACCGCAGGGAAACAACGCGGCAAAAAGCTCGTAAAGGGTATACGGCTCTTTCAGGCGCCCGGTTACACTGGAAACCATTTGGTGAAGCGTCGGGTAACTTCTCACCGTAAAAAGGCGATCGGCATGCACGCTCCCGGGCCGACAGATACGACCCAGGTCATTGCGCAGGAGGTCGACAATCATAAGGTTTTCAGCCCGGTTCTTGCTGCACCGGGCAAGCCCCTCCCTCAGGGAACGATCTTCAACCTCGTCAGCCCCGCGAGGCGCCGTCCCCTTCATGGGACAGGTCTCGATCATGCCGTCATGTACCTCGAAAAACAGCTCCGGAGAAAGCGAAAGCACGTAACACCCCTCCCCCAGGTCCATCCAGGCAGTGTAGGCCTGAGGCTGCCTTGCGCAAAGCGCCCTGAACAGCTCCCGGGGTGCCCCTTGGCCGCAAGCGAACCTGTTCCTGCCCGTATAATTGACCTGATACACATCGCCCGACGCGATACGCTCCTTGATACAGCCAAGAGCCTCCAGGTAGTCTGCTTCCGTCAATTCAAACTCGAGATCGAAACGAGGCCCCTCTCCAGGAATCCTGACATTTTCGGCAGGAGCGGAATACTCCACATCGCGATAGACTCCGAACCAGGCAAGAGGGATCCCCTCCCCACCTCCTGCATGGCGGAGATCGAACGATGACGACTCGAACCCGTACCCTGCCTCATAGCCAATATATCCGGCAAGGGCATACCCCTGCACGAGACGCTCCTGCAGGCGCCCAAAAAAAGGCACAAGCTCCTCGAGCCTCTCCAGCCGGATAATCTCGACCGGATAACTGAACGAAAGTTCACGGCCCGGAATTTGCCCAGAAAACGCACCGCCGAACCTGAGCTCCCCAGGCTCAAGACGAGTGGTCATACCTCCTCCTGGTAGGTAAAATCTATCGTACGTCCAGTCACCGATTCAAGCCAGGGCTTCATTCGCCGGGCTGCCCAGATTTCGATATCCGGCTGCTCATGCCCTTTAAGGACCAACTCTATATGCTTGTCAGCTATAGAAGCCTTGACCGCAGTTATATTGCGACGATGTCCCCGGTCGAGACCGTTGGCTATCCTGAGTATCCCGGCAAGAAAATCAACAACCTTGCGATGTTTCAGCTTGAGTTGACGATACGGCTCATGCTTTTCCGAAGGTGGCGACTTACGATGGTATCTCGCAACGTTAGCGATCATGAGGATCTGCTCGGGCGTGAATCCCCGCAACTCACCGTTGAGGATAATGTACTGGCTGTGCTTGTGATGGGCAGAAATGGAGATCAGTGTACCGATATTGTGAAGGATAGCTGAGTAATACAACAGCTCCCGCTCCAGTTCGCCGAAGCCATGCAGCGACTGCAACTGGTCGAACAGCTGCATGCAAAGCGCACCGATATGGCCAGAATGCTCCTTATCCCAGTTACAACGATAAGCGAGTTCCACCACACTCTGCTTGCGGATATTGCTTCTCGGAAGTTTTTGCGGCGCATCGAGTGGCGGAGTATCCTGAAGGAAATCGATCACCATGCCCTCGCGCAAAGCCGAATCGGAAATAACCACCTCATCGAGCTTGAACAGGTGAAAGATCTGGTTGACCAGGATCAGACCCGGCACAATAAGGTCCACACGCTTTTCATCCAGGCCGGTCAGCTTTTTGCGTTCTTCCGAGTTGAGCGACATCACTTCACGGTATAGCTTCTGGAATTCCTTCCTGGTGAATGAACTGTTATTGAGCGATACCTCAGCCGACTGGCCCGCCAGCGAACGGATCATACGAGCGATATTTTCCGAAGTTCCGGAAGAGGCAATAGCCCGCCTGACACCGAGTGCAGCAGCCCGTTCAACCGACGAATAGAGTTCAGCAGCGAAAAACTGCTCCAGCAGGTGCAGTTCGGAGGTCGACACCGGATCAGTCGTGATGAACCGCTCCAGCATCCTCGCGACCCCAATCTTGCGGCTTTCCAGATGATACACCCGCTCACGGTCTGCAATCACGAACTCGACCGATCCCCCGCCAATATCAAACAACAGGTCCGGTTTTTCACCGAAGGCAACCGCATTGCGAACGCCGTAATAGATAAACTGGGCCTCCTCGACACCTGAAATGACCCTCACCTTGAGCCCCGTCTCCTCGAACACCCTCCGGATGAAATGGTCGCGGTTCCGCGCCTCCCTGATAGCGCTTGTAGCAAACGCGATAATATCACAGAACGGCACGCCCTGCTGTGAGGCAAGCAACACGAAATGCTTCAGCGTGGCGACGCCATCCTCTATTGCCTTTTCGTTCAGCATCTTGGTCGAAATGCTCCCCCGGCCGATGCAGATCATCTCTTTTACCCTGTCGACCTCCACGATCCCCTTGTCCGGATCGGCCTCCACGATCACCATGTGGAAAGAGTTGGTCCCAAGGTCTATTGCAGCAATTCTTTTTTGTTCAGTCATGGGTGGTACCGATAGGTGGCTGATGCAACGGGGGGTAAAATAAAAAGTTTTACCCTCAACAACGAAGAATCCTCGCACTATATGTTACGTGTTGCTTATCTTGTGGGCATTCGACCTCAACCAAAGAGACAGAGCATCATGCCCCAGCCTGGACGACACACCTCTGAAGCTGCCAGCTTCACAGCTGAAATCGCCCGAAAAGCCATACACCTCTCTTCGCTCTCCATAGCGGTCATCTACTGCCATATAGAACGTGAACTGGCAATCATACTGCTCATCCCGATCTTCGCAGGCTTCTTCCTCGTCGACCTGGCAAAAAACGTCATTCCTCCGATATCCGAGTGGTACCACCGGACATTCAGTGCCATGCTGCGCGAACACGAACTCCAGAAAGAGCGTCTGCATTTCAACGGTGCCACCTATATCACCCTCTCGGCACTGCTGCTTGTTCTCTTTTTTCCGAAAATCATCGCCATCACGGCGTTTTCGCTCGTCGCCGTATCGGACACGATCGCAGCCCTTGCAGGCAAAAAATTCGGTCGGCACAGGATCTGGAACAAAAGCATCGAGGGAAGCGCTGCATTCCTCGTTTCGGCGCTCCTGATCGTGTTTCTTGTCCCGAGGCTCAACCCAGCAGCAGGCATCGTCATGGCCATCACGGCAACTGTCATCGAAGCCATTCCATGGAGAATCGGCTGGTTCAGGATCGATGACAACCTCACCATACCCATCGCAAGCGCAATCGTCGGCTACGTTGTCTATCTCGTCCTGTTTCCTTCAGCCATTGCCGAACTCACCGCCTGCCCATGAACACCGCGCTGACCTCATCGCCTGAAGAAGCCGCAAGGTACATCAACCGGGGCAGGCTTGTCGCCTTCCCCACGGAAACCGTGTACGGTCTGGGTGCAGATATCACCTCTACAGCTGCGCTTGAAAGCATCTTCAAGGCAAAAGGCCGTCCATCCGACAACCCCCTCATCGTGCACATTTCCAGCCCTGCGCGAATCAGGGAAGTCGCTGCCACCGTAACGCCGGAAGCCGAAAAACTCATAGAGAAGTTCTTCCCGGGCCCCCTTACGCTTATCCTCCCGCGGCAGCCCTGGATCAGCGACCTGGTAACCGCAGGCAGGTCCACCGTCGGGGTCCGTTGCCCCTCGAACCCCCTCACCCGGGAATTTCTCTCCTGTTGCACCCACCCGGTAGCAGCCCCTTCAGCCAACATCTCAGGAAGACCGAGTTCAACCGACTGGCACTCGGTGCAGCAAGACCTCCAGGGCAGGATCGACTGCATACTCAAGGGAAGCGCGAGCGCCATAGGCCTCGAATCAACGATTGTCGACTGTTCCTCACCTGTCCCAATGCTGCTCCGACAGGGAGCTGTCAGTCTTGAAACCCTGCAGGAAGTACTCCCCTCCATCAAGGCCAGCACCAGGCACAACTCCAGCCAGAAGGCTCCCCTGAGCCCTGGCCAGAAATATCCCCATTACGCCCCCAGGGCACAGGTCATACTGTTCGACACAGGCACAGGCCCAACTGCTGTAATTCCGCAAAACGCTGCCTATATCGGCACAGCCCAGCCTCCAGACGGGTTTCGCAAGGTACTCCGCTGCCCCGACCTGGACACCTACGCCCACAACCTCTTCCGTTTTTTCAGGGAGTGCGACCGTCAAGGTATCGGCACCATCTGTTGCCAGCGACCTCCATCTTCAGGCATCGGCAGGGCACTCCAGGACAGGATCGAACGGGCTGCCGAACCCCGCTGAACCAGTACACAGGATACCTCTACAGGTTAATTATGCATCCCAGATGCCATGAAGCAGGCGAGGAACCAGGCCTGAGATCGTAGCCGCTGCTGTAATCGTCACGATCATCGTACCAGGCCTGCTCGTACTTGCCGGACAACTGTACAAACCTGGCGAGCTTCCAGTTCAACACCACAAACATAGAACGCCCACTGCCATAGTAACCCTGCAGGTTGAAAACATACGGGAGATCGTCTTCATAGGCATAGACCACCGCATCATATCCATCTGTACTGAAAAGGGTGAACCGCCCCTTGAGGCTCAATCCCCCGCTCTTCAGGGCAGCCTGGGTAAACAAGAGACGCCCAAAATAGAGCTCGTCTGCAGCAGGAAACCTTGCCCGAACCTGCTTGAACTCCCCCCGTCCCTTCAGGCTCAGCCACCTCGCCAGGCGCGCCTCGAGCTCGAGCCGGTAGCGATTGGTCACGTAAGGTACAACAGTAGAGTACTCCAGCTCCTCCTCGAACCTCTCCTCCCGCCCCTTATCCTGGCGAAGGAGCATAAGATCCCATGCAAGCGAAGGAATCGGTTTCCATGCAACCGTCACCTTCGCCTCCTCCCCGCTGGCAGACAATCCATACCTACTCCCCGCAGCCGGGAACCTGAACATATCATAACTCGCCCCCACCTGGAGGTTCCGGAGCACTCTGGCCTTCAGCCCGGCATAATACCCCTCCTCGTTAGCAGCAGCATCCCCCCGTTCGGCAAATGCAGAGGCAAACGGCGAGAAATAGTCCCGGTGGTAATCACGCACAGAGACCACCGACTCGACCCCAGGAGCTATCGGGAATCCGGAACCCACGATCCATGACACCGGCATATCGTTGCCCGCCCGGGCCACCTCCCCGAAAACATTCGTCTCCCCTGCAAGCAGGGAAACATCCACACTCATACCATCCTGCCACCCCTCTGCGCCACCTGCATCCTCAAGCGGCAAACCATAACGGTACCGGAGCACGTTCAGGCCTGCCGATCCGGAAATGTCACCACCTCCGAACCGGTAACGCACTGCGCCACCATGCACACGTTCACGAACATTATCATCATGCAGCCGTTCACTCTCCGTCCTGTGGTAACCGCTCGTCCTGATTGTCGTCACCATTCCCTCATCCACGGAAGCATCCACACGGTTATCCGAATAGAACCCCATCAGGTCGAAACTTCCCGGCGAAACCACAGCGCCCACCCCCTGCATAAAGCCGTATTCTGCTGCCGAAGAGTAGGGCTTGACCATCGCCCCCCTCAGAGAAACCCCAAGAGGATCGACCCCCTTCGACAGGTAGCGCCCCTGGCCAAGGAGCAGCCCCTGGCCGACGCTCACCTTATAGTTACCCACCACAAGCTGCCGAAGCGGCCCCTCTGTTTTCAAACCAATGGAAAGCGAACTGAAATCAGCGATATCCTCCTCGCCGATATCCTTCTCCATCACACCATAGACCCCCAGACCACCATAGGTGACATCGAACCGGTTGTAGAACTTATCGTTGCTACCAGCATACTTGTCGATCGTAATGCCCCGGCGTTCGGGATTCTCTGTATACCAGCGAGAAATCGCTCGTACGGAAAGCCGGTCAGCTTTTTTCGGTCCGGGTGCATCCACAGGAACGGAAAAATCCAGGAATGGCGAGATGAGTGCAGCCGTCTCCTGGCCCACCAGCAGGGCCAGGTCCGCCTCGTTCTCTAGTGACCCCGTCTCCGTATAGTCGCTGATACGGCGAATCTCCACCACGGATAGAAATGGAAGACGCAGTAACTCCGCTTCGGAAGCGGTATTGACAGGAATTTTATGCTCCCTCAGTACCGCAAGCTCCTCGAAAAGCTCTTCAGCCTCGCCCGGCGAGTCGCTCCGGTCTATCAGGGCGCCGAGGTTATCAGCTGCTGAACCAGGCGAAGGTATAAAGAGGAAAACTGCGAGCAAAAGCGTCGCCAAAGGCCCATAGACACGGGCTACGCAAAAAAAATGAGGTTCCATAAAGCGGGGAGCTTTTTACAGGTTGATTAAAGATTCAGGGAGCGCACAGCCTCTGCAGCTCGGCAACCTCCTTGTCAGTGAGATAGCGCCATTCGCCCCGTTTGAGGCGACCCGCAGCAAGACCCGCGTACGATACACGGTCTAGCCGCCTGACATCGTAGCCAAGTGACCAGAACATGCGCCGGACCTGGTGGTTTTTACCCTCATGCAGTGTCACGAGCACCTGCTCCCCATCACCGAGGATTTTGGCCTTGCAGGGGCTCACCTTTTCACCGGTATCGTTCAGGCGCATACCACCGGTAAGCTTGGCGAGATCGCGATGAGAAAAAGGCTTGTCAAGCCAGGCGAGGTACTCCTTCAGCACACCAGAAGAAGGGTGCATCAGCTTATGGGCCAGATCGCCATCGTTGGTCAGGAGGAGCAAGCCCGTACTCTTGCGGTCGAGCCGACCGACGGGGAAAACCCGTTCCCTGACAGACACAAGATCCATCACGGTCTGCCGTTCCTTTTCGTCTCGATTGGTCGTAATGTAATTCTTGGGCTTGTTGAGCAGGATATAGACCTGCCGCTCTTCGGGAAGGGCGAGCATTCTTCCGCTGACCACAACCTCGTCCCGGCCCGGGACAACCTTCGAACCAGCCTCTCTCTCCACACGTCCGTTGATCATAACCTCCCCCGACGCAACAAGCCTGTCAGCCTCACGGCGTGATGCCACGCCGCACTGAGCAAGGTATTTATTGATCCGTACCGACGCCTCCTGCGGTTCCGTTTTGTTCATCTTTGTTTTCACTATCCTGGTCACTCCTCTCATTTACTGATGTGAGGTACTCACGTACCTCTTCGTCCTCCACAAGCTCTTTTATTTCCCTCAACTTCGGCAGATCCTGCAGCGAATGCAGGCCGAAAAGATCCAGGAACTCCACCGTTGTCCCGTACAAAAGCGGCTTGCCTACCGTCCGGGCCCTCCCCCTCACGTCTATCAGGCCACGCTCGAGCAGCCGGGAAATTGCATAATCAGGACTCACTCCCCTGATACGAAGGAGTTCGGAACGGCTTACCGGCTGGCGATAGGCAATCACTGCCAGCACCTCGAGCACCGACTGGGAAAGTTTCCTGCGCACCCTGGGTGCCACCATTTTCGAAAGCAGGGGAGCAAAAGAGGGCTCTGTCATGAAACGGTACCCTTCAGCGATCCTCACAATCCTGAAAGAACGGCCTGAAGCCTCGTACCCGGCATTGAGCTTATCGACAATGGCATCCAGTTGCCCTGCATCGAACCCGCCATCGAGCACCTGCAAGAGCAACCTGGCAGTCACCGCCTCCTCCGAAGCAAAAATGACCGCCTCAACCTTCTGTTCAATCGTGGGCTCACGCCCATTCATGAAGAACAGCATGTACGCCGCATCTCGGCAGTGGAAAAGACCTTGTCGATATCCATGTTCTGTTCGTAATTGTACCACAGCTTCTGGCAGGGGAAATTACTCTCATACAAAGCCTTACCTACAATAACTGAATCAACCCCGTACTGCTCGAGGGTCTGCAGCTTGCGAAGGTCTTCCGAGCTGGTAACACCACCAGAAGCCGTAACCTTCATACCAGCCTTCATGGCAAACCGTTTCGTACTCTCGTAACCAACCCCCTGCATCATGCCATCGCATGAAATATCGGTATAGATAATCCGCTGCACACCGAGTTTCTTCATTTCCAGTGCAAGCTCGTAATCCTGCATACTGCTGCTTTCCGTCCACCCCTTGATCTTTGGTATACCGTTTTCCGCATCTATGCCTACCACTATCTGTGACGGAGAAAACTTCTTGAGCAGTTCCTCGACAAGTTCCGGATTGGTCACGGCAGCGGAACCGATAACGACCCTTGCCACACCAATGCCGAGATACTTTTCAGCATCCTCGAACCGCCTGATGCCACCGCCAACCTGTACCGGAATATCGAGCGTCGAGACAATCTCCCTGATTTTCTCAAAATTGACCATGGTGCCCGCCAGTGCTGCATCGAGGTCAACCACATGAATCATCTTCGCATTCTGCTTGCGCCAGATGATGGCCATATCACAGGGATTGTCCAGATAGATTTTCTGCTGTCCGAAATCCCCCCTGGTCAACCGAACGCACTTACCTTCTTTAATATCAATAGCCGGAATAATCAACATGAGCGCTATCTCCAGACTCGGTTTAACACTTCGCAAAATTCTTCAGTACCTGTAACCCCACTTCCGAACTCTTTTCCGGATGGAACTGTACAGCGAAAATACCATTTTTTTCTATGGCCGAACAGAAGTTTTTTCCCGCAAAAAAAGTCCTGGCGAGAATGTCTTCCTCATAGCGAGGCGCACAGAAGTAAGAATGGACGAAATAGAAATAACTATGATCATCAACCCCTTTGAACAGCTCTGAATCATGGGCGAAATCCACGGTNTTCCACCCTATCTGCGGCACCTTGTCGCAAGACTCGTCGAACCTGAGCACATCACCCTCGACAAACCCGAGTCCTTCATGGGCCCCCATTTCCTCGCTTTTTGACATAAACAACTGCATACCGAGGCATATACCAAGCACATGGCCGCCTTTATCGACATACTCCCGGATGGCATCGTCAAACCCGGCCTTCCTGAATGCAGTGGCTGCAGGGCCAAATGCCCCGACACCAGGCACGACCACCTTCTTTTGACCGGCAAGCCTTGCAGGATCGCTGCTGACCTCGGTTTTGACCCCGAGATACGAAAAAGCTTTCTGAACTGAATGGAGATTTCCTGCTCCGTAATCCGCAATAAATATCATGGCGTAACACTCGCTGTTTATATGCTGGGGACGAAGAGAAGGGTTTTTTATTACTTATGAATTAAGTATTTTAAAACTTTTGACCTCCCCGAAATTTGACCGGTTATACATTTTTCACCAATCGAAATACGAAGTACGATGTTTAAAATCGTCTCAGCACAATTTTTAGCGGAAAATATCAAAAAATTTGAAATTGAAGCACCGCGTATAGCAAAAAAACGGAAAGCCGGCCAGTTCGTCATGCTCCGTATCGGAACAAGGGGCGAACGTATACCGCTGACCATCGCAGACTCCGATCCCCTGAACGGCACCATCACCATCATAGCCCAGGGAGCCGGAAGGACCACGCATGAACTCAACCAGAAAGAGGCTGGCGACTTCATCGACGACATCGTCGGACCACTCGGCACGCCGTCGCACATAGAAAACTTCGGGACGGCCATCAGCATCGGCGGAGGCGTAGGCGCCGCTATAGCCTATCCAACCGCTGTCGCACTCAAGGAAGCAGGCAACTATGTCATCACGATCAACGGTGCCCGTTCGAAAGACATGGTGCTGCTCGAAAATGAAATGAAATCTGTCAGCGACGAAGCCTACATAACAACCGACGACGGCTCCTACGGGTTCCATGGCTTTGTCACCCAGAAGCTGCAAGAGCTTATCGACAGCGGCAAAAAGATCGACTATGTCCTTGCCATCGGCCCCATTCCCATGATGAAAGCCGTTGCAGAGGTCACCCGCCCATACGGCATCAAGACCGTCGTCAGTCTCAACCCTATCATGGTTGACGGCACCGGCATGTGTGGTGGCTGCAGGGTCACCGTAGGTGATGAAATCAAGTTCGCCTGCGTCGATGGTCCTGAATTCGATGCCCACCAGGTAGACTTCACCAACCTGAACGACCGCAACAGGATCTACGGCAAAGAAGAATCGGCATCAGACGAATCGTTCCAGCATCGCTGCCGCCTCGAAGGAAACAACTGAACGGCGACCCGGAAAAAACAACAGCAACAACGCACCCCGTCGCGCCTGCGGCAAGAGCTGCAGGCGTCTGCCACGGGCATGCATGACGACAATCATAAAGAGACGTACACCATGGACAATAAAACCATAACCACGAAAGAACGCCTCGCGATACCTCGCCAGGAAATGCCTGCCCAGGACCCCGCAGAGAGGGTCACGAATTTCAAAGAAGTCAACCTCGGCTATACCGCCGAACTAGCTCAGCAGGAAGCCATGCGCTGCATCCAGTGCAAGGATCCGGTATGCATCAAGGGATGCCCAGTCAATATCAAGATCGACGAATTCATCCACCTCGTAGCTGAAGGAGACTTCCTCGGTGCTGCAAGGAAAATCAAGGAAGACAACGTACTCCCGGCCATCTGCGGCAGAGTATGCCCCCAGGAAGACCAGTGCGAAAAAGAGTGCGTACTTGCCAAAAAGCACAAACCCGTAGCCATCGGCAACCTCGAACGCTTCGTCGCCGACTACGAGCGCGAAACCGGCAACGTCAAGGTACCGACCGTCAAAGCGCCCACAGGCAGGAAAGTCGCTGTCATCGGCAGCGGCCCTGCAGGCCTCAGCTGCGCAAACGACCTGGCCCAGATGGGTCACGAAGTCGTTGTCTTCGAAGCCCTGCACGAACTCGGTGGTGTCCTCATGTACGGCGTACCTGAATTCAGGCTCCCCAAGGAGATCGTACAGCAGGAAATCGACGTCCTCAGGGAAATGGGCGTCACCTTCCAGACAGACATAGTTGTCGGCCGATCAGTCACCATCGACGAACTCATCGAAGAAGAAGGGTTCCACGCCGTCTTCATCGGCGTTGGAGCAGGACTGCCCTGGTTCATGGGTATCCCCGGTGAAAACCTTGTCGGCGTCCTTTCCGCCAACGAATTCCTCACCAGGGTCAACCTGATGAAAGCCTACGACTTCCCGAAAAGCGATACCCCGGTCTTCGACTGCAAAGGTAAAAACGTCGCTGTCTTCGGCGGAGGCAACACCGCCATGGATGCTGTCAGAACAGCCAAAAGGCTTGGCGCAGAACACGCCTATATCGTTTACCGCCGTTCGGAAGCAGAAATGCCGGCAAGGGTAGAAGAAATCCATCACGCGAAAGAGGAAGGAATCGAGTTCCTGCTCCTCCAGAACCCCGTAGAATTCCAGGGCGACGACCGCCACTGGCTCACAGGCGTCAAATGTGTGAAAATGGAACTCGGCGAACCTGACGATTCAGGCAGGCGCAGGCCGGTAGCAATTGAAGGTTCAGAATACGTCCTCCCGATCGATATGGCGGTCATTTCCATCGGCAACGGCTCGAACCCGCTCATCAAGCAGACAACACCCGACATCGAAGTCAGCAAACGCGAAACCATTGTCGTCGATGTCAACACCATGGCAACCTCGAAAGAGAACGTCTATGCTGGCGGAGACATCGTAACCGGTGGTGCTACCGTCATCCTCGCCATGGGTGCCGGACGAACTGCGGCAAAAGCGATCAACGAAAAGCTCATGGGTACCTCACAGTCCTACGACGAATGGTAGAGAGCAGCCCAAAGCATCCATAACCGCAACGCCAGCCCCGGATTCTCAGGGCTGGCGTTTTGCCTTCCCGCCGGACTGTGCCCTTGCACGCTCCTCCAGAAGCCCCGACATCAGCCGGTCACACAGTTTCACCGTCACCTGTGGCACCTCGCCCTCCAGCTTCACATCAAACACCGTCACCTCGAACAGGTCGGTTTTCTGTATCATGCCCGGAAGGTTCGAAATCCTCGTCTCCACCCCCAGGAAACTCAATGGCAGCAGGCACTTGGCATGGAAAGGATTACTGAGGAATATACCGTAAGGTTTGACAGAAATCACCGTCCCTGTAAACACCTCCCCCTTCCGGGGCAGTCGAACATCGTGCCTGGTCTCTTCCTCAAGCTCACCCCGAGCGCCTCCCTCCGGAGATGTGACGACCTCATCATGCACCAGTTCGATGCGCGACCGGATATCCGCCACATCATGGCATGCAGTATCGGGTTCTTCCCAAAGCTCCCTGGCGCAAAGGCCCCGTGTAGAATAGACCTCGACCTCCTTGCCCATCTCCTTCAGGGCACGGAGCAGAGGCAGGAAATCACTGTCGCCCGACATCAGGATAAACAAATCGTAAGAGGAAACCAGCCTCATAGCATCAACCACAAGCTCCACATCGAGGTTGCCCTTCATGACCACCTCCCCCGTTTCACGGTTGACGATCCTCTTGACCGGTTTTGCGACAATCCCATACCCGTTTGCCTGCAGCATACGGTAAAACGCCGCCTGCTCAGGCGTTGTCTCACCAGACTCAGGCACATAGTACCGCGCCTCCACGCTATCACTGAATCCCATAAAATATGCCATAAGCCGGGAAAAATCTATCTGCCACCCCAAGTGGCGCTGAGAATAGAATATATTGGCCCCATCGATAAACACTCCCGTCCGTCGCCTTTTCTGCATCATACATGGTTTAGTGACAAGTGATGCGTAACAAGTAACGCTACCACCCATCTTGGTTTCTGCCAGTATCACTCGTACCTCACAACTCGTAACTCTCCAAAACTCACTCCTACAGCATCATCACCCACAGTGGCAGCGTCACAAAAGAGAGGAGAATCCCTCCAGCCACCAGCATATTGGCAAGACCCGGCTCGAGGCCATACTGCTCAGCTACAATCCCGGCCGTTATCATCGGAGGCATGGCCGCCTCGAAAAGAGTCACCTCCACAGCAACGCCCTCCAGACCGAACATACCCCGATAGAGCAGCATCAGCATGAACGGGGCAAGGACAAGTTTGAAAAGAAGGCCTGAAAAAAGGGCCCTGCGATCAAGGCCCCCTCGACCTGTATGTAACTGGAACCCAACCGAAACAAGGGCAATCGGCGCCAGCGTATCGCCAAGGCGTTGCAGCACAGCAGTAAGCCACAGGGGATACTCGAACGGCAGCAGCCCCAACGCAATAACCATCGCGATAAACGGCGGAAAGGTCACGATGCTCCTGGCGATATCCTGAACCGAAGGCCCGCCACCGGAATAGATACCTGCCACGCTGATCCCGGCAATGGAAAGCACCAGGAAAGACCCCAGCTGATCGACAACGACGCCATGCACAAGCGCCTCACGACCGTAAAACGCCTCGATCATCGGAAGTCCAACAAAAGAAGTATTCCCCAGTCCTGCGCACAGAATGAGCACCCCAGTCACCGAACGAGAAAACCCGAACATCCGTGAAAGCAGCAGGAAAAACACTACAGCAAGCCCGAAATGCAGCCACGGCATAGCCACCATGAACAACATCTCCCCACCCAGCCTGAGTTCGTGGATATGCAGAAGGGTAATAGCCGGCAGTGAAATCGTGATAATGAAACTGTTCAGCACCGAAGCCCCCCCCCTCCGGCATCCGCCCGCTCCAGCGCAACAACACCCCCGCAAGGAAACAGACAATCAACAACACAAGATTATACATACTCTTAGTTAGTTGTGACGAATCACGTCTCACCCGTCACTCTTTGAGCAACCTTCGCTGCGAGATATTCCGCAAACGCCTCGGAATCGTTGACACAGGGAATGAACCCTGCATGCTCCAGGCAGCTGGCCGCAACATGCTCCCTGGCTGTAACCACCGTTTCGGTACCATCGGAAAAATAACCGCAATTAAACAGCTCCACGGAACCCACCCCCTCACCACACAGCTCTCCCAGCTTCTCCTGAAGCGACGGGCTGCTCCATGTCCCGCCCACATCATGGTTGAGATACGCAACCTCAACCCTCCCGTAGGTATTACGTGGATCATCGAGCACAGCCCGGCGAAGAGCTGCAGCCATATCGGCCATCTCCTTCGCCCCGGTATGGAACCCAGGCTTTGCCCCCTTTGTATCGAGTTCGAGGGTACCGTGAAACGCAAGCACCAGCGTAGAGCCCGGCACTGCCTCACCATACAGAAACAGGTGGTCAACGTACACCCTGTGCAGGCCGGCATCCTTCCAGAACCCGGCAATCACCTTCGCACAAGGCCTTCCTGGCAACGGGGCAGAACGCCCCGCCAGCATCTGCAAGCTGCCTGACATCAAACGGTTGTCGACAGGCGCCATAGGCACAAGCAGCTGCAGGTCGTAGTCCCGCGTCTTGTTAAACACCTCGTCGACAAACGGAGGGGTAACGAAAAATGAAGGATGTACATCGAAACGTAGCCTACCCCCCTGCCGGTTGAGCTTTTCAGCAAGCATCTCCGCCTGCTTCCGCGTAATCGCGTTCTGAGGTGAACGGAAACCTGTCCTGCGAAACTGCACAGAATTCTTTACCCCGCCAACAAGAGAGATCATGATTTGCAGCGGCAAAGGCAGGCGCATCACTTCTCCAGCATGGGAAAGGGTGTGGCGGATCATGGAAAAATTATCGACAAAACCAGCGGTTTCAGCCTCCCCATGAGCAGCGAGTATGACTGCTATACGTTGTTCATTCATCACTCATCGGGTTTCCGATACCGAGCCTCCATCCCTTCTTTCAGTGTTTCCGGGGGCTGAATCACGCAGAGCTCCCCCGCTTCAACACCTTCCTTGACCTGGATAAAATCGAGGTCACCTGCCCCGGGCACGATGCGCTGTCTGACCAATCGCCCATCACGAACGACCCAGGTATAGAAAACCTGCCGTTCCTCGAACACCGCTATCCTCGGAAGGAGAAGAGCATCGTCGAGAGTACCGTAAACAATATTGGCTGTTGCCGTCATCCCAACCTGGAGCCCCTCGAACCCCCCGGCAAGCTCGAGAAACACCCGGGATGTCTTGGTGACGCGATCGGTTTTCGGCACAATCCTCGCAACCGTCGCAGGAAACCGTTCCGCAGGCAATGCATCGAACGCAACCGTCGCCTCCTGCCCTGCCCGAACTTTCGGTACATCCAGCTCATCTATGTCCACAGCCACAACATAACTGGAAGGATCGATCACTGTAGCCACAAGCGTGTTCTGCGGCAGGTAATCCCCCCGCCGTGCATCGAGGAACCCGATAACCCCGCCAATTGGCGCAGTAACAGAAACCTTTTCGAGCTCCTCCTCCCTGGACAGCAACTCAAGCCGTCTCTGCTCAAGGGATTTCAGCACTTCCGCATACTCCTGCTCGCCCTCGTCAAGGGCCTGACGGGTCACGGCCCCGGCAGCAAACAGATTCCGTGTCCGCTCCAGCCTGCGGGAAACTTCCCGAACTTTCGATTCCGCCGACCGTAAAGCGGCACGTGCATCCCTTACAGCAATGTCCGGCTGGGAAGTATCGAGGCTGATGATACCATCCCCCTTTGCAACACACGCTCCCTCGCGCACAAGCACCTGTCCGACACTCCCGGACATCTCCGTTCGGAGATCCGCCATATGGTCGGCATCGACATACCCTGTAGCATAGACCGCCTGCACCAGCTGCATCCGCTCCACCCTCCGGACCTCGACATCAGCCACATTGCCCCGCGTAACGAGGAAAACCACCGACACGGCAAACAGAAGGCCGATGGCGATGGTATATCGTGTAAAAAACCTGTCTACGTTCTTCATAGCAGCAAGTAAAGCATTTCGACGAAGGTGAGAAAGTTATTGGTTTTTAAATTATTTTCTCAATCTTTAAAAGCAGTTACCTATGCACTAATAATCTACCCTATCGATGAGCGAGAACCAAGATTTGCAGAAAAGCTTCCTTGAAACAGTAAAATTCGACAAAAACGGGCTGATACCAGCTATCGTACAGGACCATGAAACCGGAAAGGTACTGATGATGGCATGGATGAACCGCCAGAGTCTCGAAATGACCCTGGAACGTAAAAAAGCCTGCTACTGGAGCCGCAGCCGCCAGAAACTGTGGCTGAAAGGTGAATCATCCGGCAACATGCAGGACGTGCACGACATCCTCATAGACTGCGATGGCGACACCCTGCTCCTCAAGGTGTCCCAGATTGGCGGAGCATGCCACATGGGGTACCATTCCTGCTTCTACCGAAAAGCCAAAGAAGACAACTCGATGGAAATCTGCGACACCCTGATGTTCAACCCGGATGAAGTGTATGGAAAAAAGAACTGACAACATGCCATTGAACTCAAAAGAAACTGCAAAAACGCTGTTCAGTTCAAAATCGCATGCATCGATACAGCACATGTTCGACGAAGTCGCACCAACCTACGACTTCCTCAACCACCTGCTGAGCCTCGGTATAGATAACTACTGGCGAAGCTACGCGGCAAAAAAAGCTGCCAGGTTTACAGCATCGATCCCCGCTCCGTCAATACTCGACGTTGCAACCGGTACCGGCGACCTGGCTAACGCCATGACAAAAATACCCGGGGCAAAAGTCACCGGCATGGATCTTTCCCCTGAAATGCTCACCATAGCCAGAGGGAAATATCCCGACATCACATTTACCCAGGGCTATGCAGAAAAACTCGAATTCCGGGATGCATCGTTCGACATAGTCAGCGCAGGGTTCGGCGCACGAAACTTCGAAAATCTGCTCCAGGGTCTCAAAGAGTTCAGGCGGGTGCTCAAACCGGGAGGCCACGCCCTCATCATCGAACCGATGATTCCGCGCAACATCCTCATGAAAAAGCTCTACCTCATCTATTTCAAGAAAGTGCTGCCAAAAATCGCCAGTATGTTCAGTCGTTCGAGCTTTGCCTACGACTACCTCCCACATTCGGTAGAATCGTTTCCGCAGGATGACACCTTCCTTGCCATCCTGCGCGAAGCCGGATTCAGCTCAGCCGAGTTCAAACCAATGACCTTCGAGACATCCATCCTCTACATCGCGAAGAAATAACCACGGGAAACCCTATCCGCGCTTCTGAAACACACGGACAAGACTGGCGACAACACCGAACATCGCCAGTCCCCCTATGTCGGCAGCAATGTCGAGCAAGGAAAAAGAACGGAATGACAGGAAAAACTGTACCACCTCGATCACAGTCCCGTACAGTGCCAACCCTGCCGCAGGCACGATGTAGCGTAGTTCGGGAAAAGAAAAACGCGCCAGCATCCCAAACACGAAAAACGCCGCAGCATGCATGAGCTTGTCACCTGAAGGCACATCATACTCCAGCACAGGCTGCGGCACCAGCATCTGCATCGTCGCAAATCCCAGGGCCAGTACGAAAAGAATTCTCGACACCATCACCCCAGTCCGGCAAATAGGACTATCAGAGCATTTTCTCAAAATCCTCCTCCGTTACCACCTTCACATCCAGTTTCCGGGCCTTCTGCAGCTTGCTGCCCGCATCCCTGCCAACAACAAGAAGGTCTGTCTTCCTGCTGATTGATTTCACCTCCCGGCCCCCGCGTTCTTCGACAAGGGCCGCAGCCTGCTGGCGGGTATGCCGCTCCAGCGTCCCGGTAAAGAGCACGCTCATTCCCTCGAAATTACGGTTCA
>JGI997J19993_1000132_pt1 | contig 27576 bp, 30 predicted proteins | sample Etolagbewater25m_FD_19993 | JGI IMG/M metagenome (IMG submission 19993)
TTACTCCAATAGAACCAGTACAACCTAAAACTATCAACTAACAAGCCTTAATAATACCAGCATAACAATTCCACCAAACAAATATCCATCAGTTCTATCTAGTATTCCTCCATGACCTGGAAGTATATCTCCACTATCTTTTACATCAGCTTCTCTTTTTAAATAACTTTCAAAAAGGTCTCCAAATACTGAAGCAACAGCTACTAAAATAGAGATGATAAGGGCAGTCCAAAAACTAATAGAACTTAAACTAAAGATAACCCCTAAAATAGCAGCCGTTACAATACCACCAAATACACCCTCTAAAGTTTTATTTGGACTAGTTTCACAAAATTTTGTAGCACCAATACTTTTCCCTACAAAATATGCCCCAACATCAGTACCTGCTACAACAACAAGTAACCATAGTAAGCTTTCCATTCCAAATGAAATATATAGTGAAAGTAAAAATAAATATGATGTAATAGGATACATTAAAGGTAAAAAGAGTTCTTTATTTAGTTCTTTTGTATATGCTAATATCGAAGCAAAAATAATTCCTATAATAAATACTAAATCTTCAGGTTTTGGATAAAAATATGCACCAATCCAAATAGCAACAGCATAAATATAAATTTTATCATCATTGATTTTAAATAAATTCATAGCTTCATTAAGTGCAATAAGCATTAATCCACCAAATAAAACCCAAGTAAGAAAAAAAGAATCAATAAAACCAATTAATAAAAGTCCAATAACTAAAGCCACACCGGTTTTAATCCTTGTGCCACTTTGAGATATAATATCAAACATAAAAAACCTTTTTATAAAATTAGGTTATTATACAAAATTATTGATTTAGAGTTGATTATTTGGTAAAAAAGAATATATAAGCTCTATTTACTTCATCCAAACTAATATGAAGAAGCTTTCCATTATAGTTTAAAAGAGTGTGAATATACATAGCACTATATGTTCCAAAAAAATCTTGATTTTGAGAAATTATTTTTTTATGATCTATATGTAAATTCTCTTTTTGTTTTTTTGCAAAAAGATTCAAACTTAGATTATCATAAGTTATAGTATCTAAAAAACTATTGAGTTCTTCAAGACTCGTAAAACTTTCTACTATTTGTACTTTTGCTAAAGCATTTGTATTTTTTTTTGAAAGGTAAAACCATGAAGTTCCATCATAAATTTCTTTATTATCAATATTTTTTATCATACTATTAATATTTTCAATATAATCAAGTGACTCATCCACAGCACCAATTAAAGCTTCATTTATTTTATCAATAGAGATATCAAAATAAGCTAGTTCAAAAGCTTTTTCAAACGAAACATCCTCAGCCGTGATATAAAAATTATTTCCAATGGTATCTAAAGCTTCAGAGATTAAGAACCCTACATTATTTCCATTGATGTTCAAAAAGTCAAAAGGCATAACGATTTCATCTTCTTTACTTACTTGCATAAGTACTTTGTTTAACTCTTCCATACAGCCATATTCACTTGCTGTATAAATATTTAAATTAGTATCATAATTTTTGTTATGTAGACACATTAAAGCGCCATAGATTGCCATTGTATTAAATTTTGATACTCTTCTAAATTGTTTATCAGTAACTTTTTTTAGAAGTTGTTTATACTCTTTTGTTGTATTATTTTTAAAAGTAGCATTAAAAGTTGCACAAATATACATAATATTTAACCCTTATTACTTATTATAAGTGTTGTATTACTTCCACCAAAACCAATAAATTGAAATAATACAGTAGCATTGTTGAGAATTTTATTTTCTAATAATGGCTCAAATGCTATATCCTCATACCCATTTTGATAGTTGAGTGTTTTGGGTATAAATCCCTCTTTTATAAATTCACACAGTAAAACTATCTCAGCGGTTCCACAAGTCCCTAAAGTATGTCCTAAAAATGGTTTTAATATTACCACATCGGTTGTTTCATTGTATTCTTTAAAAAGTGTATCAATCGCTTTGGCTTCAGAAAGGTTTGAGTTTTCACTACCTGTTGCATGAGCTTTGATACAAGATAAATCTTTTAAAGTAAGCTTTGCTTTTTTTAAAGCTTCTTTCATAGATTGGTAAGTGGTTTCTCCTGTAGGATTTGAACCTGTTATCGAGTAGTTATCAAAAGAAGTGTTTGTGGCTGTAATTGCAAAATAATCTTCATTATTTTGTACACTATCTAAAATTATAGTAGAGCAAGCCTCTCCCAAAATCAAACCATCACTTTGTTTATCAAAAGGTTTATAGATACCATCTTTACTTAAAAGCATTAAAGATTCAAATCCTTTGTAGGTGGATTTATTAAAAAGTTCTATTCCTACTATTAAAGCTCTTTTTATTTTATTTGCTTGGATAAGCTCTTTTGCATAAGCTAAAGAGTTTGCTGTTGAGGTACAAGCTGTTTGCAATATAGTAGCTTTATATTTTGAACCTATGATGTTTTCAACAAAACCCCCTATATTTCCATACCCAACTTCTGAAAGCATTTTTGTAGATTGATTGTTATAGTAAAGTTGACTTTGTTCTTCATTTATTGATATGGACATAGAGGTTGAGCCTATAAAAATGTGTAACTCTTTTTGTTCCTCTTTTGATAAGTTTGCATCTATAATAGCTTGTGAGATGCTGTTTTCTAGAAGTGTATAAAATTTTTCTTTTTCATTTTTAAAAACCTGTTTAATTTTAAAAAAATTAAAACCATCATGGTTATCTTGAAAAAAGTTTTTATAATTGTTATTGTGTATCTGTTTTGCTGTTTGGATACTTTGAAATTTATCATTACCTAGTGCACAAATTAATGATGAACCAGTGATATAAACTTGTTTCATTATTTTGATTGAATGTGTTGGGCTAAGGAATTAATAGAAACCATTATTTTACGAAGTTCCTTACTATCAGTTGTATTAAGGTTATATTTCTTATTTAAAGCAAGTGATATTTGTAAAGCATCTAATGAGTCTAGTTGAAGATTTGAGTCTGAACCAAAAAGTATCTCATCGTCTGTTATCTCTTCTACTTCAAAATCTTTTTCACACTCATCTATAATAAGTTGTTTGAGTTCACTTTTTAATTTACTTGTGTCAACATTTGACATTATATATTTTCCTTTTTCTTTAAAATGATATAAGATAAAGCTAAAAATCCAATTCCAAATATAATTAGATACAAGATATATGCTTTTATATCGTTCAAACCACCACCCATAACAAAAATTTCTAACAATCCCTCTAATCCCCAATTCATAGGAGAAAAAGTTGTGATATTTTGCATAAATTCAGGCATTACAAATTTTGGAACCATAATTCCACCAAGTGCTGCTAATAGTATATTAGAAACACCACCAATTGTAGTTGCTTCCTCTGAAGTACTACTTATATTTGCTATAAAGATAGCAAAAGAGATTGCTGCAAATGATATTGCACTACTCATTATAAAAATTAAACCATAGTTCCCGTTGATTTGAAGAGTATCTCCGTTGAGTAATGGTACTATATAAATCCCTACTAATATCATAAAAAGTACTTGAATTTGGTTTATTATAAAATATGGTACCATTTTACCTAAAATTATTGAAATAAACGGAATATTCATACTTTTCAGTCTTGATATTGTTCCAAAATTTTTTTCATTTATAAAAGCATTTGATATTGGAATAAGGATAAAAAACATTGAAAATACTAGCCATGAGGGTACGCTATATTGTACTGAAGTTGGTTTTATTTGAAATTCTTTCTCTTTATATATAGGGATTATAGTAATTGTTTTTTCTAAATGTGAGAGAGTTTTTGCATTGATTTTATTTTTTATAAAATATTCTTTCATAATTTGTTTAGAGATAACTTTTGTAAGTACATTTTTAAATATCTCTTGATTTTGTAAAGAGATATTTGGATTTATGTATATTTCAATAGTGAAATCTTTTTGATTAGTATTAATTTGATTTTTATAGTTTTGTACTATATTCACAACAAAATCAAACTCTTTTTCATAAATAAGTTTTTTGATGTTTTCACTATTTGTATTTTTTGCCTGAAAATAATTATCTTTATTTATCTCTTGAGTTATATATTGTATATCTTGGTTTAATATAGTATTGATTGCAACTTGCAATTTGATATCCACTTTATTTGAGTAGGTATTTTGTAAAGCCAAAGACATAATAACAATAAACAATGTAGGCATAATAAAAAGTACTAAAAGTGCGTGAATATCTCGGCTAAGGAGTAGAAATTCTTTTTTTAAAATATATTGAAACATTAGTCTCTTAAATTCCCTTTTGTAAGATTTAAAAATAGCTCTTCTAAGTTTTTATTATTAAAAAAAATATTTTCTATAGGAGTATTTTTATTTTTAAGAAGAGTAAGTGTTTCTATAAAATTATTATAATCATCTTTTACATCGACTTGGATCTTCTCTGTATTAGTTTGTATGGTTATAAAAGAATTTTTTTCTAAAAGCAACTCTTTTTTTTCATGTAAGATAATCTTATGATTGTCAAGAATAGCAATATCATCACAAAGATATTCTATCTCTTCCATATAATGTGAAGTATAAATTATTGTTGTTTTCTTTTCATTATTTATTTTTTTGATAACATCAAGGATATATTTTCTAGATTGTGGGTCAATTCCTACAGTTGGTTCATCAAGATAGAGTATTTTAGGGTCGTTAAGTAATCCAATAGCAATATTAAGTCTTCTTTTTACTCCACCTGAATATGTATGAGCTCGTTTGTTTAAAAATTTTTCCAAAGAGGTTACTTCTACACAATACTCTATTCTTCTTTTTAGCTGAGGATTTTTCAATCCATATAATGCTCCGAAAAATTCTAAGTTTTCATAAGCTGTAAGATTTGGATAAAAAGCATAGGTCTGTGGAACATAGGAGCTTATTTTTTGAATCTCTTTTTTTTGTTTTTTATACTCATATCCAAAGATATTTATCTCTCCTGAGTCATAAGATTGTAGATAATTCATAATAGAAACAAGAGTAGTTTTTCCAGCACCATTAGGTCCTAAAAGTCCAAAAAGTGATCCCTCTTCTATCTTTAATGAAAGATTATCTAATACCTTATGTTTTTGATAGAATTTTGTTAAGTTTTTTATCTCTATTGCCATCTTATTGTATCAACATCTTTTTTCCAACCAAAGTTGTTTTTATCTCATCTACTAACTTCAGATTGATATTAAATCGTATATTGGATAGTTCTTTTTTAAGAATTGACTTTATATCTTTTACTAGAATATTTTCTTTTGTCTGCAAAGTTATATTAAGTATTTCAGCTCTTAGGTTATCTTTACTAGAACTTACAAATACTACAGCTTTTTCTATTTGTGGTTGTGTTTCTAAAATATTTTCTATTTGTATGGTTGAATATCTTTTCCCTGCTAGTTTAATGATTTGAGAACTTCGTCCTATTAGTTTAAACTGCTTATTGTCGATCTCTACAAAATCAAAAGTTTGAACCTCATGATTTGTGATTTTAAAAGCATCTTCATAAAGAATATTTGAGATAAAAGAGGATTGTACTTTAAGTTCACCTTCATTGTTTTGGAAAATTTTTACTGTTTCCATAGGGGTCCATTTTTCGTCATCATTGTACTTATATGCAATTCCACCTGTTTCAGTTGAACCAAATATTTGGATAACATCAGCTAAAAAGTTAGTATGAAACTCTTTGGCTATATCCGGAAAAAGTGGTGCAGTTGAGCTTATAAAAACAGATTTTCTCAAATCCTTTTTTAGTTCTAGTTTATTAAGTGCTTTTATATAAAGAGGTGTTGTAACCACCATTGAATAATCATCAACAAGTTCTAATAAATCGTGAGGTAAAAAATGCTCTTTAATAATAATATCAATATCATTTATAAGTGGATAAATAGCTCCAAAAAGAGAACCATAAAAATGGATAAATGGAACAGTTACAATGATTCTTTTAATAGTATATTTTTCAAATAGTTTTGTAAGTTGTTTTATTTCACTTAAGAAATTCTCCTTTGTTTTGAAAGCTCCAATAGGAGAACCAGTAGTACCAGAAGTAAAAAAAATAAATGAAAAATCAAGTTTTTCAAAATCTTTAAAATCAAGTTTTTCTATTTTGTCAATGATTGCTTTATTGTTTTTATCAAAAAGAATCGCTTTTGAGTTATTAAAATAAGTTTTGAAAATATTTAAAATATTTTCCTCTTTTGTACTTAATCCAATTTGTGTGATACTATTTTCTTTTGTAGTATCTTTCATTGTATCAGAAGAGATAATATGCTCAGTTATAGAACCATTATCATTATAAACTTTAAGAGTCATTTGAAGCCTTATGGGTTAATAATAGAATTATAAGTGATACTATACCAAGTGTTGCTATAAGACCAATTGAAAATAGGGCATTTACTGAAGAAAAAATCAAAACACCAAATCCAGCAAAAGTAGATAGTAAAGAGAAAAAAATAGCTTTTTGTGTATTACTAGGCAGCTGTGTATTATTCATATATATTCCATAATCAATACTTAATGAAACCACAACAATCATCATAAAAATATGTAAAATATTTAATTCAATGAATAATGAAACGATAAGTATAAAAGCTATTGGAAATAGAATATAGTTAAATGCTTTAAAAAATTGTTTTTTTACTGTAATGTAGAGCATAATAGATATAAAAACAGCTGCTACAAGAGATAAAAGTTCTAGACTTTTTAATGATTTCTTTAAATCTTTTTTAAAAAGTTCCTGAAAACTTAATGATTTAATATAAGGTTCTTGTATGATAGATTGGTAAGTATCATTTGATACTATTGCATAACTTATAAACATATTTTTATATTTTTTTATAGGAAATTCTTGTAAGTTTTCATAGGTATATAGTGGAATATTGTTTTGCATAATATAACTTTTTTCAAATATATTGGAACGGAAACCAACCTCTTTTGCTATTTTATTAAGATTTTTATTAAGAGTATGAAATTTGTTTGTATCAAAGCTTTGAATACTTTTTGTTGTTGGAATATTTACTAAAGCACATTGTGTTTTAGGATATTTGTTGTGAAGATGATGTGCTTTATTTATTAAATCTTCTATAGATGTTGCATAGAGTAAAACAGCAGTTTTTTTATCTGTGTTAATATATCTATTAAAAAAGTTATCTAAAGATTGTAATTCTTTATTATTGATATCAAGATTTTTAATATTAAAATCAATTTTTATATTTGGGATAGTAAGAGTTATGAATATTACAGATATCAATGTGATATAAATAGGTTTGAGTGTAAATTTATTTTGTATTTTTAAACTATTTTGTTTTGATTGTATATTTAAGTGTGGAAACAAAAAAGTAAACTGGATGTATGAAAACAATAGTGCAAATATAGAAAAATAGGTGAGTTGTTTTATAAAAGTAAAGTCTACAAAAGAGAGTATGAAAAATGCTCCAACTGTTGTACTCATCCCAAAAAACACATCTTTATTGATAGTTTTAAATTGCTCATAGTATCCATGTAGATAATTATGAAACATATAGTCAATAGCAATAGTAGAGATTGATATTCCAAAAATAACAGTAAATATTGAGAGCTCTTCAAAAAATACAGAACTTACTATAAGTGCAAAGAGTATTGATGAACTAAGAGTAGTAACTGTATGAACTAAAAGCTTCAAATTTTTAAGTATTACAATATATAAAATAAATAAAATACTTAAAGCAAGAGTAATAATAATATTCACATCACTTTTGATTTTTTCTTGATTTTCAACAAAGTAAAATAGAGTTGAAAAAACTTCTATATTTGTGTCTGTTTGTTTTAATCTTTGGACTAAATCATAAATTTCTTTATATTTTACAAAGTTATTAATATTTTTATCCAGTTGTAAAACAGTAACATATCCATAATTGTCAATTTTGATATAAGGAGATTCTGAAACTTTTGGTTTTTTAAAAATATTTAATGGATCAACAGTATCGACAGTAAAACTAAATGGTGATAAAAGTATTTTTTGATGGAGCTTTCTAAGTTCCTCTTTTATATCTAAAGTATTATATCTTTTTTCATTAAAAGAATGTATGAGATAATAATATTTTTTTTCATACTCTTTATTAATATTTGATTTTGAGATTGGGTGTATATTTTTATGTTCTAAAAGCTTTTTTTCTATCTGTTTTAAATTATGTAAAGTTTCTTTACTTTTCCCTTTATAGGCTATAAAAAGCTGCTTATTGGTATTGAGTTTTTCAAATTCTTTTAGAAGTTCTTTATTTTCCCCTTTAGGAAGAATACTTGTGATTTGTGTAGAAATTTGTTTACCTACATCACCCGTAAAAAAAATTACGAGTAAGATAAATAGCATAATAAAATTAAGGTATTTACTTAATCTCTTCAATAGTTATCCTATCTTGATTCACAAAATAAATTTTAAGATATTTGAGTTTATCATTATTTTTCTCATATTCTATTTTTTCTATAACGGAAGAGAGGTATTCGTTTGGTAAAAGAGTTATTGTGTTATCATTTTTTTCAATTGTAAAGTTATCAACAAGGAGTTGAGAGTTATTTGTATAAATTCCCAGAACTAATTGAAAAAAAAGGTTGTATTCTACACTTTCTTCATGTGTATATATCTCTAAAGCATCTTTTGTGATAATCTGTATATTTGTATCTGTATAAACAATATTTTTAGTGCTATTTCTATAGTGTAAGACAATTTCATCTTTATCAATATTTAAAGTACCAGTTTTATAAAGCTCATTGTCTAAAGCATAAATATACTTTACCTCTTTGAAATGTATCTCTTTAGAAAATAAGATAGTAGATAAAAATAAGAATATAAATAAATATCTTTTAGACAAAATAAGTCCTTCTTTTTTGTATTCATTTTATCAAAAAACTATAGAGAATAAAGTTAATTTTTTTAAAATTATGATAAAATCGTCGAATTAAGTATAAAGGTTTATGATGAAATATATATTAGGGATGGTTTTTTTAAGTATTTTTTTTACGGGGTGTTCAATAAAGCAGGAAGTGAAAAGTATTGATAGTCTTGATTCAAAAGAGGTTTGTATTATTAAAAATGATAAAGTAAGAGATACATTTTTAGAGGTTTATCGTAATACACTAGAAAATAAAAACTATAAAGTAATCGTAAAAGAAAAAAATTCAAATGATGATCAAGTATGTTCTATCAAGTCAACTTATATTGCTAATTGGAGATGGGATTTAGCTATGTATATGGCATATGCGAAAATCTCTGTTTTTCAAAATGATAAACTAGTAGGAGAAGCATTGTATGATTCTTTATCTGGTGGGGCAAATATGGGTAAATTTATTAATGCAGATAATAAGATAAAAGAGTTAATTGAGGAACTATATCCTTAAGTTTTATTTTTAAAAAATATTTTTTTATGTATCATTTGCAAAATAAAAGCACCTATAAATAGAACATACCATCCTATAGAACTATAATATATCCAATAGTTCATATTTTCAGATTGTATAACAAAACTATGTATAGAGACATTTAAAAGAGAAATACTACACCAAAAAAGTGTAGATTTTTGAATATACTCTTTTTCTGTTTGAGATACCTTTTTTTTGAATCTTTCCAATACTAAGAGTATAAAAGAATTTTTTGTAAAGTAACTATAAAAAAAATATAAACTTACCATAATAGATATAAGTAAAGGTAAACTTTTCAAAATCAAAAAATTATTAAAATTAAAAGCTAAAATAGCAACTATGATATAAAAAAGAGAGAAAACAGACTCTTTATAACTTTTTTTTATCGCTATTAAAAACCAAATAAGCGCGATACTAAATACTACACTTGATACAATTTTTAAATCAAAATAGCGCAATGATAAAAAAACAAAAGGTGCATACAAAAGTGAAAATAGTATATGCATCTTTAGCGAACCATACCACCACTAATATTAAGGGTTTCACCTGTAACAAAGGTAGCATCAACAGCCATAAAATATGTAGCCTTTGCTACCTCTTCTGGCTTTCCAAATCTATTTAATGGAATAGCTTTTTTCATCTCTTTTACATTTGGTATATTCTCTATCATCTCTGATTCGATAATACCTGGGGCTATTGTATTAACTCTTATTTTGTATCTTCCTAGCTCTATTGCCAAGGTTTTTGTTAGAGCTATGATTCCCCCTTTTGAAGCAGAATAATTTGCTTGACCGCTATTTCCTATAAGTCCAGAGATTGAAGCCATATTTACAATACTTCCATTTTTGTTCATCATCATATCTTTTGACAAAGTTTGTGTCACATAATACAAACCTTTTAAGTTTGTATCAATAACATCTTCAAATTCATCATCTTCCATAAAGAAAAAAAGATTATCTTTTATAATCCCTGCATTGTTTATAAGTACATTAACACTTATGTTTTTTAAAGCTTTTCGTATACTATTTTTATCTTTTATATTAAAAGTAATTAGTTCTCCACAGTTTTCTATATCTTCAAGGATTTCTAAAGCTTTTGTTTTATTTGAGTTATAGTGAATATAAACAAAATAACCATTTTTAGCAAACTCTTTTACTATAGCTTCTCCGATACTTCCAGTTGAGCCTGTAACTAATACTTTTTTTTGTTCCATCATTAACTACCTATATAAATTTTGCATCTTGTAAAATTTTCTTAATATTTTTTATATCAATATCCATTCTTCTATCTTCATACAATGGTTTTACAATTTTTCTTATCTCTTTATAGATATTTCCAAGATGTGGCGATACTTCACTTACTCCTCTTATATCAACAGCTTGAGCCATCCCTATAAATGCGATTGAAAGCATATTATGCAATTCTGGCATCATTTTAGCAAAATCATTTGCAGCAGTTGTCCCCATAGATACTTTATCTTGATTGAGTGATTCTGTTGGTCTTGAGTGAATTGATGCAGCTGTTGTATTTTTAATCACATCAGCACTCAATGAGCTTAATGAGATTTGCATAGCTTTAAATCCATGATAAAATGGCTCTTTTGAAAGCTTTAAATTTTCCCCTAAACCACGATTGAATTTATGATCAACTAAAAGTGCAAACTCTTTATCTAAAAGATCAGCTAAATTTGCAGCACAAATCTTCAGTGTATCCATAGCATGTGCTACATATCCGCCATAAAAGTTTCCAGAGGTATAGATTTTTTGATTTTCCCCATCTATAAGAGGGTTGTCATTTACGCTGTTTATTTCTGTTTCTACCCAGTTTTTAGATATCTCTAGATTATCTCTTATTACCCCTAAAACTTGTGGTGCACATCTCATAGAGTATGTATCTTGGATATTTAAATGGTTGTCTGCAAAAAATTTATCGTATCTATCATCTCTTCCATGAGTTAGTTTTGAACCTTGAATTTTAGTTTGTATGTTTTTAGCAGCTTTTATCTGCCCACTAAATGGTTTTGAATCGTGTACAAAATCTGCAACAGGAGTATCATCACCTAAAAGAACTTCAAACATTCCCGCCACATAAGACTCCATAGAGTCTAAAATTACTTCAAACTCCTCTATAGCTTTTAAAGCAATAGCACTCATAATAGTTGTACCATTCATAATTGCCAGCGCTTCTTTTGGCTCAAAACTATATGGTGTGATACCAAGTTCATTATAAACTTCCATCACATCTTTTATCTCACCTTTATAATATACTTCCCTCTCCCCTGCAATTACAGCAGCTATATAAGAAAGTGGTGTTAAATCTCCACTTGCCCCAACAGAACCTTGTGATGGTATAACAGGGATAATATCTTTTTCTATAAGCATTTCTAACCTATGTAAAAGATTCATTGATACTCCAGAACGAGCTTTACTTAAAGATATAGTTCGACAAATAACAGCATACCTACATACTTCATAACTCAAGTTTTTTCCTATACCACATCCATGAAAACGAAATAAATTTGTTTGTAAAGTTGCAGCATCATCATAGTTCACATAGTTTTTTCCACTATCTCCATATCCTGTTGTTATACCATAGATTGGTTTTCCTTGTTTGATAGTATTCATCATAAAGTCGTGCGTATGATTTATAAAAGTAATAAACTTTTCATCTTTTGATATCTCTATATTTGTAGCTTGTGTTATCTCTTCTAAAGATATTGTTCTTTTGTCTATTGTTAATTTCATATATTATGTATTCTCCCAGTATTTATATATTTATTTTTTCCAGAAATTGTAAAAATTGAACCATTGTGTAGGATATTGTACCAAAGTATCTGATAAGTATTTCACATATTGTTCCATAGTTTGATTTATTGCTTCTTCTAATGATAAACTATAATCTAGTTCTATTTTATGAAATACTACCTCATATTTAAGTAATTCTTTATAAATTACAAAAATTAAGATAATTGGTTTTTTGGTTTTATAGGCTATTAGAAATGGGTTTTTGTTAAAGTTTGCTTTTTCTCCAAAAAAATTTATTGGATAGTTATGTTTAGCATCAATAGTTCTATCGCCCATAAGTGCTACTGATTCATTTGCTAAAAGAGCATTTGCAATGGTGATATATGCATGTATCATCCCTTTGGATAAATCTATGATATTTATATTCTCTTTATGTTTTCTCTTTATTATATCTTCAAAATTTTTAGCACTATTTAACATAGCTTCATTCATAATCACATGAATATTTGTATTGGCATCTTTGAAATAATTTGTTGCAGTTGCCCAACCACCAAAATGATTCGCAAGCAAAATTGAGCCATTATTTATCTCTTTTAGGAGAGTTGTTCTCTCTTTATTAATAAACTCATAAAGTTCAGGATTTGATTTAGATATAAATCTATCAGAAGTAGCAATAGCATAGTGTAATAGATGCTGAAAATAAAGTTTGTTTGAAAATTTAATATCAAGATGTTTATAATAAATTTTCAATGCTTTTCGTACATTTTTAGCAAATAAGAAATAATATAATACCACTAAATGTAAACTATAGTAGACAAACTTATAGCCAAAAAGTTGATAAATTTTATAAAGAGTTCTAACTACAATACCACCAACTCTTTGTTTTTGAGACATAAAGTACTATTCCTACCTATAATTTATATAAATTTTAATAATCTAAATTATAACTAAAGTTAACTAATTATATGATAAGATTGTAGTTTAATTTAGGAGAATATATGATAAATACTGATGTACTGATAATTGGCGGTGGACCAAGTGGAAGCCTTGCTGCTTGTAAACTTTTAAATGAAGGATATAGTGTTACTATCCTTGAAAGATTAGAATTCCCAAGATTTGTAATTGGAGAATCATTACTTCCTCGATGTAATGAAATTTTAGATAAAAATGATTTAATAGATATTATTAAAGAACAGGGTTATATAATAAAAGGCGGAGCTATCTTTATAGATGAAAATAAACAAGAAGAGATAGTTGATTTTACAAAAAATCTTGGACAAAAATGGGGAACTAGTTTTCAAGTAAAAAGAGAAGAGTTTGATAATGTTCTTTTAGAAACAGCCAAAAAACTAGGTGCACAAGTAAATCATAAATATACAGTAACAGATTATAACAATGAAGAAAACATTATTTCAGCAGTTGATGATAGAAATACAACACATACATATAAAGCAAAATTTGTTTTAGATGCTTCTGGATATGGGCGAGTATTACCAAAACTTTTAGATTTAGATATCCCCTCAGATTTAAAACTTCGAAATGCAATATTTACTAGAATAAAAGGTGAAAAACGAAGACCAGAAGAGAAAGAAGGATTTATTGATATAGTAATTCACGATGATAACCAAGCATGGCTTTGGATTATTCCTTTTAGTGATGGTACGACCTCTATGGGAATAGTATGTCAAGAGGAGTATTTTAAAAATACAAAACTTTCTTTAGAAGAGTTTTTTGATAAAGTTGTAGAAACCCATCCTTATTTAAAAGATAAATTAGAAAATGCAGTGAAGTTACAACCAGTTGGTATTATAGAAGGATATTCATCAGCAATTAAAAAAATGTATGGAAAAGGATTTGCTTTGAGTGGAAATGCTACAGAGTTTTTAGATCCTGTTTTTTCATCAGGAGTTACTCTTGCTTTAGAGTCATCAGATAGAGTTGCAGATATGATTATCAAAGAATTAAAAGGTGAAAATCCAGATTGGGAAAAAGATTATGAAGAGTACATGATGATAGGGATTAATGTATTTAGAGAATTTGTTTATGCATGGTATGAGGGAAAATTAAGAAAAATATTTTATTGTCCTAAAAAATCAGAAATAATTAAAAAATCTATAGCTTCAATTTTATCAGGTTATGTTTGGGATGAAGATAACTATTTTACAACAAATACGAAAGAAAAAATTGATACGCTTGTAAGTATGTGTTAAAAAAAGTTTTAATACTTCTTTTAACTAATCTTTTATTTTTGTAAGTTTGTTATCATTAAAAGATAATTTTATTTTATTGTGGGTTGTTGACCAATAATACCAGGTGTTATCCTGCAATGAACGAGTTCTATGTTCAGGTGGATATCCTCGTGATAAAATGATTTCTTCTTTTGACATATTTTGTTTTAATTCTCCATTGAGAATATTCTGTTGAGTTGCAGTATCATATTTATCTAAAGAGATTTTTTCTTTTGAAAAAGTTCTTTTAAATATACCCTCTAAACTAATATGTTTACTATGACCAGTTCTTTTAAGTGCATATGATTTATTATTATGTTCAAAGAAAATTAAATTTCTTCCTAGATAAGTAATTTGGACTTTCGAATTTAAAGGGAGTAATGTCCCGTAATTATAATTTGTTGAATAAATTGTATATTCAGCATATCCCCCAGCAACTTCAGTTAATCCATCATGTGTAGGATTAGTTTGGGTAGTTTTCTTTTGAGACCACATATTAACTTGCGTATAATATGTAGTTTTCATTTGTGAATTTTCTAATTTTAGTTTATCGTTATTACATCCAGTAAATAATAGAGATAATAATATGACAAATAAAAAAGTGATTACAGTTTTCATTAAGTCCCTTTTATCTTATAAGATATACATCACCAAGTTTAGTGCCATCTATCGGATTTGCAAGCCACATTCCAACATCTTTCCCTAAAGCTTTTACAGTTCTACCAAGTACTGCACAAGAACTTTTGTATGCACCCCAAAATCCACCACCAGATATTCTAGCTGCTTTAAAAGATTGATATTGTTTACCTCCTTGAACTAAAGCACCACTAATAGTTACATATTTATTATGTCCTCTAAAGGCTCCACCTCTACTTACAGCATCGACAATTTCAACCTTCAATTGAATATCATTTTTTTCAATATTATCTTTGACTACTATATTTACTCCAATTTCTTGTGCTGAAGCTACGATAAATTCACTTAATTGTTGATCAATGGTACATTCAGCTTTGATATTAGCTGCAACTGGTGCCATTGGTGCATAAGGAATGATACTTTTAATATATACAGTTTTTCCTTCTAAGTTTAAATCACCTGCTTTTTTTAAGTTACTGTTTGTTGTAACAGTAGTTTTTGATACAACAGGTTGAGGAGTTGGATTGGTTCTTATAGATGAACTTGTTTGATTTACACCAATTTTAGCTAATTCATAGTTGATATTTCGTTCTAGATGAGTAATCCATTTATTATAATTTTTATGAATTGTATTAGCAGATGCATCATAATTTAACCCTTGACTATCTTTATAATCTATTTTATAACCTTTTGTAGTATATGGTATAGATACAATAGCAATATGTTTACCTCTTACATTGATTCTAGCAGTTAAAAGTCCCTCTTTTTCTTTTTTTATAGACCAGTTTTTTCTTAAAGCACCTTTTTTAATAGCAGTTTCAACTTGTTTCATTGAAACTTTATCTTGTATTGTATTGCTATTATCAATATTATATATTGCAGCACCACCACAACCTGCCAGTACTAGTATAACTAGTACAGAACTAATGTATTGAAGAAAGTTTTTCATTTTCATCCCTTATTTTGATTTTATAAGGTATTATGATACATAAATAAGTTTTATAATCTAATAAGTTAAGTTTATTTATTTTTAAAATTTTATAAATATTTATTTTGGATAAGCAATACAGTATAATACAGGAAAGCGTTTATGTCTATATCTCCCAATATCCCATTTATAGTTCTTTTTTTTATCAGCTTTCTTCATCATAGATTTAAGCTCTTCTTCTGAATAACACCTTATATTAGAAACTATTGTATCCCAAGTAAATATAATTGGAAAAATAGGAACTATATAGGTAAAGAAAATATTTTTAAAAGACAACTTCATTAAAAAAGGTGTAAATAATAATACATAAAACGGAGTAAAAATTGTTACAATTGTTATATCAAGCCAAGAACGCCTTAAAAGTTCAAAAATAATAATTGGTTGTTGATTATAAATACTATTATCTATGATTTTTTGAGCATCATCTGGAGAAAAGTGATGAAGTCCATTAAATATTGTTCTTGTACCATTTAGTGAAAGTGGTACATCCCTTGCATCAACAGATTTTGAATAATAGGTAAAATTATTAAAGCTATTAATCTTATCAGCTAATACAATATTTGGATATTTGTCAGTGAATACAATATTGATTTTATCATTATAATTTTTTTCTATTTGTTTTTGAAGATGTAGCCATGGGCCTAAGCTACCTGAGCAAAGATCGATAATTTTATTACTTTTACTTGATTTAATAGCTTCAATAATAAGATCTAATTTTGGAGAATAAGGTTTGTATTTTTCGATAATTGCATGCAAAAAACTTGTTGTCATAGAGCGAAAAATATTTGGACACCATTGTAAGTCATTAAACTCAAAAAGCTGTAGCCTTTTTAATCTAAATTTTTTATATGACATTAAAAAATTTTTACCGTAATTTATATTTAAAATAATATTTTTGAAACATTAGTTTAAAATGCAATAATATGAATTGCGTGGTATCTTTATAGTTATCAAAATGACTTACTCTTTCCTCAAAAGTCGGATAATAACATTCTATTGTTGTTTGTGTTAAGTTGTGAAATTTCCAAAAGTGTTTTACTAATACTTCTATTTCAAAGTTAAAACCTTTCTTTTTTAAATCTAAATCAAGAATAGAAACAGGATAAAGTCTAAATCCTGTAAGAGAGTCTTTTATATCAAAATTTGTATTTACTTTAATCCAAAAATTATGGAAAGATCTCCCAATTTTCGATTTTTTTGGTATATTATCTATATTAAAATTTCTACAACCTAATACAATTTGATTTTTTGAATTATTCGTATCAATTAATTTTTTTATTTGACTAGCAAGATGTTGACCATCACCATCCATACTTACAAAGTTTTTATATCCAAGTTCTTTTGCTTTTTTTGCACCACTTAAGATAGCAGAACCTTTTCCTTGATTGTGATTATGTCTAATAATTGATACATTATGATATTTTTCTTTATCAATTATTTGATTTACTGGTTTTTGGGAACCATCATCAACAATAATAAGATGATAGTTATGTCTTAAAATATCCTCAACTACATTTTTTATTGTTTTTGGATTATTGAAAGTAGGTACAACTACGATAGTATCTTGTTTACTCATAAATTATCTCAGCAATCTTACTATTTTTTTCATCATTTTTTGTAATTTTTATTTTAGTTTTTATACCATCTTTTTTTATATTGTATATGATTGTATCATTAGGTAAAGTATGTGCTATAAATTTAGCAGTATGCACTTTTTTAATAGTATCATTGAGAATATTTTCTATTATTTCTATTAATAAAAAACCTGGTAGGATTGGATATGAGGGGAAATGTGCTTTAAATATAGGATGGTTTTCATCACTTAATTTTACGATAACTTGTGGGTTTTCTTTTTGTAGTATTGTAAATAATTTTTCTAACAATTCATAACCTTTTTAAGCGTCTTTAATAATAACACTAAAATTACCAGATATATATGCTTCTGTATCATCATTTATATCAAAAACTTCGAAATAAAATTGCTTAAATTCTGCAATTTGAGCTTCTATTTTTAAGTGTATATGATATTGTAGATTCACAAACTCTTTATGTTGTTCAATATTTTTAACAGTAGCTAAAAAACCTAATTTTGGTTGATTTTGATCTACAAAAGATGAACTAGATTGTGCTGCAGCTTCTATAAATGTAGTAAGCTTTGGAATTTCTGTAAATTCACAAAAAACTATAGAATTAGTATCATCTTTTTTAATAATCTTTTTGGCAAAAATTAAAGGTTCTAGATGGGGAAGTTTCATATTTTTATCTCAATTATACATTTTTTTTTGTTATCAAATTGTTGAGCAAGAAAAAACAACTCTTGTAATGAGTTCGGAATTTTTATTACATTATTATCTGTATTTATAGCAGTATTTGGTGACATTTTCGTTACTTTAACTTTTAATGTAACACCACATTCTAAATAATCAATACAGCTATTTACTTCTTCAATATTTGGGATATTGAGAGTTTCTGTAGCAATTAAAAAAATCTCATCGCCATCAAGTGCTTTTATAGCTCCCATTTTAAGTAAATTTTGTGCTGTATTATCTCCACTAGAGATTGTCATAATCTCGTTTTGATTTCCGTATAACATAGAAAGATAAGAGGCTGCTGTATTGTAAACAGAATTTTGAAAATCTGTTGGACTTATATTTTCATTATTTTTTATACTTTTTAAAATACTTGCAGTTGCTGGAATCTCTCCAAAACTACTTCCATACACTATTCTTCCAACTTTAAAATTTACAGCATTTGCTAAATATATGGCAATTTTTGCTGCACGAGTGAGTCTTCGTCTTGTTACCATTTTAGGGACTAACTCTTTTGTTTGAAGTTCTACTATTTCATCTTTTCCATAGATGAAAGCGGCATCTAGTATCTCTAAATTTATTCTCATTTTATTTTTCCAAATACTAAACTACAATTATTCCCACCAAAAGCAAAAGAGTTACTTACTACATAATTTATCTCTTTGGGTATATTTTGTGTTGATAAATTAATATTCTTATTTTCTGGGTCATTAAGGTTTGTACTTGTAGGTATGGTTTGATTATTGATGATTTGTTTACATATAATTGCTTCTAAAGCTCCAGCAGCTCCAAGTGTATGACCAGTAATTGATTTAGTGGAAGTTACATAGGGGATATTTCCAAATAAATTCTCAATAGCTTTTGCTTCCGCAGAATCATTTGCCCCTGTGCCTGTTCCATGAGCATTAATATAATCTATGTTTTTTGGAGTTATTTCTGCTTGTAAAATTGCTTTTTCCATTGCACTTTTTGCACCCAAACCATCAGGATGAGGATGGGTCATGTGATATGCATCAGAACTATATCCAACACCACAAATCTCTATACTATTGTCTTTTGGTTCTGTTTGTACTAAAAGACAAGCGATAGCTTCAGATACATTCATCCCGTCACGGTTTGTATCAAAAGGTTTACAAGGCTCACTTGAAAGTACACCTAAAGATAAAAAGCCACCAACAGTAGTTTGGGATAATTGGTCTACTCCTAAAACTAATACATTTTTATAGATACCTTTTGTTATAACTTCATGTGCATATCCTAAGGCATTAGCACTTGAGGTACAGGCTGTAGAGAAAGAGACTCCATCAAGAAATTTGAATTTTTTTTCAAGTATTGTTTGGATTGTCTGTATATTGTGATAGTTTGGGTCTACTTTTTTATAATCACCATTTTTAAGATATATATCTTCAGTGATTGCTATCCCTCCAACTGATGAACCTACAATAAGTAGAGTGTCTTCAAATGTTTTTAAGTTACTATGAAGAAGAATCTCTTCACATTTTAATAGTAGATTATCAAAAAAACTTTTATTAGAAGATATTTTAGCAATAGCAGCCGGTATATTATTAAAATAGTTTGAATCCTTTTTTATAAAACTATTTTGTATACAAATATTATGAAACAGTTGTTCCTCATTTTCTCCGGAACAACAAATTAAAGCTGTATCTGTTATATAAGCTTTATTTTTTATTATCATTTATATAAGTTAAAAGCGATGAAATTGTTGCGAATATTGTATCATATTTTGTTGAGTCGGTAATTTTTACACCATATTCTTTTTCTATAGCTAAAACAAGTTCAATAGAATCAACAGAATCTAAACCCAAACCATCATCTCCAAATAATGGATCATTATCATTTATCTCATTAGCTTCTATATCTTCAAGATTTAAATATTTTATTAAAACCTCTTTTAACTCTGTATTACTTACCATTTATTACCTTTTTAGTTTCTATTAATTATGCTGTTATTCTATAATATAGTTACTTATTATAGAATTAGATTGTTTTTAAAATTTTAAAAGCTTCTTCTTCTATTTTTGAAGCTTCAACTAAAGATTTAGCTATCTCTTGTGAATTTAGTCTATCTATATTTTTTGCACCCATGACACATTTTAAAGCAAATTCTCTTAATATGTCACCTGATTGAGTGATAAGTTCACTTGCAGTTTGAAGTTTATTATTATCTAAATTATATTGCTTTGCCTCTTGTAAAAATGCTGAATATAAAAATCTAAATCCACCACCGCCTGTTCCAATCTCCTCTTGCATCCTTACAATATGTGTAAGATAGTTTTTTACATATCTTTCATCATTATTATTTTGTATTTTTTCAATTGCATTTGCTAGTTTTTTCATCCCTTTAACACCAGCAAAAGGAAAAGGTGTTGTCATAGATTTAGCATTTTTTTTAATTGATTTTTTTAATATATTTTCATAATCTATATTCTTTGGGATACTTTGTGGATAATATAAAAAACCTTTTGGTGCAAAAACACCTTTTGCAAATCTTGCAATGGTAAGTTTATTTTCTTTTGCTCTTACTACATCTTCAAATACGGGATCAGAGATAAGATATTCATCGTTTTCTTTCCCATATACAAGGAGATTATGTGCATTAAAATGAAATCTCATATCTTCAGGCATATAAGGGAGATAGTAAACTGATGTTTGAAGTCCAACAAGTTTGTTTTCATCTTGTACTAAACGGGTAAGTTCATTGTTTGCTTCAACCATATTCTTATATTGTTTTTTATAAATTTTAACACCCAATCTTTTATCTATATTTTTAATAATATTTTTTGGTACTTCTCTATATGCAATTAATGGCATGTTATTAAGTTTGATAAGTGGAAAGTAAAAAAAAGTTAATGAATGTGTTATTCCAAAAGCCATAGGTTCACTAATTGGAAGTCCATAGTTAGTTAAAAGTGTTGAAACTACACCACTTTCACAATGTGCAAATTGATTGTGTTTAAAACTATTTTCCATAATTAAACCCTTTTAAATCATCTATTGTTATACCAAAAACATCACTATATTTTTGAAGAATTTTATCATTTAATTTCCTAAAATTTTTTGCTTTGAGATGTCTTTTAACTCTAAATTGAAAAAAACCAACAACAGAAGCTAGTGTAGGTATATCCATTCGATTTTTATACATATAGAATTCTATTGGAGAAGAGGTATTGTTTTTTATGTTTTCTAAGCACTCTTTTTGTAGTATTTCATATTCCTCAACTGCTAGCTTAGTAGCATACTCTTCAATATTACTTCCATAATTAAATGTTTGAAATTCCCCATTTGTATTAGGGGCATACATCACTTTTTGATGTCCATTTAAAGTTTTATTTTCTTCTTGTGGGATTTCTATTTGCTTCATACTACTTCAAGTGCCATAAAAGAGGTTGAAAACCTACCACTTTCTGGTATATAACAAAGTATTTTTTCACCTTTGTTTAATTTGCCACTATTGAAAAGTTCTTCAAGCATAATGTACATAGAAGCACTTCCTGTATTTCCAAATTTAGTTAAATTTGTAAACCATTTTTCATAAGGAATTTCAAAATTTGCTTTTTGTAAACCTTCGTATACTTTATCTCTAAAATATGTTGAAGAGTAGTGTGGTAAAAAATAATCAAATGTTTCAGGTTTTAAATCTCTTTTTTTAGTGATTTTGATTATAGGTTTTGTAACAGTATACTCAATAATATTTTCATTTAATAGTTTTACATCTTGTTTTACAGCTAGTAATGATTTTTCCATCACTTCATCTTGAGAGTATGCTCTCCAAGAAGTGACTTTATTATTTTCTACATTGAGTCCACTATACATACAAACAGGCATTTCACCTGCATAAGAAAGAATATCTATAAAATCAATTTTTAAAGAAAGTCCATTTTTATTTGGTTTATTTTGAAGTTTCATAGCTCCAGCACCATCTGAAAGCATCCATCGTAAAAAATCTTTTTCAAATGCAATACTTGTATTTCTTTTTAAGTCATCGATTAAATGTTCTGATTCTTTTTGAAAATTTTTAGCACTCAAAATTGGAGATGAAGTTTCACTTCCCGTTGCTACAGCACAAGATAAATCTCCACATTTAATACCATAATAAAGATACTTTAAAGCATTGATACCACTTAAGCAAATACCACTAGCACTTAATGTCTCTATCTCACTTATTTTAAGTTCACCTTGTACCATTAGAGTATGATTTGGCATAAGTTGATCTGGAGAAGTTGTACCACATGAAAGACATTCTATATCATTTAAAGAGAAGTTGTCGTTTTCTAATTTTTTTATAGCATGTGCCGTAAGTTGAGCATTCGAAAATAGTGGTTTTTCTGTCCCTTTTTCAAGTACATAATATCTTGTTTGAATACCATTACTTTTTAAAACAATTTTTCTAGCTTTTGACTTTTTTCCACCAATATATCCAAGATACTCTTCTATCTCATCATTACTAACAGGTGCATTTGGCATAAACTTTTCTATTTGATTGATATACACATTATTCATCTAACATAAATTCCTTCATTCTTTCATCTCCATTACCAGAGGGTCGTTCATAGTTTTCTTTCTCTTGTTGTACTTTTTCTTTATTTGTTTTTCTTAAAATTGATTGAACAATCATATTAATTGGTACTATAGTCATAATAATAAGTAGTAAAAACATAAGATAAAGTATAACTACTGGTTTTCTTTTGATATCACCTGGTTTCCCTAGTTTTTGTATTAAATTTCCCCAGATATGAAAACTTTTTGTTGCAATTTTTTCACTTCTTATTAGTTTTGAGTTAACCTCTACAGCTTTTAATCCTTGAAGTAAAGGGATATGTTCTTTCTCTTTATCATTTTGTAAAGCTTTGAAAATAGCTTTTCCAAATCTTTTAGCATTATTTATCTGCTTTGGATCAATTCCAGCTTCACTCATACCCCACAAAGAATCAGTTTTTCCTGTAAGCATCCATCTAGGGGTTGTGATGAAAGTTTCAAGAGAGTTCCCCCTATCTATAAGTACAACATTATCAATAAGCTTTGCCCCTATATTACTTAAAAGTATTTTGACTTTTTCTTGAGCCATAATCCACATATTTCTACAGCCAATAAGTGTAATGACAGGTTTGTTATGAAGTTTTTTCTTAGCATAATCAGATTTCAAAAATGCCGTTATAGGGATAGATGGAGATAAAAACCATACTTGGTATGCAAGAATTATTAAATCATATTCTGTATTATCATTTTCAAATTTTTTGATCTCGCAACCATTTAGATGTACAGATTCTGGAAAAGTATCCATAAAAGTCATCATGTCCCATGGAAAAGGGTAAGGCTTAATAGGTTCTATGTTTTTATAAGTAATTTGTATTGTAGTGCCATTTTGTTCAAGAGGTGCCATAAAGTTTTTTATAACATTATCAAGCTGTCCTGTTTGAGAATATGATACAACTAAAATATTTTTCTTCAATATCTATCCATTTAATTTGCGCGTATTTAAGTAATATTATAGTCTTTTAATATTTAAATTTAGATAATGCAAGGTTTAAGTTGTTTTAAAAAGAATTTTGTACAATACTTATATGTGTAAATATATAGTGAGAATAGGATTTGTAGGATTTATAGTTTTTATGTTCACAAGTTGCGCATTAGTTAATAATATACAGGGCTTAAAACGAGATGTTATGGCCTCAATAAATTATAATGAAAATAAAAAATTAAATACTATTCAGATGCAAAAGCAGTTACAATTATATAAGCAAAATTTTAGTTATGACAAAGTAGCTCAACTTAACTATATTAATTTTGATTCATCAATGGGACAAACTGGATTATGGATACCAATGAAGTTTATTGAAACTGTGGGCGGTGGAGTTTATTTTTTAAACTCTTTAAATTATGATAAACCACCAATAGTTTTTGTTCATGGAGCTGGTGGAAATCCTAGAGAATGGACTACAATAGTTCAAGAATTAGAGAATGACTTTCAAATTATTGTAGTTTCATATGCCTCTGGTATGCGACTTTCTCAAAGTTCACAAGTGATATATGAAGCATTATCATTTTTAATAGATAAATATAAGTTTGAGTATATGCCTATTGTTGCTCACAGTATGGGAGGATTGGTTATGAAAGATGTACTTTCTCATATGACAGAAAAAGAGTTACAAGTAGTGCAAAAATTTGTTACAATCTCTACTCCATGGAATGGAGATAAGTTAGCAACACGATCATCTACATTGGATTATTCACTGCCCTATTGGGTTGATATGAGACCTAATAGTTTATTTTTAAAGGAATTAAATAGTAAAAATATTCCCAAAAGTGTTAAACATTATTTATTCTTTGGATATAAGGGAAAGTTAACACTTACAGCTGGTATAAATAATGATGGTGTAATTTCATTGAACAGTCAGCTAAAACAGGAAAGACAAGATAATGCTTATAAAGTATTTGGATACAATGAAACACATGTTTCAATACTTCGTTCACAAGAACTTATAAATAATATTCATCAAATTGTTGTAGAAAAATAGCGAAAAAAAGTGAGACTATTTTTACTTAACCATCTCCTAAAATCTTTTTAGCTATAATCCTTAAAATTTATATATTTAAGGTAAATAAATATGTCACAACAAACACCATTAGAGATAGCATTAGCACACTCAATGACTGAAGAAGAGTATCACAATACAGTGAAGATTTTAGGACGAGAGCCTAATTATACAGAGATAGGAGTTGTCTCTGCTATGTGGTCTGAGCATTGTTCTTACAAATCAAGTAAAAAATACTTAAATGGCTTTCCAACAAAAGCTCCATGGGTTATCCAAGGGCCAGGGGAAAATGCTGGAGTTATTGATATTGGTGATGGATATGCAGCAGTATTTAAAATGGAATCACACAACCACCCAAGTTTTATAGAACCATACCAAGGTGCTGCAACTGGTGTTGGTGGTATTATGAGAGATGTTTTTACAATGGGAGCTCGTCCTGTTGCTTCATTAAATCTTATCCAATTTGCTGGGATAGATGGAGATAGTGAAGTTGCTAAAAAGCATAGACATCTTTTAAGAGGTGTTGTTGAGGGTATCGGTGGATATGGAAATTGTATGGGTGTTCCAACTATTGGTGGACAAACAGGTTTTGAAGAGTGTTATGCTGGAAACAACCTTGTAAATGCTTTCAATCTTGGTATTTGTAAATCAGATGAGATATTTTTAGGAAGAGCTGAGGGTATTGGAAATCCTGTAATGTATGTAGGATCTAAAACAGGACGAGATGGTCTTGGTGGAGCTGTTATGAGTTCGGCTGCTTTTGATGAAGACTCTGAGTCAAAAAGACCAACTGTACAAGTTGGAGATCCATTTACAGAGAAGCTTTTACTTGAAGCTTGTATGGAACTATTTCAAAAAGATTTGATCATCGGTATCCAAGATATGGGTGCTGCTGGACTTACTTCTAGTTCTTTTGAGATGGCTGGAAGAACTGGTTCTGGTATGATTATGCATCTAGATAAAGTGCCTGCAAGAGAAGAGGGTATGACACCTTATGATTTTATGTTAAGTGAGTCTCAAGAGAGAATGCTTATTTGTGCTAAAAAAGGGTGTGAACAAGCTGTAATTGATATTTTCCATAAGTGGGAACTTGATGCTGCTGTTATAGGTGAAGTGACAGCTACTGGAAATATGGAACTATTTTGGCATGGAGAAAAATGTGCTGATATACCTATTCAACCACTATCAGAGGAAGCACCTGTTTTAGAGAGACCTGTAAAAGAACCGGAATATTTAAAAACAATTAAAAATATCAATGTTGATAGAGATATCCCAGTACAAGATGCTTTTGAAGCATTAATTTCAGATATGGAAGTTGTAGATAAATCTTGGATATATGAGCAATATGATTCAATGGTACAAACAAATACTGTAAAAGGACCTGGAAAACTTGATGGTTCAGTTATCCGTATAAAAGAAACTGGACGAGCTCTTGCTATGAGTGCTGATTGTAATACTAGATTTTGTTATATAGACCCAGAGCTTGGAAGTAGTGCTGCAGTAATGGAAGCTGGAAGAAATGTGGCTATGAGTGGAGCTACTCCAAAAGCTATCACAGATTGTTTAAACTTTGGAAATCCACAAAACCCAGAAGTTATGTGGCAGTTTATGATGTCTTGTGAAGGTATTAAAAAAGCTTGTAAAGAGTTAAATACTCCTGTTATTGGTGGAAATGTATCTTTATACAATGAAACAAACGGAGAGGGAGTTTTCCCAACACCTGCTATTGCAACAGTTGGTGTAAATGATGATATGAACAAAGTAATTCCTAGTAGTTTACAAAAAGATGGAAACATCATCTATATTTTAGGTGATACAAAATCTGAGTTTGGTGGAAGTTTATATCTTAAAAAATTCTATTTAGAAGTTGCAGGAGCACATCCTGAAGTTGATTTTACAAAAGAGTTAAATCTTTGGAATTTAGTAATAGAAGCAAATAAAGAAAGCTTAATAGCATCATCAAAAGATATTAGTGTAGGTGGATTTGCAATAGCATTAGCTAAAATGGCTGCTGTTGGAAGTAAAGGTGTTGATATTGATGTAGCACTTTTAGATCAAAAAGATATGTTTAGTGAAAGTTTAAGTAGAGCAATTGTTGAAATCGAACCACAAAATTGTGACGCATTTGAAGCGATGGCTAGAGACAAAGGTATCACTATAGCAAATGTAGGTGTTGTTGGTGGAGATGAATTTTCTATAAACAATACAGTACATATGGAAGTTTCAACATTAAAAGATATCTATTTTAATACATTTAAAAAGATTATCGAACAAGATTTATAAGAAGCGAATAAAAATTTGTTAATAGATGGACACGGTAGAAAAGTAGATTATTTACGAGTTTCTGTAACGGAGCGGTGTAATTTTAGATGTCAATACTGTATGCCTGAAAAACCTTTCTCATGGGTACCTCACGAGAAACTTTTATCTTATGAAGATATGTTTGAATTTATCAAAGTTGCTATTGATGAAGGTGTGACAAAAGTTCGTCTTACTGGTGGAGAGCCACTATTAAGACACGGGCTTGAAAACTTTGTAAAAATGATAGCTGACTATTCTCCTACTCTTGATTTGTCTCTTACTACTAATGCCTTTTTACTAGAAGATGCTGCTCAAAAACTAAAAGATGCAGGTCTTAAAAGAATCAATGTATCGCTTGATAGTTTAAAACCAGAAGTTGCACATCATATAGCACAAAAAGATGTATTGTCAAATGTATTAGCAGG
>JGI997J19993_1000133_pt1 | contig 27558 bp, 25 predicted proteins | sample Etolagbewater25m_FD_19993 | JGI IMG/M metagenome (IMG submission 19993)
TTAAATCCATACCAACCGAACCATAATAGAGCTGCACCAAGAGCAGTTAACATTACAGAAGCAGGTTTCATAGCAATTTTTGGATATCCAGTACGTTTACCAACTAAGTATGCAAGTACAAGTCCAGCTAAACCACCATTCATATGTACAACAGTACCACCAGCAAAGTCTAAAGCACCAGCATCAAAAAGTAATGCACCGTCTCCACCCCATACCATGTGAGTAATAGGAGCATATACAATTATTCCCCATAATGCAACAAATACAATCCAAGTAGAGAATTTGATACGCTCAATAACTGAACCAGATGCGATTGCAACAGTAATAGCAGCAAAAGTACCTTGAAACACTACAAATACATAAGTAGGATATGTTCCACTTAATTCATTCCAGCTAATACCACTAAGCATAACATTTCCAAATCCACCCATTACATTCTGTACTGCAGCTGATTCAGCTGTACCAAATGCGATTGAGTAACCTGCAACTATCCAAACTATAAATGCAACTGTAAAAGCTCCAAATACCATTGCGTAAGTATTAAGCACATTTTTGCTTCTTGTCATACCAGCATAAAAGAGAGCAAGACCAGCCGGTGTCATTAAGAGAACTAATGCAGTAGACATCATCATCCACGCAGTATCTCCAGTATCAAGTGTTGGGGCATCTTCAGCAAGTGCCAGTGTTGGTAAAGCAAATAAAAGTGCTAGTAACCATTTCTTCATGTGAATCCTTTTGTGTTTATTTTCAAGGCAAAGTATATTACAAACAAAAATGCTCTGCGGCAATTTAATGATTAATTTTTAAGCATGTCATATTGTCCATTGGGACAATATACAGGGATACTTTTCTATAGTGATGAAACTTTAAATGAAAATGAAGAAGACTTAAATGTAGCGATGAGTGCTTCAGACATTACATTTTACTACTCAACTGCAAATGGTACAGCTCAAGATAGTGTTGACTACACAGCTATAAGTGGAACTGCTGTTATCCGTGCTGGAGAGACTACAGCAACTATAGTTGTTCCTATTATAAACGATTTTTATGCTGAAAACACAGAAACATTTTTTGTAAATCTTTCCGATGTAAGCGAAAACACCATCATTGCAAATGGACAAGGTGTAGGGACTATTTTAGACAATGGTGCTCCTGATGGAACTGGTCCAAGTGAATCAAACAACCCTGACTCACTAGACACTTCAAATGGCTATGATAGTGAAGATACAGTTTTTCTAAAACTAACAACAGATGCTACAGCTAATAAGGGTGATGACTTAGTACACAACATCAAACTTGTAGATGCAGATGGAGATGATATTTTACTTTATGATGGAGAGTCAGTTACAGCGACACTTACATATACACCTTCTGCTATTAAGGAGCAGATACAAATCTCGACTATACAGCATAAACGACTATAACAATAACATGAACAAGCAATGGAAATGGTTCTGCAACTATAACTAATCTTACTTTTGATGATACCCTTACAGAACATGATGAAAGTTACACACTATCAATAGATAATATTACTACTAATATATTTGAAATTCCAATCGATGAAGGCTCTGTTTTAACTTGTAGATTTATAGATAATGATGTATCAATCAATACATCTAATCCAGATGCAATTGAAAGAACTACTAACAATAGCAGCTTTACAAATGGTCTTGATATAACAATTCCAGTCAACTCTACTTACACACCAGAGTTTGTAATTATAGTAGTAGATGATGCAATATTTGAAAACTCAAGATCTTTACGTATGAGTGTAGATTTAATAGCAGATAAGAGTGATGCAACAATCTCTGCTACACAAAAAACAGCAACTGGAACTATTTCTGATGAAGATTCAACAACCTCAACTAAAGCAGATTCTTCTTTAAGTGATGAACTTGGAGATAAACCAATGCTTACTTTTAGTGATGCAATAGCAATGGAGGAAAGTAATTTAGTATTTGCAGGAAACCTATCTAACCTAACTAAAGTAGCTGAAGAGATTACTTTAAGTGTAACTTCACTGGAACTAAATACAGTAGAATCAGCTGATATTAATTCAGATATGTCAACATGGAGTACAACTTATATAGATGCAAATAATGATACATAAACTTTAACTGTAGATACAGTAGATAAAGTAACACTTCTATTTAACACTATTATATATACTCTTAAGTCATTTTTAGCTATTATAGGCTAATTTTATTTCCACATATTAGGGTGTTTTAATGGCCGATTTACTAAATAACGATGATATACAGACTATAAATATAGAAGAGACTCTTCAAAACAGCTACCTCGATTACTCAATGAGTGTAATCGTTGGTCGTGCTCTTCCAGATGTTAGAGATGGACTTAAACCAGTTCATAGACGTATTCTTTATGCGATGGACAAACTGAGCCTTTCTCATGGTTCTAAGTTTAAAAAATCAGCTCGTATCGTTGGTGATGTAATTGGTCAGTACCACCCACATGGTGACACTGCTGTTTATGATGCACTCGTGCGTATGGCTCAAGACTTCTCTATGAGAATGGAACTTGTTGATGGTCAAGGAAACTTCGGCTCCGTAGATGGTGACTCTGCTGCGGCTATGAGATATACTGAAGCACGTATGACAAAGTATGCAGGTGAACTTTTAAAAGACCTAGAAAAAAACACTGTAAACATGATAGATAACTACGATGGCACTACTAAAGAGCCTGATGTTATGCCTACTCGCGTTCCAAATCTCCTTATCAATGGTTCTTCTGGTATCGCTGTTGGTATGGCTACAAACATCCCACCGCATAATCCTAGTGAAATCATGAGTGGACTCAAAGCCCTTTTAGAAAACCCAAACATCTCACTTGTAGAACTTATGGAGCACATCAAAGCACCTGACTTTCCAACAGGTGGAATTATCTTTGGTAAAAAAGGAATCACTGAAGCATATGAGACTGGTCGTGGTCGTATCAAAGTTCGTGCAAAAACACACATAGAGCAAAGTTCTAAAAAAGAGATTATCGTTATTGATGAACTTCCATATCAAGTAAATAAATCACGTCTTATTGAAAACATAGCAAACCTTGTAAAAGACAAGATGATTGATGGCGTTTCACTTATAAGAGATGAGTCTGACCGTGATGGTATGCGTGTTGTCATAGAGTTAAAACGCGATGCAATGAGCGAGATTGTCCTAAACAATCTTTTCAAACAAACAAGCATGCAAACAACTTTTGGTATCATCATGCTCTCTATCTTAAACCAAGAACCTAGAATTTTTGGAATTATAGATATCTTAAAACACTTTATTAACCACCGTAAAACAGTAATCATTCGTCGTACGATCTTTGATCTTGAAAAAGCAAAAGCACGTGCACATATCTTAGAAGGTCTTAAAAAAGCCATTGATATTATAGATGAAGTTATCCGTGTTATCCGTGCTTCTACAAATGAAGAAGAAGCAAAAAACAACCTAGTTAGCGAATTTGACTTTTCAGAGATTCAAGCTTCAAGTATCGTAGCTATGAGACTTGGGCGTTTAACAGGTCTTGAGATAGAAAAAATAGAAAACGAACTGAATGAACTTCTAAAACTTATAGAGTACCTAGAGTCAATCCTCAAAAGTGAAACAGTACTTAAAGGTATCATCGCTGAAGAGTTTGATGAAGTAGCGGCTATCTATACAGACAAACGCCGTACTGATATTGAAGATGATTATGATGATATAGATATAGAAGATCTTATTCCAAATGAACCAATGGTAGTTACTATCACACATAGAGGCTACATAAAACGTGTTCCTTTAGCAAACTACGAAAAACAAAAACGCGGAGGTAAGGGTAAAACTGCTGTTACAACTTATGAAGATGACTTTATAGAAAGATTTTTCACTTGTAACACTCACGATACTTTACTTTTCGTAACTGACCGTGGTCAACTTCACTGGCTCAAAGTTTACCGTATCCCTGAAGGAAGTAGAATTGCAAAAGGCAAGGCTGTTGTAAATCTTCTCAACCTTGTAGCAGATGAAAAAATCCGTTCTATCATTCCTACAACAGACTTTAGCGAAGAGAAAAGTCTTGTTTTCTTCACACAAAAAGGTGTTGTAAAACGTACAAACCTTAGTGAATTTTCAAATATAAGAAGCAATGGTGTAAAAGCAATTGCTTTAGATGATGATGATGCTCTTATAACAGCAAAAATCGCTGATCAAAATATAAAATATCTTTTCATTGTGACAAAAATGGCACAGTGTATTAAGTTTGAAATAGAAAAAACTCGTGACCAAGGTAGAAATACTCGTGGTGTTAGAGGTATTAAATTCAAACGCGAAGGCGATGAAGTAGTTGATGCAAATATCATAGCAAGTGATGAACAAGAGATTCTTATGGTTGCTGAAAAAGGTATAGGAAAACGTACTGAAGCTGGTGAATATAGACTTACTAACCGTGGTGGTTCTGGTGTTATAGCTATGAAAATGACTGCGAAAACTGGTCAAAACATCGTTGGATGTCTTATGGTTGATGAAGCAATGGATATGATGGCCCTAACAAATTCTGGGAAAATGATACGAGTTGATATGCAAACTATTTCAAAATCAAGTAGAAACACTTCTGGCGTTTACATCATAAAAGGCGATGATGTAGCATCAATCTCTCGTTGTCCGAAAAAAGAAGAAGATGAAGACGATAACGATGATGATAATGGTGAAACACAAACAACATTAAACTTGGAATAGTACTTGCTTAAATTCCATAATAAATCAGGAGTGCACTCCACTCCAACCCAAGGATATTTTATGAAATACTCTTTCGTATTACTAGCACTTTTAAGTGTTGCTTCTTTCGCAGCGCAAGACACTATAACTGAAGAGAAGATGGAAGTTACAACAATTCCATCTCCTCCAACTTCAACTATAAATGTATCTTGCCCTACACACAACTGTGTCAAACAAGACCCTATAAAAAAACTTGCTAAAGCAGAAAAACCAGCTCCTATAGTAATCGAAGATGAAATTTTAGAACAAAATCGTTCTCTTCTTATCAGTGTTGTTGGACAAGGTGTTGCACCTATGAACACTTCTTCACCTGCTCAAGCTTATGCCCTTGCAAAGCGTGCTGCAACAGCAGATGCATATAGACTTATAGCTGAAAAAGTCAAAGGTGTACGTGTTGAGGGTCAAGACTTAATCCAAAACATGATGGTAAAACGCTCTTCTGTTAGAACTTCAGTTGCAGCAATGGTAAGAAATGCCAATGTAGTTGAAACAACTTTTAAAGAAGGACTATGCGAAGTTGAGATGGAGATAAAACTATCTCACGCTCAGTTTCCTCAGTAGCCCTCCTCCTCTTTTCACTTGCGTTAAACGCAGGTGAATACCTTATCTCTTATCGCTACCTAGTTCATAATGCTATGCTATACAATGAAACACTTGAGGTATCAAAAAGCATGCAGTTATGTAAAGGTAAACCCTCTGAGTATATAATTTTTGAAAATGTTGAAGATGAAGATTTAAATCTCATACTTGAAAAACACAATGAAGAGTTTGTTACATTTATACATAAAATTGGACTTAGTGTAGAACATAGTGAAAAAACAAACAACTATCAAAACATCTCAACGACTATACTTACACTCAAGACTACATGTTTCAAAGTCGATTTTAATGATACATTTGTTAAAATTTCAGCTTTAAAAGAGCCATAAATTTTGATTAGGATTTTGTGTGAAAATAGCGATAGTTGAAGACGATATAAATATGAGAAAGTCTCTTGAAATTGCTATGAGCGACTATAGTGAATTTGAAGTTAAAACATTCAAAAATGCTAAAGATGCACTCAAAAATCTTGATGAGAGTTATAATCTTGTCATCACAGATATAAATATGCCAGGTATGGATGGAATCGAACTTGTTAAAGAGCTAGATGGCAAATTTCAAGTTATTATCATGACAGGAAATGCGACACTTCAAAGAGCAATAGAGTCTATACACCTTGGGGTAAAAGATTTTTTACTCAAGCCCTTTGATGTAGATGCTCTTATAGATGCTATCAAACGCGAAGACAAAGTACAACAAGTCACAAAAAAAGTTCAAAAAGCAAAAAAACAAAATGGAGACTTTCTCGGTTCTTCTGCAGCACTTAGTAAAGTTTTATCTATCGCAGACAAGGCATCTAAAACGGATGCAAGTATTTTACTTCTTGGTCAGAGTGGTGTTGGAAAAGAGGTTTTTGCATCTTATATCCACAAAAACTCTCCACGGGCAAAAAAGCCTTTTGTTGCTATAAACATGGCTGCAATTCCTGACAATCTTATAGAAAGTGAACTCTTTGGTTTTGAAAAAGGTGCATTTACCGATGCTAGTGAAGCTAAAGCGGGACAATTTGAACTAGCTAACGGAGGAACACTTTTTCTTGATGAGATAGGCGAAATGCCTTATAGCGTTCAAGCAAAACTTCTTCGTGCCCTACAAGAAAAAGAGGTACGACGACTCGGCTCATCTAAAAGTACAAAAATAGATATCCGTGTTATCTCAGCAACAAATGCAAATCTGGCTGACAAGATAAAAGATGGAGAGTTTAGAGAGGATTTATACTACAGACTCAACACTATTCCTCTTCACATCCCGCCTCTTTGTGAGCGTAAGGATGAGATACTTGAGATTGCAGAAGCAACATGTAAACAAAACTGTCAAAAGTATGACTTTGAAGTAAAAACATTTTCAGATGAAGCAAAAAAAGAGCTTCTTGAGTATAGTTGGCCAGGAAATATAAGAGAACTTATCTCAGTTGTTGAGCGTTCAGTGATACTGAGTGAAACAAATGAGATACAAAAAGATGAACTCTACTTAGAAGTTCGAAAATAAAATTTAATTAAGCTAAATAAAGGAAAAACAGATGAGTGAAAAAAGATATAATGTAGCAGTAGTTGGAGCAAATGGTGCAGTTGGAGAAGAGATTTTAACACTCCTTCAAGAGATTGATTTTCCTCTAGAAACACTTGTACCACTTGCGAGTGCAAGAAGTCTTGGTAAAACAGTAGACTTTAATGGTGAAGAGTTACCAATTGTAGAGCTTACTCATGATGTGTTTGAAAAGTACAATGTTGATATCGCACTTTTTAGTGCAGGTGGAAGTGTTAGTGCTGAGTATGCACCAAGTGCTGTAAAAGCTGGGGCTGTAGTGATTGACAATACATCTCATTTTAGAATGGATGCGAACACTCCACTTGTAGTTCCAGAAGTAAATCCAAGTGACATTGCAAAATGGAGACAAACAGGAATCATCGCAAATCCTAACTGCTCAACTATTCAGATGGTTCAAGTACTTAAGCCTCTTGATGAAGCATATGACCTTGTGCGTGTTGATGTAAGTACATACCAAGCAACTTCTGGAGCTGGTAAGACTGCGATGGAAGAGTTAGTATCTCAAATGCAAGCTTTCTTCGCGTTTACACTTAGTGATGCAGAACACAAAGCGTTTAACCAACAAATTGCCCTCAATGTAATTCCTCAAATCGATGTTTTCACTGATAATGGATACACAAAAGAAGAGATGAAAATGGTAAACGAAACTGTTAAAATTATGCACAAAGATGTACACCTTAGTGCAACTTGTGTACGGGTTCCTACTCTTCGTGGTCATGCTGAAGCACTTACACTTACATTTGATTCTGAAGTGAGTGCAGACGAAGCACGTGAACTTTTAAGCCGTGCTCCAAACATCGTAATCCTTGATAAACCAGATGAAGCGCTCTACCCAATGCCGGCAACTTGTGTAGATAAAAATGAAACTTTCGTTGGTCGTATCAGAAACGATGTTTACTCAAAAAACATGCTTCACCTTTTTGTAGTTGCTGACAACCTTAGAGTTGGTGCTGCTACAAACGCAGTGAGAATAGCTCAAAAATGGATCGAGATGGAAGGAGAAAAATAGATGATAGAAAAAATGTTTGAACAGACTCTTTGGACTTCTAGATTTATAATAATTCTAGCGGTAATATTTGGTCTTATCGGTGCGATAGTACTCTTTGTTGTTGCAAGTATAGATATATATGAAACGACAAAGTATGTTATCAACACATATCTCTCTCATGCACATCTTGAACATTTTCATGATGAAGTAGTTGGTGGGCTTATTGGAGCAGTCGATTTATACCTTATTGGTGTTGTAATGTTACTTTTTTCTTTTGGTGTATATGAGCTTTTCATCTCTGAAATAGATCCAGCAAAAGATAAAAATGGAAAAGAGAACCAACTTTTAGCTATCCACTCTTTAGACCAGTTAAAAGACAAAATCTCTAAAGTTATCGTGATGGTACTTGTTGTTGGATTTTTTCAAAAAGTCGGTCACACAGAGTATGCCGGGGCATTAGACCTACTCTACCTTGCGATTTCTATCACTGCTGTGGCTGTTGGTTTATACTTTCTTGGTAAAGTTGGCAAAGCGCACTAATTAGTCCATAAAAGAGCTAACTGCTCTTTTACTCACTTAATATAATTATGTAAAATTCTAATATTTTATATACTCATGTTAAAGAAATAATTACTAGGGAATAAAATGGGAAAAATATTTGTAGATGCTTGTTTTGGAAAAGAGACTCCATACACTCCAGTTTGGATGATGAGACAAGCGGGTCGTTACTTACCAGAGTACATGAAAGTAAGAGCAGAGGCTGGAAACTTTTTAAACCTTTGTCACGATCCTAAAAAAGCGGCAGAAGTTACGCTTCAGCCTTTAGACATTGTTGGTGTTGATGCAGCTATCTTATTTAGTGATATACTCGTTATCCCTGATGAAATGGGAATGGATTTATCATTTGTAAAAGGTGAAGGTCCGAAATTTTCAGATCCTGTTAAAACGCAAGCAGATATAGATAGACTCATAGGTGGTGATGAAGCAGCAAGTAAACTCACTTATGTTTATGACACTATCAAACTTCTTCGCCAGCAACTTGATGCTCGTGGCGACAACAAAGCTCTTATTGGTTTTACTGGTGCACCATGGACACTTGCTACTTACATGATAGAAGGTCAAGGAACTAAGACTTATAATATCTGTAAAAAGATGATGTACTCAAACCCAGAGCTTCTTCACTCTATACTTAGAAAAGTTACAGAAGTTGTAAAACTTTATATGCAAAAGCAAATTGAGTCTGGTGTAGATGTTGTTCAGATTTTTGACTCTTGGGCAGCAGCAATTGAACCGGGAATGTATGATGAATTTTCTTGGAGTTACATGGTAGAAATTGCTGAGTATCTAAAAGAGAAGTATCCACATATTCCAGTTATCATGTTTCCAAAAGGTATCCCTGCGTTTTATGACAAAGTCTATGGAAATTTTGATGTATTTGGTGTTGACTGGAGTACTCCAATGGCGTTTGCAAAAGAAAAACTCGGGGACAAATATGTTCTTCAAGGAAATATGGAGCCGTGCCGTCTTTACTCAAAGGAAGCTACTACTAAATGTGTAGAAGTTATCCAAGAGACTATGGGTGGTAAACGCCATATCTTCAACCTTGGTCATGGAATCCTTCCTGATGTTCCTGTAGAAAATGCTATTCATTTCGTAAACGAATGTCACCGTGTCAGCGGAAAAAAATAATATAATTTTTGGTCCAGTAAACTCACGCCGTTTTGGTATGAGTCTGGGCATAGACCTCTCCCCTGCTATAAAGCAGTGTAACTTTGATTGTTTATACTGTGAACTTGCGCCTATGGCAACTGTTGATAAACAAATCAAAACTATCACTGTGGATGAAATCATCCATGCACTCACCCCTCATCTTCATGATAAAATAGATGTTATAACACTCACCGCAAACGGTGAACCTACACTCTATCCATATATTTCAGAGTTAATTGATGAGATAGATAAAATAAAAGGTCAGACACAAACACTTATCTTAACAAATAGTGCAACACTAACCGATGATAATGTTTACAAAGCCCTACTCAAACTTGACCAAGTAAAACTATCACTTGATGCCGTGAGTCCAGATATTTTTAAAAAAATAGATAGACCACACAAAAGTATAGATGTTGATGATATAGTTCAAAAAGTTATATCTTTCTCTGAGGAGTACAGAGGGAAACTCTTTATAGAGATTCTCTTTGTGCATACTCTCAATGACACAAAAGAAGAAGTAAAAAAACTAAACGATGTGCTTTTAAAAGTAAACGCGACAAGAGTTGATCTTGGAACTATTGATAGACCACCAGCATATCCAGTAGTAGGAATTAGCTATAAAGAGCTGTATGAAATATCTTTACTATTTGACAATTCTATCCCAATTCATATCGCTTCTCGCGTTCATGCTGAACCAAATAATGCTTACTATAGTGAAGAAGATATACTAAATACACTAGATAAACGCCCACTTACACAGGCTGATATTGATTTACTTTTTGATGAAACAAGTAAAGAAAACCTTCAGAAGCTCCTAAAACAGGGAAAAATTGTTATTAAATCAAATGATAATCTTGACTTCTTTAGACTTGACACTAGATGACTCAACTTAAATGACTAAAAATATTTAACTATTACTTGACATTGTTACACTCAATTGTTATAATACTCGCATCTTATAAAAAAGGAGTTACTTAACAATTATGTCTAAAGAAGAAATAGAACAAGAAACTGAACAAAACAGTGAAGAAAAATTAGAACAAGTTCTTGATGAAGCAGAAGCTGAGGCAGAAGCAGTTGAGAATGAGTTTGATCTTTTATCGGCTGAAATGGCTGAGCTAAAAGATAAGTATGCTCGTGTTCATGCAGATTTTGATAATATCAAAAAACGCCTAGAACGCGAAAAGTATACGGCAGTTGAATACTCTAACGAAAAATTTGCCAAAGATATGATTCCAGTTATGGACTCACTCCAAGGGGCAATGAATTCGGTAAACACGGATGCAGATAAGGCAGAACTCTTTGATAAGTTAAAAGAGGGAATCGAGCTTACATATAAGCAGTTTCTTACATCTTTAGAAAAACATGGTGTTACTATGGTAGCACATGATGAACCTTTTGATCCAAATATTCACAATGCAGTGCAAGCTGTAGATAGTGAAGATGTTGAATCAGGCCAAATAGTTCAAACTTTTCAAACAGGTTATAAATATAAAAATAGACCACTGCGTGAAGCAATGGTAATAGTTGCGAATTAATTCGTACATAATAAATTAGACTAGTTAGTCAAAAAGACACAAGGTGTCGTTGGGCTCTCTGCCGAAGAGAACCTAGCGTTAGCATAGACAGAGGGACTTGTTCCTTTGTCGTTATAAACTAGATGAAGGGTTCTCTTCATTTATGAAATAAATTAAGGAATAATATAATGAGTAAAGTAATAGGTATAGATTTAGGAACAACAAATTCATGTGTAGCAGTTTATGAGGGTGGTGAAGCGAAAATCATCCCAAATGCAGAGGGTAAAAATACAACTCCTTCAGTTGTAGCGTTTACAGATAAAGGTGATGTTTTAGTTGGTGATCCAGCAAAACGTCAAGCAATCACAAACCCAGAGAAAACTATCTCTTCTATTAAGAGAATTATGGGTCTTATGATGAACGAAGAGAATGCAAAAGCAGCTCACGATAAAGTAACATACAAAATAGTAGATAAAGATGGTTCAGCAGCAGTTGATGTAGCTGGAAAAATTTACACTCCACAAGAGATTTCAGCAAAAATTCTTACAAAACTTAAAGAAGATGCTGAAGCTTACATAGGTTCAACTGTAACTGATGCTGTTATTACAGTTCCAGCATACTTTAATGATGCTCAACGTAAAGCTACAAAAGATGCAGGAACTATCGCTGGTCTTAATGTTCTTCGTATTATCAATGAGCCAACTGCTTCTGCACTAGCTTATGGTTTAGAGAGCAAAGCAGAAGAAAATGTACTTGTTTATGACCTTGGTGGTGGTACATTTGACGTTACTGTTTTAGAGATTTCTGATGGTACATTTGAAGTTCTTTCAACTGATGGTAATGCATTCTTAGGTGGTGATGACTTTGATAACAAAATCGTTGACTTCTTAAATGATGAGTTTAAAAACTCTCATGGAATTGAACTTAAAAATGACAAAATGGCACTTCAGCGTTTAAAAGATGCTGCAGAGAATGCTAAAAAAGAGCTTTCAAGTTCAACTGAAACAGAGATAAACTTACCGTTTATCACAATGACAGAAGCTGGACCACAACACTTAGTTGTAAAACTAACTCGTGCTAAATTTGAAGGAATGATTTCAAAACTTATTGATGAGACAATTGACCACATCAAAGTAGCAATGAAAGAAGCTGACTTAGATAACAATGAAATAAAAGAGATTATCATGGTTGGTGGTTCTACTCGTGTTCCAGCTGCACAAGAAGCAGTTTCTAAATACTTCGGAGGAAAATCACTAAATAAAGGTGTAAATCCTGATGAAGTTGTAGCTGCTGGTGCTGCTATTCAAGGTGGTGTTTTACGTGGTGATGTAAAAGATGTACTTCTTTTAGATGTTACTCCATTATCACTTGGAATTGAAACGCTTGGTGGTGTTATGACTAAGATTATTGAAAAAGGAACTACAATTCCTGTTAAAAAATCTCAAGTTTTCTCAACTGCAGAAGATAACCAACCTGCTGTTTCTATCAATGTTGGTCAAGGTGAGCGTGAGTTTGCTAAAGATAACAAATCACTTGGTCTTTTTGAACTTGGTGATATTCCAGCAGCACCACGTGGTGTGCCTCAAATTGAAGTAACATTTGATATAGATGCAAATGGTATATTAACAGTTTCTTCAACTGATAAAGGTACTGGTAAATCTCAATCAATTACTATCTCTGGTAGTTCAGGGCTAAGTGAAGAAGAGATTAACAAAATGGTACAAGACGCAGAAGAAAACAAAGCTGCAGATGGTGCAAGAAAAGAGTTAGTTGACCTTAAAAATCAAGCAGATGCACTTATAGTTCAAACTGAAAAATCAGTAACTGAAATGGGTGATAAACTTGAAGCAGAAGAAAAAGCAAAAATCGAAGCTGCTGTAGCTGACCTTAAAGAGACTCTTAAAGATGAAGCTGCAACAAAAGAGCAAATCGAAGAGAAAGTAAAAGCATTAACTGAAGCTGCACACAAAATGGCTGAAGAGATGTACAAAAAAGAGCAAGACCCAGCAAAAGCTGAAGCTGATGCTAAAAAGAAAAAAGATGACGAAGATGTTATCGATGCAGAGATAGAGTAAACCTCTTTCTCTAGCATGACAAACTCTAAGCTACTCGAACAATTTCGTTCTTTTTATTTTAGAAACTATCCAGATGATATGGAAACCCAGATATCCTACTTCGCCGTTTTTGGCGGTTTAGGCTGGAGTATCGATACTACACAACCAATCTCAACACTTATACTCACTCACATTTTAGAAAACTTCGAAACTCTAGATAAAAAGATTCAAGATCTTACACTTCACAATCAAAATAACCGTAGACTCTTAAAAGCTTTAGCAATAGGTGACAGAAGAATATTTTCTGCATTTAATAGAGCAGGACTCAATAACGGTAATGGTGGAGCAGCACTCAACTTTTTACAAGATGCTGGTCTAATTCAAATGGAATACTCGCGTGAGCAGCACCCTAGAGAGAACAATCAAAAAGCTAAACTCAAACGCAGAGAGTCACGTCATCGAATTTCGCATAAGGTTCTTTTCACTCATCCTTTTGTTCGGTTTTGGTATTACTTTATCGTACCAAACCTCAAGAGTATACAAGCAGGAAACTTTGATAAACTACTAGAAGAATTTGCTAAAAAACAAAATAGCTATACAAGTCTAGTCTTTGAAGAGTTAAGTGAAGTTCTTCTAAACTATCACCTCAGAGATGCTCAGATTATTAGTTCTGGTAGTTATTGGGATGCAAATATAGAAATAGACATCCTAACACTTACAGACAATGGAAATAGCTATGTGGGAGAGTGTAAATGGACAAATCATCAGATAAACAAAAAAGAGCTCCATAAACTAAGAGAGAAATGTGAAAAGTTACATATTGAACCAACACAAATAGTACTTTTTAGTAAACGTGGATTCTCTAAAGAGTTGATGAGTATGCAAGGTAAAGAACTTGCACTTTACAGTGAAGATGATTTTCATGCTCTTGTAAAGAATAGCTCCAAAGACTCTTTAATAGAAAACTTTATTAGCTAACTATTCGTAGTGCCTCATATGCTTCTTGTAGAAGCTGAAACTTATGTGTGTAGTGCTCCACCATATGTGGACTCTCATGAAAAATCTTATCTGGATGATATACTTTTGTTAATTTTTTATATGATTTCTTAAGAGCATCTTGACTCGCTCCAATAGGACACTCTAAAACAGTGTAAAACTCTTTTTTCTCATCTTCTTCATACTTCGCTAAATCACCAAAACTAAAATTAGCAAAATCAGAATAGAGCTTTGACATAAAATGATTATCATAGGTATATTGAATTTGATAGTGTAAGATATGGCGTTTGTTTAAAGCTCTCTCAAGCCGTGCTTTAGCTTTATAGTCTGAGACATCAACTACTAAAGAGACATCAGTGCCTCTTTCTATATAGACTTCAAGTTGTGAACGCATATAGTTCAGTACCCAAGAATTTGGATGATCAAGTGAAATAAGCACTGTATCTTTATCGTATGCATAAAGTTTAACTTTTACATTTTCTGGATCTTCTTGTTTTTCAAGCTCTATTTTTATGGGTTGGGTTCCGTATTTCAACATACTTCTCAGAAAAAACTCATGATCAAAATCATGCATTTTTGCATGATGCTCACTTAGTTCTTTTAAAAATTCTTTACGTATTTCTGTGAGTGTTTCATTTCGAAAAACCAAAACAGCCTTAGGTAAAAAGAGCATACCACGTACATGATGATTTAAAAAATCTTTCATCCAAGGGGAGTTTAAAGTCTCAAATCCCGTCGTGATAAGGATAAGATTATCACATAGTACAATATTCATACACCTGACCTTTTAGAGATTTTATTTTATATAATAGCAAATTTAGTTCCACTTTAAAAGAGATTATCTTCACTAATTAAGATAGCTTTGAGCTTAGATTGAGAAAGTTTTAGTATAATTGCATTACTAATTTATTACTACATTCACAAGGATAAGATTTGCGCGAAAATATGAATGAAAAGTGTGCTGTTGTTGGAATTTTTGGTCATGATGAGGCTTCAAAGTTAGCTTATTTTTCTCTACATTCTTTACAACATCGTGGTCAAGAAGCAGCTGGGATAAGCTCTTCTGATGGAACAAAACTTCATACCATTAAAGACCGCGGTCTTGTTATGCGTGTATTTAACGAAGAAAAACTAGCAACACTCAGTGGCTCATCAGCAGTTGGGCATACTCGCTACTCTACAGCTGGAAATGACTCTATCCTTGATGCACAACCTGTCTTCGCTCGTTATGATTTAGGTGAGATGGCTATCGTTCATAATGGTAACCTTACAAACGCAGAAGAAGTACGTAACGGTCTTATAGAAAAAGGTGCAATTTTTCAGACATTTATGGATACTGAAAACCTTATTCATCTTATCGCCAAAAGTGAACAAGAAAAACTTCAAGATAGAATAATCGATGCAGTACAAAGAATAGAAGGTGCTTTCTCACTTGTATTTTTAAGTCGAACAAAAATGTTTGCTATGAGAGATCGTCACGGATTTCGTCCTCTAAGTCTTGGTCGTTTATCAAATGGTGGTTACATTGTTGCTTCTGAGACTTGTGCGTTTGACCTTGTTGGTGCAAAGTTTATTCGTGATGTCGAACCTGGTGAATTACTTGTTTTTGAACAAGATAAAGCACCTAAAAGTATCAAAGTGTATGAATCAACACCTAAGCACTGTATCTTTGAGTATGTATATTTTGCGCGTCCTGACTCAAATGTTTTTGGTCAGTCTGTTTATCAGACACGAAAAAATATGGGTAAAGAACTCGCAAGGATAGAGCCAGTTGAAGCAGACATAGTAATACCTGTTCCTGATGGTGGTGTTCCTGCAGCTATAGGCTACTCTCAAGAGAGTAATATACCTTATGAAATGGGAATAATGAGAAATCATTATATAGGACGTACATTTATTGAGCCTACACAAGAGATGCGTGATTTAAAAGTTAAGATGAAACTCTCTCCTATGGAAGAGATTATCAAAGGTAAGCGTGTCATAGTTGTAGATGACTCAATAGTACGTGGAACTACATCTCGTCGTATTATACGAATGCTTAAAGAAGCAGGAGCTAGTGAAGTACATATGCGTGTTTCATCTCCTCCTACAACCGATCCATGTTTTTATGGTGTAGATACACCAACAAAAGACAAACTCATTGCGGCAAATATGTCGACTGATGAAATTTGTAAGTATATTGAGGCAGACTCATTAGCTTACCTTGACGAGGCAGCACTTTTAAGAAGTGTTAATGCCGATGATAACGAAAGCTACTGTACTGCCTGTTTTACAGGAAAATACATAGTTTAATAAAACGACAATCTAGTAAAATCAATACTACTTTTTCAAAGAGTAGTGTTTTGTGTGAAAAGGATATCTATTGCTTGAACAAATATACACTTATGGTGGTTACTTAAAAGAAAAATTTGGAACAAAAGTTTACAAAGTTGGTATAAACATTTCTGGTTTTACATGTCCCAACATCGATGGAACAGTCGCTAAAGGTGGCTGTACTTTTTGTGAAAACGACTCTTTTTCAGCTTCAACAGATGCAGTCCAAGAACTTAAAGGCTTTCATTTAAATCTTGACTCAACAGAGAACCCTTTTTTAGAAAAACAACTTCTCCAGTTAGAACAACAATTTTCTTCAATCTCTAAACGCCAAGCAAGAGAATACGGAGTAGAAAAATACCTCGTCTATTTTCAATCATTTACAAATACTTATGCACCATTTGAGACACTTAAAGCACTTTATGACAAAGCACTCTCTTTTGATAATGTAGTAGGTCTTAGCATAGGAACACGCTCTGATTCTATAACACAAGAGACTCTTGACTATCTCTCTGAACTTGCAAAAGAAAAAGAGATCTGGATAGAGTTTGGTATACAGTCTGTATATGATGAAACGCTAGAGAAGATAAACAGAGGTCACGACAGTGCAAATGTAAAAGAGTGGATTATGAAGTCTAAGGCTGCAGGTCTCAATGTCTGTGGACATCTTATCTTTGGTTTGCCAGGTGAGACACAAGAGATGATGCTTGAAACTTCTAAAGCAGCTTATTCATGGGGAATAGACTCTGTAAAATATCATCCTCTTTATGTTGTAAAACGCACAGCACTAGCCAATGAATTTACACGTGGAGATTTTACACCAATAAGTGAAGAAGAGTACTTAGATGTACTAGTAAAATCAATTCAGATGAAACCTGAAAATGTACATGTTCAAAGAATAACAGCCGGGATTGATGATGATTCACTTTTAGCACCATCTTGGTGTAGAAACAAAAACACTCAAGTAAAAAATATAAACGCTGCACTTAAAAAAGTGCAACTAAAGTACTAATAACACTCTTTAATGCCCTCTTACTTTAGCAAACTGTGATGTACTTCTAAAGTATGGAGGATAATCAAAATAGACTCTAAATGCTTTTGCCTCTCCAGGTTTTAAGTTTCTAGCAACCACAAACTCTTTTGTCACACTCTGTGGTTTCATATTGAGATTATATCCACCAGTAAAAAAATCCATAAAACCACTTGATTTGTAGAAGTTTCCACCTTTTACATTACCTGTCGCATGTCCTTTATTAACCAGCTTTATCTCAAAAGTCACTTCTCCAATTTCATGTTTTCCTTCATTTTTTACAATGCCTGTATAGATAATCTTTTCTATACCAAGAAGTCTTTTGTTTTGCATCTTATAAAGTTCTACTTTTTTTGTGTACTTATCAACAACTAAAACAGAAAAAAGTGCTAAAAAAAGACTCACTAAAGTCACAGTAAAAATCATTCCAAATTTTAGTTTTGGAGATTCTTGCTTCATCGCACTGATGATTCCTCCAACAAAGATGAGAAATATTACGAAGAATACTATGTAATGCCAATAATTAAGTAGAGTCATTTGCAATCTGCTCCTAGAGAAATATTATAATCTTTAGTGTATCTAAATGGCTCAACAAAAAGCTTAAAGTCATAAGAATTTCCCCTTGCTATCTCAGGAGTATACATTGAAACTTTCACAAAAGGTTTAAATTTTAATAGATAGTTTTTATACTTATTTTCGGTAACCCTGTAAGCACTAGCAGTAATTTTGCAGGTTGAAAAGTTAAATCTTGATTCATTCTCTATTTTACCTTTTACTGCAACAGCTTGAGTGAAAGAGAGCTTATACTGACTCTCAAGCACAACACTATTTTTAAAAAGGTATTTATGCATCTGAACATAGCCAAATGTAGGAACGATTAACAAAGAAGAAAAACCTAGGAGTATAAAAATAACAGAGAGGAGAACTTTGTGGCGTAAAATAATTGCAAGTATAATAAAAAGAATAAAGAGTATAAAAGCACTGCCAAAGAGCACATAGTCATAACTAATAAGCCCTTCTATAAATGCAGTGACTTTGCTATTCATTACTGCTCTCTAGCGTTTTTCTCAGCTATACCACTCATATCAAACCTACGAGCGAGTTCTTGTTTGATCCTATCTGGAGAGATGTTTTTTACAGCCAATGCTACTAACATATGGTAAGTTAAATCAGCAGCTTCATATATCATTTCATCTTCATCATCATCTTTATATGCGAAGCTAAACTCACCTGCTTCTTCAACAACTTTTTTGAGTATAGTGTTATCACCCTTACTCATTAGTTTTGCTGTCCATGATGTAGATGGGTCTGCATTTTTTCGTTCTAGTATTGTATGATAAAGAGTATCTATTACTCCATAAGCCTCAGTAGTATCTACTTTAACTTCTGAAGTCACTTCTCCAGATTCTAACTCAGTAAAGAAGCAAGATTTACGGCCAGTATGACAAGCCACTCCTTCTTGTGTTACTTTTATAAGGAGAGTGTCATTATCGCAGTCAATGTTAAAAGAGTGAATTGTCTGAGTATGTCCACTAGACTCTCCTTTTTTCCAGATACGTTGTTTTGAGCGAGAGAAATAGTGTGCTATTTTAGTTGATAAAGAGAGTTCTAATGCTTCTCTATTCATGTAAGCCATCATCAGGATTTCATTTGTTGAGACCTCTTGAACAATCACAGGAAGAAGCTCACACTTCTCCCAATCAACTCTATTTACAGCTTCTAAACTCATTAGTTAGCCGTAGTTCTTTTTTTAACATCTTTTGTATCAACCCAGATATTTGGAGTTGAACCACCAGGTGTTAAAAATATTTTTGCATCTTTGTTTTCACGAAGTGCTTCGTTGAATTTTCCTTGAACTTTTATCTGTTCTAACTCTAAAAGTTTACTACTTAATGATTTTGCAATTAAAATATTTGCTTTTGCCTGTGCATCTGCCTCAATAGTTACAGCATCTGCCTTACCTTTTGCTTCAATACGAGCTTGCTCAGCAACACCCTGTGCCTCTGCAGCACGTTTTAATGCTTCTTGTTTTACACGCTGAACATCTTGCTCTGCTTTTTGAACTTCTTGTTTTGCTATTTGAACACGTTCAATTTGCTCTTTTACTTTTGTAGGTAAAATAATGTCACGTAACTGAACTGATTGTAAAACAGCAGGAGAGTTTTTCAGGTTGCTTACCTTCTCACTAATAGCTGCCTCAATCTCTTTTCCTAAATCATTTCTCATTTGAGTAAGTGCTTCTGCATCGTACTTTCCGATAACATTACGTACAACATCACGAACAACAGGATTGATAATTTTATCTTCCCAAGAGAATCCCCAGTTTGAGATAGTCTGTGCTGCAAATTGAGAGTTAAGTCTGTACTGAACAGTTAGCTCAATTCCAACAGGAAGTGAACGCTTATCAAGAACTGTAATAGCTGGTTTTGTAATAATTCCAGAAGCTTGTGTATTTGCTTCAAGTTTAGAAGCATAGTTAATAATACGAACCTTAGTATCTACTACATACACTTTTTGAATCACAGGAACAATAAAGTGAAGTCCAGGAAGTAGTGCTTGGTCTTGGTACTTACCATTTGTACTTAAGATACCACGTTGTCCCTCTTCGATGATAGTAAAAGGTTTAGCTAATACTAAAAGAATAATTACTGCAATAATAAAGTAAACTATTCCTGATTTACCACCCATATTAAAATCAATGTTTGGCATTTGAGGACCCTTTGGACCCCCACCTGAACCGCCAGCAGGTTTCTTAAATCCACCGCCATTCTCGCTCTTTTTTTTGTTAAAGTAGTCATTCATATCTGATGCCATATTTTATTTTCCTTAATTTTATTTTGCCATGTTGGCTATTGAAGTTGAACTCTTAGGAGTTCAGCAATTAGTCGATATATGTTAAGTAGTGCTCATATTTCGGGTTTCTACCAAAAACTATATCAAAGTATGCACTTTGAAGTTTTTCAGTAATAACACCACGTGAACCACAACCTATAGCTCTTGCATCAACATTTGCAACCGGAGTTATCTCAGCTGCTGTTCCTGTTAAGAATGCTTCATCTGCGATGTAAACTTCTTCTCTAGAGATACGACGGCGTTCTACTTTTATGCCCATATCTTGTGCTACTTCTATAACTGTTTTTTGTGTGATAGATACAAGTGCATTATCACTTGGTGGTGTTACTAAAACGCCATCCACGATCATAAAAAAGCTTGCACCTGATGCTTCAGCTACATACCCTTGATCGTCCAGAAGTAGTGCTTCATCATATCCACAATCAATAGCTTCATACTTCGCCATTTGTGAGTTAAGATAGTTTGCAGTAGCTTTTGCTTTCCCCATGTTTGAAGTGTTTGAAGGTCTACTCATAGAAGCGATTTTTAACTTGATTCCGTTTTTTAAACCATCTTCACCAAGGTAAGCGCCCCACTCCCATGCAGACATAACTGTCTCAACTGGAGCATTTTTATGATAAACGCCCATAACTCCATAACCCAAGAATGCAAAAGGACGTAGGTAAACATTGTCACCAGTGAACTCATTTTTCTTTATCAAATCAATTTGTGCTTGATTCATCTCTTCGACAGAGTAAGGAATATCAATAAGTGTCATTTTTGCAGACTCTTTAAGTCTTTTCGTATGATCATTTAATCTGAAAATTGCATAACCTTTTGCAGTTTTGTAAGCTTTCGTTCCTTCAATTACACCATTTCCATAATGGATAGTGTGTGACAGAACATGCACTTTTGCATCGTCCCAAGCTACAAACTTTCCATTCATCCAAATATATTTGGCAGCGTCCATAAATTCTCCAATTGTTATAATTGATGCTATTTTATCTAAAATGCTATTTATATTGCATTAACTCTAAGTTTATTTAACTATAATTCGTTCTTAATTGAATCATAAGAAGGCCAGATAAATTGACACATAAATATAGTGACTACAAAGACGTAGATCAAAAACAACTCCAAGAAGATATAGATGCTATTAAAATCACTATAGGAGAGAGAACAGAGGAAGATTTTGACCATCTTTTAAAACTTGAAAAATGGGGAAGAGCGGCAACACTTTCAGGCTTTTTTATTTTATTTCTTATCTCTTTATTATCATATCAAGCACTTCTATCCTCATTGGTTTTTTGGACTGCTGGCATTTTTGCATCCCTGCTTATAGCCGTGGGAAATGTTTCAAGATGGTCAAATATCACACATCCTATCTTACATGGTGCATACGACAAGGTTCCAAACATACCAAAACGCTACACGAAAAATGGCTTTGCAAAAGGACACCGCCGTTGGTTAGATTGGCTTGACTGGATTAAACCTGATGCATGGGCATTTGAGCACAATATCATGCACCACTATCACCTTGGCGAACTTGATGATCCAGACAATGTAGAAAAAAACCTTGAATGGTTACACGAAAAAAAGATACCAATGTTTTTAAAATATACCATTGTTTATAGCTTTGCGGCATTTTGGAAAATAGCATACTATGCACCAAACACTCTACGCATTCTCAACAACAAAGATAGCAAAAGCATGAATGATCCAAGAGCAAACAAGTATGAGTTCTCTCCTTTTACAAAGAGTGGCCGTGAGTTGTGGCTCAACTACTATCTTCCTTATGGACTCTTTCAGTTTCTCTTTTTACCACTACTCTTTTTACCCTTTGGCTATACAATTGCTCTAAGTGTATTTGCCCTTCTTGTAGTTGCTGAGATGTTTGCAAATATACATTCATTTTTAGTGATAGTACCCAACCACTCTGCAGAAGATATCTATCAGTTTTCAACACCACATAAAACGCAGGGTGAGTACTATTTACGTCAAATCATGGGAAGTGTAAACTACAACACAGGCTCGGACTTTATTGATTTTTTACATGGCTTTTTAAACTATCAGATAGAGCATCACCTTTTTCCAAATATGCCCCATAGTTTTTACCAAAAAATGCAACCAATAGTAAAAGATATCTGTAAAAAACACAACCTTGAGTATCGTCAGGATTCTGTTTTTAAAAGAATTTTAATGAGTGTAGATTTAATGGTAGGTAAAACAAAACTGCTTCGTATCGAAGGTATTTAGGCTTACAAGTTTACCTTGTAACCTACTCCAAAAACATTTTCTATAGTTCCTTCTGGCAATTTTTGTCGTAGCTGTTTTATGAGTGTTTTAGTCGAAGATATTTTACTATCATCATACTCTTCCCACAACTCATATATGATATCTTCATAGGACATAACAGAGTTTGCATTAAGCAAAAAAAGTGTCAACATTCTCATCTCTTGGTTTGTTAAAGAGAGTTTAGTTTCTGCACAAAAAAGTTCTCGCGTTTGCAGGTTAAATGAATAATCCTCTTTTAAAAACATAACAAGATTTGAAGATACTTTAAATCTTTTTAAATCCCCAATCGCAATACTAAGAGCATCTTTCAACTCATTTCTTGTGATTGGTTTTACTAGGTACTTTGTGAGCATCAACTCAGTAGCATCTAAAAGGTACTTCACATCTGCATGTGCTGTTAGGACTATGACTTTTGTAGCTCTATCGTGTTCACGTACCTTTCTTACAAGTTCCAAACCATTGAGTTTTGGTATATTAATATCTACAATCATCAACTCTGGCTTTTTATTTTTATAGATTTTATAAGCCTCTTCTCCATCTCCTGCCTCATAAACATGCTTAAAATATTTCTTAAGATAGAGTACATAGTTTTCTCTTATAGCTTTTTCATCTTCTACATACAGTAGCGAAAATACTTCTTTTTCATTACTCATTGTTTATTCCTAACTTTATTTTAAAACAGGCACCATCTTCTATATTTTCAACACTCAACTCTCCCATGATACTCTCCTCTATAATGAGCTTTGCTATATAAAGACCTAGCCCTGTTCCTTGTGACATATGCTTTGTAGTAAAATAGGGCTCGAAAACTTTTTCAAGTATACTCTCATCTATTCCTCCTGCATTATCACAGATTTCTATAAGGTAGTATTGCATTTCTTCTACGAGATAAATCTTAATTTGTGCATTCTTTGTTTTGTTTTCATGATGTGCTTCTATAGCATTACTTAAGATAATTACGAGAACCTGCATAAGCTCACTCTTGAAGGTCTCATAGCGCTTGCCTTTCCACTCATCAAACTCTAGAGATATTCCATTCTCTTTTAATCTCCCTTGCATAATCTTAATTGCTTCATAGATTAAATCTTCAAGTATAAACTTCTCTTTATGTTTACTTTTACTGTAGAACTCTTTAAAGTCAGAGATAGTCTTTGACATGTAGTTAGTTAAATTTTCTATCTCCAATAGCTTCTCTTCTAACATATCATCTTTAATGCCCCTGCTCTCTAACATGTCATCAATAACTAAAACAGCAGAGTTTACTTGAGAGAGAGGTTGTCTCCACTGATGTGCTATGTTTTGCATCATCTCTCCCATAGAGGCCAATTTGTTTTGATGAAAGAGTATCTTATCTTTTTCTCGTGTTTCTTCTATGGCGTTTTGCATCTTTTCTTGAAGCTCTGCATTTAATCTTTTACCGATGTAGTTTCTCCATACAACGAGTACCAAAACGACAAATAAAAACGCCACTATCTGCCAAATCATAGAAGCACTGGCATACTTAAGATAGTACTCAAGATTCCAAACAGTCTGCTCCTCATTCAAATCTACAAATACAATATTTTCTATATCTTTTTTTGTATCCTTATTTATAAAACCTGCTTGCTTAAACTCATTTGCCATCATCTTGACCCGCTGTATATCTATACTTCCAATCGGGTAAACATTTTGCAGCATAAGATTTTCAATTTGCAGAGCCTCAAACATAAGAGCCTCTTTTGTCTTCTTTTGAGTGTTATACTTTTGAAGTATTAGCTCACATAACTCCTCTTTGTGTTCGAGTGCATATTTCCAACCTGCTATACTTGCTTTTGTAAACTCTTTTACTTCTTTGGGGTTGTTTTGAAGCTTTTTAGCGGATGTAAAAAGGTTTACATCGTAGTACTCCTGTCCATATAGACTAGGGTTAAAAACATTAAATGCAATACCGAGTCTATTTAAGTCATAAATTTCATTTGTTGTAAATAGGCTCATCGCATCTATCTCTTTACTTACAAAACTATCTATCTTAAAATCCGTCGGAATATTTTCATAATCAGACCTATCTACACCAAACTTACTCAGCATATTAACTACGGTTATACTGTCTATATTATCAGAGAGTCCCATTATTTTTTTATTTTTTAGGTCTGCTGGCGTTTGGATACTTTTTTGAGTTACTAATGCTAATGGAGAGTGTTTAAAGAAGTTCGCAAGTAAAACAATAGGCTTACCATTCATATACTCAGCAATAACAGAGGAGTAACCCACTCCATAATCCATACCCTTATCTAAAACTGCTCCAACGACTGTACTATTACTCTCATACTCTACAAAGCTTACATCTAGACCAACAGCCTCATAGTAGCCCTGCTCTTTTGCTGCATAGAAACCTGCAAACTCAAACTGATGTTTCCACTGAAGTTGAAGAGTGATAGGTCTAAGCGTTTCACTCTTTGCCCATAAGCTAAGAGCAAAAAAGAAGTACAAAAAGAGAAAAAAAGCTTTCATCTTAGGAGTACAAAGTAAAAGAGTGATGAAGTAACAAGATTAGTACTTTTTAAGGACATCATTTATCTGGATGTATGCCTGCAGAGGTGTAGTTTCGAAGTAGTCAAGTTTATATTTTTTAGCAAACTCTTTTGTCATCTTTTGTACTTTGAGAAGGTTAAAACGCGGAGCCTTTGGAAAAAGATGATGTTCTACTTGAGTGTTAAGCCCACCATAGAACCAGTGCACAAATTTTCCACCCTTAAGTGAACGCGAGGTTCTCATTTGCAACTCCATCCAAGAGAGTTTCTCCCCAACCTCTTTTTCAAAAACCTCACATCCTAAATGGTTTGTAATAAACCCAAACGCCAACCAAGGAGAGAGTATAAAATAGAGTGAGAAGAAAGTAGCAAGTGCACTCTCTATAGGAAGAAAATAAAAAACTGGGCCCCAAACAATTGGCCAATGTAAAAGCATTAAGCTTAATTCTCCCCACTTCTTGCGTTTAAGTGCAAAATTGTATGACTGCACAATAAACGCAGGGTACATAAAAAACATAGCACCCCAAAAGACAAGATACTTTGATGCTCTAAGCCAAGCCTTGTTGCCCTTTTGATGGTTTGTAAATGCTCCATCCATCGCTAAAATATCTCTATCTTTTTGGGGAACATTACACCAGGTATGATGATTAATATTGTGCTTAAAGTCCCACCAAGAAGAGCTATTTGAGAGGATAACTGCGGCAAAAGGATAAGAGAGATTAAATGAAAGCGTTTTATTTTTAAAGTACTGTAAATGCAAGATATCGTGAGAGACAAAAACTGCACGTGTAAAGATGATAGTCATAAAAAGACCAAGAGCTATACCTGCTAGTATAGTATACGATACAACTAAATCATTCCAGTTGTAAATGATGCCATAGACTATTACAACACATACAAGAATTGCTATCATTTCGATTGAACCACGAATAGGAACCCTATCTAAAAGCCCTGCGGCACGAACAGCAGATTTGAGCTCATTAAAATTGTTTGGATATTTGGGTTTTGTCATGTTTGGTTTTACCTAAATAGAATTTACAATTATTATAACAGTTATTTACTGATTATTGATTTACATCCTAATATAAATCATATGTAACTAACTTGTAACCATTAGGCAATGAAGTAGTAATCTCTTATCTATACAATTGGGCAAATTTATTCTTGGAGAAACAACATGAAGATATCAAAAAAAATCATTCCTAGTGCAATTACTGCATCATTACTACTCTCGTTAACTGCCTGTGGTGGAGGTGGTGGAGGTGACTCTGCTCCTGCAGCAAGTGGTAGTTCTTCTGTAAATATTTCAGGTACAGCTGCTGATGGATATATAGATGGAGGTACTGCCTGTCTCGACTTATCACTTGATGGTCTTTGTCAATCAGCTAGTGAACCTACAACAACTACAGATGGAAGCGGTTTGTTTTCACTCAATGTTACTGCAGCCCATCAAGCAAACCCAAATTTTTCTACTGCTCCAGTCATTGTCTATGGGGGAATTGATATTGACACACAAAAAGCTTTTATTGGTACAATGAAAGCTCCATATAAAAATGCTAACGATATTATTGTTTCACCATTAAGTACAATGGTTAAAGCTATTATTGATAGTGGAAAAACAGAAGAAGAAGCAACAACTGCTGTTGCAACTGCTTTAGGTTTAAACATCGATGATGTACTAAAAGATCCAGTTACTACACCTGCAATTACAAAAGCTGCTTTATCAGTACAAAAATCTGTAGAACTTTTAGCTGCTTCAAATGGTGGAGATGACACTTCTACTATTTATACACAACTTGCACCATCTGTAGTAGCTGTTTCTGATGCAAACACATCTACTGGTATGGGTGCTATTGCTACAGAAGCTTCAAATGCCAATACATTAACTGGTAGTGCAGCTTTAACTGCGGCTAATGGTACAGTAACACTTATTGAGAATGCTGTAAACGATGCAACTACAGGTACACCTGCCGAACAAGCCTTAGTTATTGATTCTCAAGTAAATGCTGCAAAAACTGCTGTTGAATCAGATCCTTCTGCAGATGTAACTAACGATATTGCAAATGCAGAAACAAATACAAGAGTACTAACAATTAGCAATATACTAGCACAAACATCTGCTACAGAAGCTCAAAAAACAACTATCTTAGCTCTTCAAGATTTAGTAGATTTGAGAGATGGTACAGCAACTATTACAAAATCTGCTATTGCTACTATCATTGTAGATTCAGCTGATGAAACACTTTTTAGCCTTGCAACTCAACTTGATAGTACAGTTACTCAGACTATTTTATACCAAGACATCACAGAGGATACAACACTAACATCAGACAAAGTGTGGGAGATAACTGGTCTCATAAAAGTAAGACCAGGAGCAACTTTAACAGTTGAGGCTGGGA
>JGI997J19993_1000135_pt1 | contig 27001 bp, 31 predicted proteins | sample Etolagbewater25m_FD_19993 | JGI IMG/M metagenome (IMG submission 19993)
CTTTGGTCGGTCAACGCAATCGCGGGCTGTTGCGCACCCTTGGCCATCGCGACCAACGGCTTAACTTTTAAGGTACTATCCTGAACAGAGTATTCAGAGTGGACATGAAGATGGACAAATTGCGTCATATATTAGGTAATAATTCTTTAATTTGGTAGGCATTAAACATTGAAATCAGGCGCCTTGCGCAACATCATTCGGTGTCATAAAACAATTGTGGTATTCTAACCGTTCGCACATTTTTTTGTTCAAAAGAATCTGGATTTAGACTCAACTCACCTATGCAAAACGAACCTTTTTGGCTTGATAAAAAGCCCGTTATTTTCCCGCCTACCCACCTAGCGATGACGGATCCAAATGGTCTATTGGCGATTGGTGGCGACTTAACGCCGGAATGGCTATTGCATGCTTACTCAAAAGGTATTTTTCCTTGGTTTAACCCTGGCGAACCGGTACTTTGGTGGACGCCTGACCCGCGCAGTGTTCTGCTGATTGATGACCTTAAATTTCGTCGCAGCCTGCGCAAAAACATTCAAAAACTGACCCGAGAAAAAGGCCTTAAAGTTACCTTGGACCACTGTTTTATTGACGTTATGCAACGTTGTGCCGAGATTGAACGCAGTGATCAAGATGGCACCTGGATAACAGACGAGATGTTAGCCGCCTATTTTGATTTGCATAAAAAAGGGCACGCCCATTCTGTTGAAGTTTGGTTAGAGGATAAATTAGTCGGCGGACTCTACGGCGTTGCGGTTGGTAAAATGTTTTATGGCGAATCGATGTTTTCTGAAATTAGCGATGCCTCTAAAATTGCCTTGGTGGCCATTGCCATGCAACTTAAAGCTTGGGGCTTTCAGATCATCGACACCCAAGTAGAAACACCGCATTTAAAAGGCATGGGCGCTCGCCCGATGTCACGTAAGGTGTTTGAAGCCATGTTGCAGCAACAAATACAACAAGCATTTCCTGCTCAAAAATGGCAAATGCAAATCGACTGGCTGCAATCGGCCATAGAACACGGCCACTTTCAAGCTGCGCTTGAGCCAAATGCCGGACTCTAAAACACGACTTAATCTCTGCAAGGAACCAAGTCTTACTCACCCTAACCGGTAGTTATAATTGTCATTTCTTGGACTAGAATTAAAAACTTTAATGAAGCGAATTGAGCAGGCCTGCTGAATTCCAGTAGAATAAATTTCTGGCTATTAGGTTTATCACTTATTGGCTTGGGCTTCATTGAAGTTTTTAGATACAAAATCTAAGTGAGCGTGCAATGTATCAACACCCTGGCAATCGACCCGTTTTTCTTAACTTAATGAAAATTCGTCTTCCATTAAACGCTTGGCTATCGGTTTCACATCGTATCAGCGGGCTTGGACTGTTTATCAGTTTAATCGGTTATCTTGCGCTCATCAATCTGCTACTCCTACACCCTGCTGTCTCCCTAAACAGCGTTCAAGACCACTGGATTGTGTTATCCCTGCATACGGTGTTGTGGATTGCCCTTAGCTTTCACTGGTTAAGCGGTCTGCGCCACCTTCTAGCCGAGCATTTCACCTCTGCCACCCCTTACCAAGTGATTAACAGCAAAGGGGTAAGTCAGTTACTCTTACTTAGCTGGGGAATGGTGAGCGTGTTTATTATCAAACTGGTGTGGTCACTATGAATTTGCAAAGTTTATCCGGCAAGCAAGCACATATTTGGCAAAGACTCAGTGCACTCTACCTGCTGATTTACACGCCTTATTTAGCATGGATAAGTTTAAGCATTTCGCCGCAAGAGAGCTTACCGAACTTAGCGGCATTACTGCTCTCCCCAATTTACCTACTGCCCTCGTTAGTGGCCATCCTGTTAATTATTGTCCATAGCTGGATTGGGCTGCGTGACATCATTATCGACTACACGCCTCGCGCCCATACCATCCTCTGGCTCTGGGGACTTCGCTGGTTACTGATTGTGATTAGCATGAACATTGTTTGGGTGCTGTTTACCCTCTACTTCACGCATTAACACAATGACTTAAGCATGACTTTTTTAAATCAAACCGATGTATTACCAAGAGACAAATCATGACCCAACCTTTATCCAACTCAACGGTACAAGACCTAGATAATTTACAGGTGCATCATTTTGATGCCCTTGTTGTTGGGGCAGGCGGTGCAGGCATGCGTGCCTCTCTGGCGTTGGTTGAGCAAGGCCATAAAGTGGCCATGGTTTCTAAGGTCTTCCCAACTCGTTCGCACACGGTTGCCGCACAAGGGGGCATTAACGCTGCGTTAGGCAATGTCACCCCCGACAACTGGCAGTGGCACATGTACGACACTATTAAAGGTAGCGATTATTTAGGCGATCAAGATGCCATTGAATTTATGTGTCAGGAAGCGGCCGAGATTGTTCGCGAACTCGAGCATTTTGGGGTGCCCTTTTCTCGTTTAGAGAACGGCAAAATTTATCAACGTGCTTTTGGCGGTCAAAGTCAAAACTACGGCGGCGAGCAAGCTTACCGCACCTGTGCGGCGGCGGATCGAACTGGACATGCGATTCTTCACTCACTTTATCAACAAAATATTCACGCCGGCACGCATATTTTTGAAGAGTTCTATGTGCTCGACCTACTCAAAAATACCAACGGAGATATTAACGGTGTCTTGGTCATGAACATTCACGACGGCCAATATCAAATCTTACAAAGCACACACATTCTGCTTGCCACCGGTGGTGCCGGCCTCATCTTTCGCAATAACTCCAACGCCAGCATTAACACCGGTGACGGTTTGGGCATGGTGCTTCGTGCTGGTTTGCCTTTACAAGACATGGAGTTTTGGCAATTTCACCCAACCGGCGTGGCGGGCAAAGGCATGCTCATTTCTGAAGCCTCGCGGGGTGAAGGTGGTCTATTGCGTAATTCGGAAGGTGAGGCCTTTATGACAAAGTACGCGCCCCACGTCAAAGACCTTGCCTCACGAGATGTGGTCTCGCGTGCGATTGCGATTGAGGTCAAAGAGGGTCGTGGCTGTGGCGAAAACAAAGACCACGTGTTGCTCGACCTAACGCACTTAGATGCCGAAACCATAAAATCTCGCCTGCCCGGTATTCGTGACATTAGCATGACCTTTGCCGGGGTTGACCCGATTGAAGCGCCCATGCCCATCTACCCAACCTGTCATTACATGATGGGTGGCATTCCTACCGACTTAACGGGTCAAGTGATTACCCCCAACCCACAGAACCCGAACGCACAAACAAAAGTAAAAGGCCTGTTTGCCATTGGCGAATGTGCCTGCGTATCGGTGCATGGTGCCAATCGTCTAGGCGGAAACTCGCTATTGGATATTGTAGTCTTTGGCCGAAAAGCCGCGATCACCATCAGTGAACAGCTCAAACAATCTAAATCTAAAAACCAGCAGGCCTCCTCTGCCCAACTCGTTCTTAAACCGGTTTTAGAACGCATTAAGCGCTGGCAAAAAACAACCCATTTTAATCAACCGTCTTCACAGGAAGTTTCCAAACAAGAATCAGCAGGCCTGCCGGATTCGGTGATTCAAATCAAACAAGATTTGCAAAAAATCATGGAGGTCGGTTGTGGTGTTTTCCGTGACCCAGAAGCGATGCAACAAGCCATCGACCAACTTAAAACCATTCAAACGCGCTTAGAAAACGTTTCTATCACCGACCACAGTCTCGTCTTCAACCAAGAGCGCTTAGCGGCTTACGAACTGGAAAACTTAGTGGCGATTGCCCATGCAACCGCTCATTCCGCCCTGGCTCGCACCGAAAGTCGCGGCGCACACACCCGCATGGACTTTGAAGAACGTGATGATGAAAACTGGCTTAAACACACTCTGTACTTTGCCGAGCATCACCAACTGCATTATAAGCCGGTGAATTTAACCCCCAAAACGCACGCCTCGTTTGAACCGAAAGCACGTGTCTATTAATTTGCTTGGAGAGTAAGATGGAATTTATTATCAGTCGTTACAATCCGGACACAGATACCGAACCCTACGACCAAACTTTTAAACTGGATGTCAGTGATATCCCGCCCGGCATGATGTTGCTCGACGCGCTCCATAAAATCAAAGAGCAAGACCCCAGTTTAGCGTTTCGTTCGTCCTGTCAAGAAGGCGTGTGTGGCTCAGATGGTATGAATATTAACGGCAAAAATGGCCTCAGTTGCATTACTCCGGTTGCCTCACTCAGTTCACCCGTCACCATTAAACCGTTACCCGGCATGCCGATTATTCGTGACTTGATTATCGAAATGGATCTGTTCTATCAACACTACCAAGAGGCCGAGCCCTTTTTACAAACCGAACCACTCGATTTACAACACGAACATCTACAATCACCCGAAGACCGTGCAAAATTGGATGGCAGTTACGAATGTATCTTGTGCGGCTGTTGCACCACCAGTTGCCCCTCTTTCTGGTGGAATCCAGACAAATTTCTTGGCCCCGCCGCACTCTTAGCGGCGCATCGTTTTGTGATTGATTCGCGTGATATTAAAACCATTGACCGCTTGAAAGAGCTCGATGACCCTATGAAGACCTTTCGTTGTCGGCATATTCAAAATTGCACGAATGCGTGTCCCAAAGGCTTAAACCCAAGTCGTGCGATTCAAGCGCTTAAAAATCGGATTGTCGAAAACCATGACTAATCCACAAGAAAAGCCCGCTGAAAGTCAGCAGGCCTGCTTAAATCGACTGAAATTTCAGTGCAAACGCGGTAATTTAGAAACCGAACTTCTGCTGATTGCTTACATCGATAAATTGGCGATACAATCGGCTGAGCGAAAAATCTGCTTTGAAAATTTATTAAATGAATCGGATCAGGCGCTGTTTAATTGGCTCTTACCGCACACATTGCAACATCCCCTTTCAAATAAAAATTCACCGCAAGATTCTATGCAAAATACGGCTATTTCAAGTATTCCAGAGCAATACCGCACTTTAATTGCCGATATACGCGATAATTATTTGAATTCAAGCCGTTAGGTGGTATAATCCGCCCGAAATTTTTCTTAAGGATTTAACCTAAGCTTATGGCAAAACAAGACGTAATTGAATTTGATGGTGTTGTAATTGATACATTACCAAATACCATGTTTAAAGTAGAACTAGAAAACGGTCACCAAATTTTGGCGCACATTTCTGGTCGTATGCGTAAAAACTACATCCGAATTCTTGCTGGTGACGCTGTTAAAGTTGAATTGACACCTTACGACCTAACCAAAGGTCGAATTACTTACCGCGGTAAGTAATTTTTAATTGTCTTGCGATCAAACGCAAGCAACTTAAGGTGATCAGTGCGGCAGAAACCGTTTAACCAAGCAGGCTCTGTAACGCAAAAAAAACCGCTTATTGTTTTATTAACGTAAGCGGTTTTTTTGTGCCTGTGAAAAAGTAAATCACTGAATGAATCCACAAACTTGAATTCAACTTTCAGCATAAAAAAGCCTGCTCAAAATGAGCAGGCCTGTCAAATTATACAAAATTTACGGTGTTATAAATCAATATTCAAATACTAACTCATCGTCTTTGCAATCAATGGTAACATGACCGCCATTTTGTAAATCACCAAACAATAAGGTATCGGCCAAAGGCTGCTTGACCTTCTCTTGAATCAAACGCGCCATTGGGCGTGCGCCCATTAACGGATCGTAACCGGCTTTCGCCAACCATGCGCGTGCCGCCTCTGTAACCGTTAAGGTCACTTTTTTCTCGACCAACATCTGTTCAAGCCCGTAGATAAACTTATTCACCACCGACGCCATTGAGGCTTCAGACAGACGGTTAAACTGAATCACCCCATCCAAGCGGTTTCTAAACTCTGGGGTAAAGGCTTTCTTCAATTCCGATTCAAAATCCATGGTGTGATCTTGCACGGTAAAGCCCATGCTGGAACGCGCCATCTGCTCCGCCCCAACGTTAGAAGTCATAATCAAAATAACGTTTCTAAAGTCGGCTTTTTTACCATTGTTATCGGTTAGCGTTCCGTGATCCATCACCTGCAATAACAGGTTAAAAACATCCGGGTGCGCCTTCTCAATTTCATCTAATAAAATTACGCAATGCGGGTTCTTATTAACCGCTTCGGTTAACAAACCTCCTTGGTCATAGCCCACATACCCCGGAGGCGCACCAATCAAGCGTGAGACCGTGTGGCGCTCCATGTACTCAGACATATCAAAGCGACTCATCTCCATGCTTAAATGTTTCGCTAACTGCACCGTTAGCTCGGTTTTACCAACCCCGGTTGGCCCAGCAAATAAAAAGCTCGCCGTCGGTTTTTGAGGGTCACTCAGTCCCGAGCGCGCCAACTTAATCGCAGAAGCTAACTTGTCCACCGCATGGTCTTGCCCAAACACCACACGCTTTAAGTTGGTGGCCAAATCTTGCAGCTTGTCTTTCTCTTTTTGGGTAATTTGCGAAACCGGAATACGCGCAATGCTTGCCACGACCGCTTGAATCTCTGGCACACCAATCTGTTTTTTACGCTTACTCGGGGCCATTAATACCTGTTTCGCACCCGCTTCGTCAATCACGTCAATCGCTTTATCCGGAAGATGGCGATCAGTGATGTAACGGGCCGATAAAGCCACCGCTTCTTTTAGCGCCGGCAAGGTGTACTTAACGTTGTGATGTTCTTCATATTGCGGTTTTAAGCCTTTCAGAATCTCAAAGGCTTCTTGATTACTGGGTTCACGTATATCAATTTTTTGGAAACGACGCGCCAAAGCACGATCTTTTTCAAAAATACCGCGATGCTCTTCGTAAGTGGTCGCACCAATACAACGCAACTTTCCAGAAGAAAGTGCCGGCTTCATCAAGTTAGAGGCATCCATTGCACCGCCTTGCACCGCACCTGCACCCACAATGGTGTGTATTTCATCAATAAACAACACAGCATGCGTGTGTTGCTCAAGCGCTTTTAACAACGCTTTAAAACGCTTCTCAAAATCCCCACGGTAACGCGTTCCGGCTAACAGCGCCCCCATGTCTAAACTGTAAACCACTGCATCACTCAAAGACTCAGGCACCTTTTCATGCACAATTTGATACGCTAATCCCTCAGCCACGGCGGTCTTACCTACACCCGGTTCACCAACCAGTAGCGGATTATTTTTACGGCGACGGCTTAAAATTTCTAAGGTTCGATCCAGCTCCCACTTACGGCCAATCACCGGATCAATTTTGCCGTCCATAACCGCCTGATTCAGGTTGATGGTAAACGACTCGAGCGGAGATTTTTTATCACTCTCGCCCTCTGCGCTCTCGCCTTCCATCCCAGAAGCCGAACCACTCTCTGCGGGCAAATAGTCATCTGATTCATTGGCAGTGACACCATGCGAAATATAGCTCAAAATATCCACGCGATCGACCCCGTTACTTTCAAGCAGGTAAACCGCTTGCGAATCTTGTTCGGAATATAACGACGCCAAAACATGCAGGCCGGTCACCTCTAAATAACCATTGGATTGCACCAAATAGATTGCGCGTTCAATCACCCGTTGAAAACTCATGGTCGGTTGTAACTCGTCTGGCTTTCTTGAAACCATTTCGGTCTCTAAAAAGCGCTCTAAGCCCTCTTCAATTTTAGTAACATCTGCGCCACACGCCTTAATGGCTTCTTGTACTTCAGGGACGCCCAATAGCTCTAGCAGAAGATGCTCTAGGGTGACAAACTCATGTTCATATTCGTGTGCAACACTAAAGGCATTGCTTAAGGTCATTTGTAAATTTTTACTTAACACAATTAAGCTACCTCTAATTGGCACATCAACGGATGCTTATGGTGACGTGAATATTGATTCACTTGTTGAACTTTCATCTCGGCTACTTCGCGACTAAACACACCGCAAATGCCTTTGCCATCGTGGTGAACGGCTAACATAACCGCACTGGCTTTCATCTCATCCATGCCAAAAAAGCGCTGTAACACTTCCACCACAAAATCCATCGGAGTATAGTCATCATTTAGCAAGACAACTTGATAACGTTTTGGGGGCTTTACTTTTGGTTTAGCAGTTTCTAACAGTAAATTACCGTCGTCGTATTCATGAGAATCGGGCATAGAGTTTCTTTTTCTTTTGGTTAAACCGCACTATCCGCGGTGGCGAGTGAATGAAATAACATAACACAGAAATTAATAGGGTTTCATTGTAGCTTTTTCAAGCACCCTAAAACATTGTTTACATATCGTAGTGTGTAATAAACACGTGTCTAGCAAGTTGCGTGCTCTTTTAGCGCTAATACAGAGCACTTTGATGACCATCATCCTCGTAAAAATTAACCCACAAAAACCGCAGCGGAACACAGGCAATATAAACAAATCCCATAATAAACCATAAAACATTTCAATAAAGACCATTCAATATGGGGTGTTTTTAGCAATTTTTATTATGTTCTAGGCGATATAATATGCGCACTTAAAAATCTAATAGAAAGGAATCCCACATGAGCATAGAACAAACCCTAATCGAGCGCAGTGGCAACAAGTGTGAACTGTGTGGTGCCGAAGACGGCCTAACCGTATTAGAGGTCGCGCCAAGTGACGGATCTGCAGAACAATCTATCTTAGTGTGTGGTCATTGTCATTCACAAATTGAAAATCCAGAAACCATGGACGCTAACCACTTTCGTTGCTTAAACGACAGCATGTGGTCGCCGGTGCCAGCGGTGCAAGTCATGTCTTACCGCTTATTAAATGCGTTACGTGCTGAAGGTTGGCCACAAGACTTGCTGGACATGATGTACTTGGAAGACGATACCAAAGCGTGGGCAGAAGCGGGTATGCCAAGTGATGACGATGACACCGCACCGACCAAAGACAGCAATGGTGCGCTTCTGCAAGAAGGCGATGATGTAACCTTAATTAAAGACTTAGTGGTAAAAGGCGCAAACTTTACCGCTAAACGTGGCACGCTGGTTAAGAACATCCATTTAACCGACAACCCACTGCACATTGAAGGTAAAGTCAACGGTACTCAAATCGTACTGGTTGCGGCATTCTTGAAAAAAGCTTAGAAAAACCTAAAAAACAAAACCTAAAAAACCGAAAAGCCGTTTGTATAAAGACCAATTAAACAATGCGCTTAAACCAAAAAAAGCTCCGTTTCTAAATTTAGAAACGGAGCTTTTTTATGACTTTTAAAAAGTGTTAAAGCAATAAAGGTTCCCTTAACACCTATGCTTATTGCTAAGCGAAAGAGTGCGGCAGATGTCCACGAATTTCCGCTGGCGATAAACTAACCAGATTTTTACCTAATGAAAACGCCACTTGTTTTTCTATTCGACTGTTAAAAGCACCACGCAACGAACCTAAAAATTTAGGCGCTGCAACAATAAACAAACGTTCAAACTTATTGTGATTCAACTCATCACTTAAATGCTTAATGACACGCTTTGCAAAATTGGTCTCTTCTTGTTCTTTTGCTGAAACGGTCGACGTGTAGGCGTGATTTCCGCCACCCGCACTACTGCTTCCCCTGCCCGGTGCATCCGTAACCAAATCCTGCTCATGCAAATACGCTTCAGAATGGTTCATGGTCTCTATTTCAACAAGTTCGGATGCTGAATGTTCAGCGGTGAAGAGTCTTGCAGTACTGCTGTCTGCAACTAAAATCCAAATCGGTTTCATTAGTCCTCCTTATTCAGGATAAATGAGTTTCTGGCCATTCCACCCCTGAAATGGCCTAACTTCATTCTACTCACCTTGTGCACTGTGTCTAATAAAATTTATGACGAAAGCATTGAAAAAGTCTATATCAAAGCTTTATAAAACAATAGCTTAAATACACAAAAACCCGCTATAGCGGGCTTTGAAAGGTAATTATCATTATAAACACAGTTAATAATAAAGGGCATTAAACGTTTAAATTTTATTTAAACGTCCACAGGCTGCTATGCCCCCTTTACGAGATGAGCTGATTGCTAAAACCGGGTAAATAATAAAAAGTTACTTCTAATGATTCAAACAAACAATTACTCTTCAGCGCTGGTTTTTTGTTCGTTTTCTGTCATTTCTGCGCGTTCTGCTTTTGAGATATAACGCTCTTTTTTCTGTACCGAGTTACGCGCACGCTCTTGCTTTAGCTTACGAACAAACTTTTGTTTAATGGCTTTTTTTCGATTCATACTCCGCTCCAACAGATTAAACCCGTTTCAATTAGGGCAACTATACAACATGCCACCTTTAAAAATAACCAAATAAGCGAATTTAACCCATAAAAGTCACCTCTAAAGTGATGAAATCACTCCCCAAAACCGCTGTGATTGTGTAGAATTTACGCTCTCAAAAAAATCGATGGAGCACCGCAATGGGAAGAGCTTTCCAAAACCGCAAAGAGTCAATGGCAAAAACCTCAGACCAGAAGGCCAAGGTTTACAGTAAATACAGTCGTGAAATCTACGTTTGTGCAAAATCGGGTGGCGTTGAAACCGAAGGAAACTTAGCGTTACAAGGCCTGATTGACCGCGCTAAGAAAGACCAAGTACCGGCACACGTTATCGAAAAAGCGATTGAAAAAGCCAAAGGCGGCGGTGGCGAAGACTTCTCTCCGGCTCGTTATGAAGGTTATGGCCCGGGCAACACCATGGTGATTGTGGAGTGCTTAACCGATAACCCAAACCGTACCTTTGGCGATGTGCGTCACTGCTTCACAAAAACCAACTGCAAAATTGGCACCCAAGGGTCGGTTGCACACATGTTTGATCACTCAGCCATTTTGGTTTTTGCGGGTGATGACGAGGAAGCGGCGTTAGAAGCGTTAATGATGGCCGATGTGGATGTCAGTGATATTGAAGCGGAAGATGGCAAAATCACCGTTTTTGCCCCGCACACTGAATATGCAAAAGCCAAAAATGCGTTAAAAGATGCATTTCCAGAGATTGAGTTTGAAGTGGATGAGATTCAATTTGTGCCGCAAATGACCAAAACCATTGAAGGCGAAGATTTAGAGATGTTTGAAAAATTTATCAATCTACTTGAAGAGTTAGATGACGTCCAAAAGGTTTACTACGACGCAGAGTTCTAAACAGACACCGATAACTCGTTTAGATTTCAACAGGCCTGCTAATTTTAAAATCAGCAGGCCTGTTTACTTTTACACGCGTCAAATTTTAAACCTTCTCCCCTATTCAACGTGTTGCAGTGTTTTCCAACTGACTTCGCACTCACCTTGTGCGGTTGCCACAAACGCCGACTCGCCAGAAATGGTTACCGACATTTCCATGGTTCTTGCAACCAGGCCTGCTAAGGTTTGAATCTCCGCATTATCAAAAGCCATCACACTCACATTTAGGTCTTTAAGCTTGGCTTGGCTCTGAGTCCACCAGACGTCCGATTTACTGTTAAAGCTGTAAACCTTAACGGCTCTGGCAATACGGGTGGCTTTTTTGATTCTATCCACCGCAGGCTCGCCAATATCAATCCACAACATTAATTGATCATCCAACGTTTTAAGCCAAATATCCGGCTCTTCAATCGCACTTAACCCTTTGGTAAAGTCCAAAAACTCTTGTGCATTTAAGCAGTAAGCCAACAAGCGGGTCATCATGCGCTCTAAGTTCTCCGAGGGATGCATCGCCACCGTCAAATTAAGCGTGTCGTAAACATCGCGGTTCATATCTGAAAGCGAAATACGGAATTTATAGATGGTTGGTTTAAGTGCCACAGAATGTGCCTTTACAGAGCTAAGAAATTGGCGAGTAGTGTAGCAGAGAAGTGGATGTCACAGTTAAGTTAAAAAGCAAACAGCAGGCCTGCCGAAAACACCAATCGTTCAAGTCTCAGCTAGATGGGTAATGAAGTCGATCACCTCTGGAATGGTGCCTTTAAACAAAACCGAATAGTCACCCTTTTGCATTTGGTAGTCGTACATCGGGTCGTAATACTCAACCAACAAAGTTTCTATCCAAGCTTTATGGCCATCAGTTGCACCGTTTTCAGTTTGCAATTGCATCGCATCATTAAACTGTTTAACTACTCTTTGATAGCGTTCTCCGCCCAAGCGCTTGTGAATACGACCAAAGGCCGCCTGCATAAACTCAACCCATGCTTCAAGCGTTGAATACTCTTTTTGCGCTTCAACCACATACTCATCCAACGTAATGGCAGTGCGTTCTTCAAGTGACGTTTCGACAATAATGCGTGGCCCACTTTTTAAAAAAGCAAACGCCTCTTTAGAGAAGTTGACCGAACCAATGTTTCGACCTTCATCCTCTAAAATCAAAGACTTAAAAGGGGTTTCTAAAAACCGAATGAACGCCATTGAAAGTGTGTTTTCAAAATTTATCTGGGTTGGTTGCGGTGTGGCATGTCGCCCAAACGCGGAACCACGATGGTGTGCTAAGCCCTCTAGATCAATCGTGTTTTCTATCTGTTTAATCACCAGCGTTTTGCCAGAACCGGTGCGTCCGGCCAACACAATCGGTTGAATACCTTTGGCAGTAAACGTTTTGGGCACCGCATCTAAAGAGTCAATTAAGTAACGTCTAAAGGCTTTGTACCCGCCTTTTAAACGAACAATTTCACGACCACTATCTTGCAACCATTGCTGAGAGATTTTAGAACGCATTCCGCCTCTAAAGCAGTAAAGCAGCGCATCCGGATTGGCGTCCATAAACGCACTCCAGGCTTCCACTCGCGGCGCACGTGCGGTTTCGTTGACCAACTTGTGCCCCAACTCAACCGCTGCGGCATTGCCGTTTTGCTTGTACCGTAACCCAACCTGATGACGTTCTTGGTCGGTCATTAACGGCAAATTTATCGCCGATGGGAATGCCCCTTGCGCAAACTCGACCGGTGCACGCACATCAATCAACGGCGTGTTGTTTAAAACAATCGAATGAAAATCATCGGTTTGCGGCAGTTCGGCGGTAAATTCGGTGAGTTTAACGGGCATTAAATAACCTCAACCCAATGGGTCTGTTCACTGGTTGAAAGGGTTTTACCAATCGGTTCTAAATACAAACCGTGTTTTTCAGCGGCCGCTTTAAACTCGGCGACCGCATCGGGGCGCACCGCCGCCAATAAACCGCCTGAGGTTTGCGGATCGCACAAAATCATTTTCTGCGTTTCGCTCACGCTTGAATCGAACAGGCCGGAGACTTTGTGTCCGTAACTGTCATAGTTACGCCCGGTGCCGCCCGGTGTGCAACCTTGCGCCAAATACTCTAAAACATTCGGCAGAATTGGCACCTTATCAAATTCAATTTGTGCGGCAATGTTACTGCCCTCACAAATCTCAATCAAATGCCCCAAGACACCAAACCCTGTCACATCGGTTAACGCGGTGACACCATCAATTTTGGCAAAATCACTGCCGGCTTTATTCAAGGTGGTCATCGCTTCAATCGCCATTTGCATGTGCGCAGGCTGAATTTTTTTCTGCTTTTGTGCGGTGGTTAAAATACCAATGCCAATCGGTTTGGTTAAAAACAGCTCACAGCCTACTTCGGCTGAGGCGTTCATTTTTAAATGTTTGTTATCAACAATACCGGTAACGGCTAACCCAAAAATGGGCTCTGGCGCGTCAATCGAGTGCCCACCGGCTAATGGAATCCCCGCCGCTTCACAGGTGGCACGCCCACCTTCAATGACTTGTTGTCCGACTTCTGCAGGTAACTTATCAATTGGCCAACCAAAAATGGCAATTGCCATAAGTGGCTTACCGCCCATCGCGTAGATATCGCTAATGGCGTTGGTGGCGGCAATTTGCCCAAAGGTAAAGGGGTCATCCACAATCGGCATAAAGAAGTCTGTGGTGCTTAATACCGAAGTACCATTACCCAAATCAAACGCCGCGGCATCGTCTTTGGTGCTGTTACCCACCAACAAGTTTGGGTTAGGAGTAATGGTCATACTGGTTTTTAAAATGCTGTCGAGCACCATTGGCGAGATTTTACAACCACAACCCGCACCGTGACTGTACTCGGTTAATTTAATGCCTTCGATATTGGTGGCTTTTAGCATGTCGCTTTCCTTATAAATAATTCGGTGTAAATCGCTTTCAGCAGCTGTTAAAAAAGAGATCTCACTAAAATAAGCAGGCCTGCTGGTTTTGCTTTCATTCTATGTTTGGTTCAGACTCATCATGGCCGGATTCTTAACCCGCTTGCATCGCCAAAATGTCCGCCACATTAATCTTTTCGGCGTAGCGTTTAAAATCGGGTTCTTGTTCAGCAATTGCAATCATCGACATACGGTCGGCCAATTCATTGCCTTCCACGCCCACATGACCGTTAACGTGCAACACTTGTATTTTGTTTTTTAGCGATTGATGCAAAGCAAACATCGGCTTAATCACATCTAAATTTTTAATCTCGCCGCCGGATTTTTTCCAGCCCTTTTTCTCCCAGCCGACCGCCCATTGCGTTACACATTGAATGGCGTATTTAGAGTCGCAAAAAATCGCCACGGTCTTGCCCTGTTCGGATTCGGTTTTGGCCATCATTAACGCTTGATACAAGGCATTTAATTCCGCGGTATTGTTGGTGCCCATCGGGTTATAAAGCCCGTACCAGAGTTCGGAAACCTGTTCTGAGCCATGTTCATTACGATAAATTGCCATGCCCGACCCCGCTTGCCCTGGATTAGGTTCACAACCGCCATCGGTAAAGAATTTTACGTCTAACACCATTTTGTCGATTTCTGCGGCGGTGTAGGTTTTAATGCCATTTTTTACTGTTGAAGTCCCTGCTGGTTTTTTAATCCCTGAAGACTTAAACGAAGCAGATTTAGCAGAAGACGATTTACTGGCTCCACCTTTAAAGGCTTGTTCGGCTTCGGCTTGAGTGGGGAACGACTTATAACGTGCGCCTGCGAATTGATCGACCTGACGTTTACAACTATTCCAATCGGTGTAAATGCCTGGCGTTCTGCCCTGCCAAACCACATAAAACTTTTTCGCCATTCTCTACCCTTTAAACCCTTATCTTTAAATCGTTATAACTAAGCTGTTATATCTAAACGACGATATCTAAGCTATTAACTCTGTTTCCCCGAAACAAATGAAGCGCTCGTTTTTAACGCTGCTCTTCTTCGTCCTCACTTGGCCCACGCATCCGCTCTTGGCGTTTTTGCTCCTCTTCAAACGCAGCTTTAATCTCTTCCATCACCGAATCCACATCCGCATCGGCTTCAATCACATCATATTCGCCGGTTAATTCGGTATCGGGTGTGAGCTCGCCCGCTTCAAACAACGCCCACATCTCTTTAGCGTATTGGGTCTGTTTGAGTTCGGGGGCGTACTGCGAGTAGTAGTTGGTCATGTTGTTAATATCACGCGTTAACATACGTTTGGCGTTGTTGTTCGCTGCGGCATCCACCGCTTGCGGCAGGTCAATCACCACTGGGCCGTAATCATCCACCAACACATTAAACTCTGACAAATCGCCGTGAATCAAACCGGCGCACAACATGAGTTTAATGTTCTCCATCATCTCGGCGTGGTCTTCAATCGCTTGTTCAGCAGACATATCCACATCGTTGAGACGCGGTGCCACATCGCCATTGTCATCGGTGATCAACTCCATAATCAACACACCGTCAAAACAGCCATAGGGTTGCGGCACGCGCACACCGGCATTGGCCAAGGTATACAAGGCGTCAACCTCGGCATTTTGCCAGATGTCTTCTTGTTGCTGACGACCGAACTTAGAGCCTTTTTCCATAGCACGTTGACGGCGACTGTTACGAACCTTACGGCCCTCTTGATACTCTACGGCTTTTTTAAAACTGCGTTTGCTGGCCTCTTTATACACCTTGGCACAGCGAATTTCATCGCCGCAACGCACCATAAATACGTCGGCCTCTTTGCCACTCATTAGACGACGAATCACTTCATCGACTAAACCATCTTCGACCAACGGTAAGATTCTACTTGGGGTTTTCATAATTGGATTATCTGCATCGAAATTGGATAGGAAAGTTAGAATATTTCATAGGCAACTATAATACACGCGGAGCCTGCAACTGTGCAGATTGTTATCGCTCATATTGACCATTTTTACCTAAAATTCGTAATATGCATATAAAAAAATATAACTGACTCAATGAGCCAAATCACTTTAGAATAAAGATGACAAGGTCGCATTACCCAGACCCAATGGATTAAGGTCAACATCACAATGAAAGAAACGACAATCATTAATCAATACAGCACGCATCTGATATTTGTAAATCGTGAAATGGCACAGAATATTGGCCCGGTTTTAGACGAACGGCTGGTAGTGAAGTTGGTGCTGATTGTCTACACTGAAAACTTTACCGACCAAGCGCTTCGCTTGCAAAGCATTTACAAAGCCCACCATATTCACACACAGTTAAAACGCATTGAGCCGGCTTTTGAGATTAATGAGATTGTGCAAGACCTACAAACCTTAGTTGAAGACACGCCCTATGCGCAATTAGCGATTAACCTTAGTTGTGCTAATCAGCTTTACACTTTAGGGGCATTTAAAGCGTTTGAAAACACCGAAGCCGGCATTTACTACCTTTTACCAAACGATCAGTTTAAGTGGCTGCAACCGGCAGGCCTGCCAGAATTTAATATTGCTGAAAACATTGAGTTGGGTGAGTTTTTGCACGCACATGGGATTGAACATTCAGACCCCGTTCGCCTAAGCGCAAGCCAAGCAAACTTTGCCAATAACTTGGTGAATGCCATTGAAAAAATCATCTTGCAACAATCTGCGCTTAATACCTACCAACACTTTTCTACCCGCTTTGCACGTGGCAAGTCGATAAAACTCATAAAGCATAACGAGCACTACTTCCTGAACGACATCAATAACACCCACTCGCGATTAAAAGCCGATTTACTGGTTGGTTTTTTAAGAAAACTACACAATCAAAACGTATTACATCTTAAGTCCGAAAATAACGAGATCTACCCACTGCCTGAAAACGACAGCTGGAAACGCACCTTTTTTGAAGGCGGTTGGCTAGAATACTTTACCTATCGAACCGTGTTAGAACTCAAAGCGGAAATTGAAAAAATCAAAGAGGTGGCGTTTGGCGTAAAGTTACAACGCGAAAATGCGTTTGATGAAGCCGACGTACTATTTATCGCCAACAATCAACTGTTTTTGGTGGAGTGTAAAACCGGCAATAACGTTAATATCAATCTACACTTACAACGTTTAGACAGCCTCCGTAATCGTCTGGGCGGCACCACTGCACATTCACTACTGGTCACCACTGAGATGATTGGTGCCAACTTACCTAAAGCAAAACTCCTGAATGTGGGCGTTATAGACGGTCGTCAACTGACTCACCTTAAACGTCATCTGCGTGAATGGATTATGCAAGAGATTGACCAAAAACCCGGCACAGAGGCCGATTCCAACGAGCATCATAAACACGAGTCAAAACACTAAATTATGCAACCGCAAGCCGACCCGTTTATTGCGCCCATTTGTCATGGCCAAATTGAATTGCTCTATCAAGATGAGCATCTGTTAATTATTAACAAACCAACAGGCCTGCTGAGTTTGTCGGGCAAACACCCCGATAATTTAGATTCGGTGCACTACCGATTAGTCCAAGATTTTCCCACCTGCACCCTGCTACATCGGCTGGATTTAGGTACCTCGGGGATTATGGTGGTGGCGTTAAATAAAACCGTAAACGGTTTAATTGGCAAACAGTTTCAAAATGGCGAAGTCGACAAAACCTACACCGCTATTTTGGATGGCCTTTTATCGGATAATGAAGGATTGATTGACTTGCCGATCGCCAAAGGCGAATTTCCGTTACAGAAGATTTGTACTGAAACCGGTAAAAAAGCATTAACCGAATACCAAGTCATAGAACGCAATTTAGCCAAACAAACCACTCGTGTTTTGTTTAAACCGATCACCGGTCGCACCCATCAATTGCGGGTGCACAGCGCCCAAATTAACCACCCCATTTTAGGTTGCGATTTGTACGCCACCGACCAAGCGTTCTTTAAAGCGGAGCGTTTAATGTTGCATGCCAACAGCATTACCTTTACCCATCCCATCACGCTAGAACAAATCACATTCAACTGCCCAGCAGTGTTTTAACTTAGAGTTAATTCATTCATTATCAATGAATTAAACCCTTTAATTAAAGTAATAAATAGATTTTGTTAAATGTATAAACTGAAAGTTAGCAGGCCTGCTAAGTTTTAATTGATGGGTGTATTTGTGATTCTAAGACTTTAGTTTTTAGCGAAGTCTTGTTTGTAAAACAGACAAAGTTGCTGATACACATCGGGTAAAACCCGCTTTAAAATACTTGGGGATTCAAAGAAATATTCGGTGCTCACTGCAAAAAACTCAGCGGGATTGGTGGCGGCATAGGGGTTAATCGCGGGTGATTGTCCGTGATTAATTTGATGCTGTAATTTTTCATAAGCGCCTTCAAATGCGCTGAACCAATCGGACTCTTTCATAGTGGCGTGCAACGGTGGATGACCATTGGTATTGCCATCCAACATATCCAGTTTGTGCGCCATCTCGTGCATGAACACTTGGTTGGCATGGGCACGCAAAGGATGCGGTTCGTCATCTTGCCAATCAATAATAATACCGCCTTGGTGACTGGTCTCACCCGACTGAACCGCCGATTGACTCATCATTAACCCGTTTGGACTTAATAGGTTCTCACGACCATTTCGAAACGGCGTGGGGTAAACAATAATGTGATTCCAATTACGCAACCAGTCTAACGCGGAAAGCTGATTAACCGATTCCAACCCAAACACCACCATCGCCACTTGGGTGGCCAAAGTAACGCGAATCTCATCCGTTAACACCATGCCTTGAACCGGAACAATCTGCTTTAAGCGCAACACATCTCCTGCCAACAACCGAAGCTGAAGCCGCTCTTGAGCCGTATAGCGTTGCACCATCGGCATGTTTGCAATGGTGCTATGCCACAAACGCAAAGGAATCTTGCTCTGCCGCAACCGTTGCCGAACCACAACACGTTGAAACGTTTTAATTAAGTTCATTTGGAACCAACCCTAAAGGTAAACTTAGTTTCATTAAAGCACAAAAAACCTGCAAAATGCGCGCCCCAGCGAGTATAGAGGCCTGCTTAGTTTGGATATTCCTTAATTGAATTAAACCTATTCTTCTGCCGTTGATTGAAGTCATTTTCAATCATCAATTAATAGGTGCCCAAGATAAGAAAAGATACCGATCATAATGCCGGTAAAAAGTTGCGCGTGCACCAGATAGGCAAACTTTTTAAGTTCTTTGGGCGAGTATCGCCAACTAATAAACATACCAAATGCGGCTTGCCAAACTATTAAAATAAGTACCGCAGGAAAAAACAAAATGTGCATTGGCAGCCCCAATAAGACTATGTGCAACAATATAACCGCAACCGCAGCCACCCCAAAATAGACGTGGGTTTTGTCTAAAAAATGAATTAATTTATTGAATAGATTTGCATCAACAGGCGGCGAATACTCGGGCAGGATTCTTTTTGCAATGGGGCCTTTACCCAAAAGCAATTTGATTAAGGTTCGGAAATAAACAAACAACAGAAGCCACAGGCCTATCTCGCCAAAACCCTCACCTAATTCGGATAAAAAGGTTTCGCTCTCCTCCATTGGCGCGTAAACAAACAGCGCATAAATGTAATAGCCAATCGAGATGATTGAAACCACAGCGGTAAAAATCAGAACCTTTTTTAGCCCTTTTGATATTGGCTGCATATTTTTAGTCCTATTGATCATCGTTCTATGGATTAATGGGCGTAACGTTGACTTGCGACTTCGCCACCGGCTTTAGTCACTAACACTTTATTATGTGCCTTCTGCTTGCATATCGCCAATCAAACTCAAGTTTAATGATATTAAGAAAACTTTTACTTTCGCCATAACAAAAAACCAACAAAAATCCCAATCAAAAGCGCCCTGCTTTTGAAATTAATTAATTTACTAACTCTATACGGTGAGAGATTTTGAGGGTGTGAAGGTGCGTGAAGTAAAAACAAAAAAGCCTGCAAAATGAGCACACCCCGCAAGGGGGTATAAAGGCCTGCTGAGTTTTAGTTTTAATTGGGGTCAGAGTAACGTTATTTCTAATTTCTATTAATTTTCAATAGGTTAAATATTTAATTTTACTCTGACCCTAGTTATTTTTAAAACCTTGCCCCACGTTATTTAAAATTCCTTCATCATTTGGGCGGGCCAACCTTCTAATCACTTAACAGAAAAGATTCGGTACAAAATGAAATTGATGCCCATCAATTAAAAGATAACTACCCCTAAAAAATTTTATCGACAGCCATTAAAACTACTTAGTCAATAAGACTAAAAAACAGGTATCATAAAAAACTTATATCTTATTATTAATAAAAACAATCAAGGTTACAAAAATGAAACTACTTAATTCTAAAGGTTTGTTAATCGCAACAACACTTCTTGCGTCTGTTTACACAACCAATGCTTCAGCCGACACTGCCGACGGTTTAAATGTATTGGTCACTTCTGCGGACCATCAAACGCAATTAATGGCGATGGTTTTATCCATGCAAACCATTAAAGCGCATAACAAAAAAGTTAACGTACTACTTTGCGGTCCTGCTGGTGATCTTGCTCTCAAAGCAACCGAAACGCCAAAGCTAAAACCTCAGAATGTGTCTCCAACCATGTTATTAAAGAAAATCATGGGCATGGGTGCTTCAGTAGAGGTTTGTCCGCTGTATTTACCAAATGCGGATAAAACAACTAATGAATTGATGGATGGCATTACCGTTGCAAAACCGCCTAAAATAGCAGCAAATCTTTTAAATAAAGACTTCCAAAACCTGTCTTATTAAGCCTTAAAAAATCCGTAACGTTATTTTTAATTTACATTAATTTTCAATAGGTTAAATATTTAAATTTACTCTTGTATCTTAAAAACGGTCTGATCAGAATATCTATAAAGTAGTGTGAATGATTGGACAGTGGATGTTTAATTGGGGTCAGAGTTAAGTTATTTTACAATTTATTATATATTTCAATAGGTTGTAAGTTTAATTTTACTCTGACCCCAATTATTGAATTTTAATTTACATTAGCAGGCCTAAAATCATTAAATTCAAGATGCTTTTTTTGCATAAAAACATCCGTTATATGTTCTTGAGAAGATGAAATATCGCTTTGACATAATTTAAGTAAATCATAAGCAGTAATTGTTGCAAAATTTTGTTTCGATGTTCGACTTACTTCTTTAACCCGATCTTTTATAGAAGGTACAAACCCTCCTGCAACGTAAGCACAAAACCCTAACTCTTCACTATTAAATTCACTTAACTCAGCTATAGAAGGAATATAGGAATTAGTCATCGTATGATAATCCGTTGATGAAATATTGTAATTTGGACTTGCCTTAGTATCTATAATGGCGCAATAACGTCCTGAAGCTTCCTGAATAAATATGTCAGAATAGCCACCAACTTCACCTGGCCTGTACCTTTGGCCTGTATGCGTTGCAGTGTAATGTAATTTTTCTTCAAAGAGCCTTTTTACAGCTTTTTCAAATTCAGTTGCTGTTCTAGTTCCACCTGTTGAAAGCTCCATAAAATTTTGTTCATACAATGATAATGAATGGATCAAATATGGCTTAATCGTTCTTTTTATTAATTCACGATCGAATCCATAATCAACCGTTTGACTTATAAAATCAGTAACATCATCGAGAACAAGATTCTTTCCAGCATATTCTGCAAATAAGGCATGAATAATTGGCTCCCCTCTTGAAATATCAGAATTATCATTCTTTCGCGTTAGTCTTCTCGTGTCTTTAGTACGATTCCAAGCGCCATATTTTCTTTGAAAAGATTCTTTATTGTTGACAGGAATAAATGTTGTTTTTGATTCCATTGCCTTTTTAACTTCAGCAAGAATACCATCGTTAATAATAATTCTCTTGCTTCTTTCTCCCTCAACTCTCTCTGAAAATACCAAGCTACAGGATTCCAAAAAATTCTTGCATGTATTCGCAATATTCTTGAAATCCTCTAATGAAGCATCGATTTCTCTTTTTCTTGTCCTTGGTGTAAAAAGATCATCTTGGGGATTATCAATTACATCTAAAATTTCGCCACTAGCTCTAAAGCTGAGTATTTTTTCTTTACAAAGCTCAAAACAACCGTGATTGTGACCATATATTACTGGAATAATAATTTCATTATCCGTTAAATACCCAATATCTGCGTCCATCAGAAGTTCAAGAATAAACAAGAACGGTTTAACTTTAATTTGAGGATGAATTTTTACATTGGACCCCTGACTATAAATACTTGGATATTGATAATTAAGTAACTGAGTTCTTATAACCTCCCCCGGAGCGAAGTTACCTTCAACTAAATCACTGCCTGCAATCGTTAACCAAGTAGTTGAGTCTTCCCTCGTGAATAAGAGCCCCAAACTTTCAAGCTGTGAGAAATAAGTTCTAGCACCACCACTATTTGAATCATACTGTTCACCAGGCCTTTTTAATCCTAAGTTTTCTAGATTTTTTGTAAATGTATCTTGAAGATCTTGATTTCCTGACCAGGAGGATTCTTCTAGTTGCATATGAATCATTGACAATATCTGTGAAACTTTCCATGGATAAATCTTTCTAATGTTTCGTGGAAACATCCAAGCACGCCTATGCACATCATCAAACTTAACTACACTCATATTTTCCCACCTTATACTATGAATATTTACAGGTTTGAATTGACCGACTTATAATCGATACCTGCAAAGCTTTTCAGTAACGCTTCAAAAATAACAGCCATCCCTTTTGGTGGAACAGCCATACCAATTTGCTTTCTTGCGCTTTCTTTTCCTCCAAGAAACACATAGTCATCAGGGAATGTTTGTAACCTAGCTCTTTCTCGGCTGGTCAATGCTCGATGCTCCTCCCAATGATACATATGTGTTCCACCACCTCCGCTACCAGTCACAGTGTAAGCAGGCTCATCCGGATGCAATCTTTTATATATATTACTCAACTTTGCACCTTTTACATTTAACCTTAAGCCCTGTGGTATATCTTCTGACCAGGCATTACCTCCGGGCTTAATATGCTTTAAACGCTCTACAACCTGAGCGGATTGTTTTGTTCTTTCATTATTAAACGCATTTTCAGGAATAGGAGGGATTGTTATAGCTTCTCTAGAAGTTACATACTTACCTTTATGTGTTGGTGCAGGAACCCTAAATCGGACGTCTAAATCATTTCTAATACCTACAATGATTATTCTATGTCTAGACTGTGGAACTCCATATTCTTGAAACTTATATAGATTAGTCGTTAGTTTGTATCCACTATCTTTTAAAGCATTAATTATTAACTCAAAAGCTTTTCCTTCATTGGAACTTGTCAGGCCACCAACATTTTCAGCAATGAACCACATCGGTTGATGTTCTTTTAAATAGGAAACGCCATATGAATATAAAGGCCCAAAACTACCATCAAGCCCTTTCGATTCACCAACAATACTAAAGTCATTGCAAGGAAAACCAAACGCAAATCCATCGCATTTTTTCAAAGATTTGATATCTAATTCTCTTACATCCCCATGAATAACATTGAGGTCATCTGCAAATTCTAATCCATGAATATTTTTACTATAGGTTTTACATGTATCAAGATCGTAATCCGATGCCCAAGTTGGTGTTATTTTAAATGTATCTTGACCATTTTTTACAAGACCAGCTTGTATTGCCCCCAAAGCAATACCCCCTGGGCCACAAAAGAACTCACCTAATTTAAAATCAATATCCATCAACAACCCTTTATAAATTTACTTACGTTATATTTTTTCTACCGTCATTGAAGATGGACTTACCCATCTAACTAATATTATGTCACCAACTTGAGCATTTATTTGACTATACCAACTACCAAATACTTGCAAGTTTCCGTTTCCTTGAAACTGTTTGGCATAAGGATCACCGGCAGATGATGAGCCGCTGGCTTTAATTTGAACATTATTCATCAGACCATCAACAGAACTACAATTGTAAATAATATTTGCATTAGCTTGATTACTGTTAAAAATATTAAACCGAAGAGCAATTTTTTTGGGAATTTGAAGGTAACCTTCACCATATACAGTCCCACGAGTAGATGTATGACGGTAATTCCCCCACTCTAAATGCGCTCTTTTAAGAGTTACTTTATAAAAATCGCCTGTTTGTGGCATAAAATCTCCAATTTAAAATCGAGAATAATTTTTGAATCAACTGAAACTGAGCAGGCCTGCTCAGTTTTGAAAAGTCTAATTCTCTTCATTAATCGCCAACGCCATCGCTTCGGCAACGCGAATTCCATCAATGGCGGCAGACATAATGCCCCCTGCGTAACCTGCGCCCTCGCCTGCTGGATAGAGGCCTTTGGTGTTGACGCTTTGATAGTGTTCATCACGTTTAATGCTGACGGGTGAAGAGGTACGCGTTTCTACACCGGTTAGCATGGCGTCTTTTAGGGCAAATCCGCTAATTTTTTTGTTGAATGCCGGTATCGCTTCACGAATCGCTTCTAGGCAGTATTTAGGCAGAATATCGGTTAGATCGGTAAGTTTTACGCCCGGTGTGTAAGACGGTTCGACTTTGCCCAATTTTTCAGACGATTTGCCTTCTAAATAATCGCCGACTAACTGAGCAGGCGCATCGTAGTTTTCGCCACCTAATACATAGGCCGCACTTTCCAGTTGGCGTTGCAGTTCAATACCCGCTAACGGACCGTCACTTGGGTAATCGCTTGGGTCAATGCCCACCACAATGGCGCTGTTGGCATTACGTTCGTTTCGTGAATACTGGCTCATGCCATTGGTAACCACGCGATTTTCTTCGGAAGTTGCGGCCACCACCGTGCCACCCGGACACATACAAAAGCTGTAAACCGAACGGCCGTTTTTGCAGTGGTGAACCAGTTTGTAATCGGCTGCGCCTAAGATTGGGTTTCCGGCATTTTTGCCAAACAAGACTTCGTCAATCGCCGATTGATTGTGCTCAATACGAAACCCAATCGAGAACGGTTTGGCTTCAATGTACACGCCTTTTTTATGCAACATTTCAAAGGTGTCGCGCGCACTGTGGCCGGTGGCTAAGGCGATGTGTCTGGATTTAATTTGCTCACCGTTCGACAGGGTTAAACCGGTGATTTGCCCGTCTTCTATGTGCAGATCATCCACACGTGAACTAAAGCGAATTTCACCGCCCAGTTCGATGATTTTGGCGCGCATTTTTTCGACCATACCCACCAGTTTAAAGGTACCGATGTGCGGTTTACTGACGTATAAAATCTCTTCGGGTGCGCCGGCATCCACAAAGTCGTGCATGACTTTGCGACCGTAATGTTTTTTGTCGTTGATTTGTGTCCAAAGCTTACCGTCTGAAAACGTACCCGCGCCGCCTTCTCCAAACTGCACGTTTGATTCGGTGTCTAAGGTGCGCGTTCGCCAAAAACCAAAGGTATCTTTGGTTCGCTCACGCACCGCTTTACCGCGATCCAGAATGATTGGGTTATAGCCCATCTCGGCTAAGACCAATCCGATAAAAATGCCGCAAGGCCCAAAACCCACGACCACTGGGCGCTCTTTTAAGTTCTCTGGCGCTTTGGCGACGTATTTATAGGTCATGTCTGGGGTTAAGCGAACGTTCTGATTGTTCTCGTGTTTTTTTAGCAGGCCTGCTTCGTCCTTGGTATTGACGTCAATTGTGTACAACAAGGTAATTTTGTTTTTGCTGCGTGCGTCAAACCCACGTCTAAAAACCGTAAAATCAACGAGTTGATTCTCTTTGATTTTTAAGGTCTCCAAAATCGCTTCGGTCAGTTGCGCTTCGGTGTGATCGAGTGGGAGTTTGACATTGGTGATGCGAATCATAGGATTTCCAAAATTGATGTTACTTAGTTATAGTAAAAAATTAATTTAAGAGGCCTATTTAAGCAGGCCGCGGTAGGATTTAATCTTGCAATCTGACAGGCATTGAGTAGACTACTTGCACATAAAAACACGATTTTAATCGCGAAATTTTAGCAGAAATTGACCAATAAAAGTTAACAATAAAGGCTAACAAAGCACATGGCATTTGTAGTAACTGAAAATTGCATTAAATGTAAATACACCGATTGTGTGGCGGTTTGCCCAGTGGATGCGTTTCATGAAGGCCCAAACTTTTTGGCGATTAACCCCGAAGTGTGCATTGATTGCGACTTGTGTTCGCCCGAATGCCCCGCCGAAGCGATTTTTCAGGAAGACGCTTTACCTGAAGGCATGGAGCATTACCGTCAATTGAATATTGACCTTGCAACCATTTGGCCAGTGATTACCGAAGTGATTCCCGCCCCTACAGATGCCGATGAGTGGAATGGCGTGGAAGATAAAGAACCGTATTTGATTGTTGAGTAGTTTTATCTAGAAAAGAACTTACCCAAAATCAGCAGGCCTTTATACCCCCTGCTGGGTGCGCTGATTTATGAAGATTTATCCTCAAACTTAATCACCGTAATGGCTCTTAGCTCGGATTACCATCACCACACAAACATCTGCTTCAATTCGATATACAATTCGATCTTGAAAACTTAATCGTACTGAATAATAGCCTTTTAAATCACCCAACAAAGCTTTCCCAGACAAAGGATTAACCGCAATCTTATTGCGCAAAATATCTTTTAATTTATTTTTTAATTTGGGGGAAAGTTGTTGAACGTCTTTTTGTGCTTTTTTGGTGAATTGAATTTGATACGTTTGACAAACCACTATTGCGCCTCACCAAAAACCTCATCAAAAGAGACGGTCTTGCCACTATCCGCTTGCTTAACCGACTCATCAAACGCCTGTTTAAAGCCTGGTTGAGAAAGCAGCGCTAAAGTCTCTTGTAGACTCTCATACTCATCTGCCGACATAATAACTGCATTGCCTGATTTGTGTTGAATCTCAAATATCTCATGCTGTTGATTAGATTGTTTAATCAATTCGAACAGGGTCTTTCTGGCATCGGTTGCTGTTAAAGAAATCATTATCTAACCCCTTA
>JGI997J19993_1000136_pt1 | contig 26932 bp, 35 predicted proteins | sample Etolagbewater25m_FD_19993 | JGI IMG/M metagenome (IMG submission 19993)
CATATACAAGAGATAAATGACCATCAAAGAAGTGTGGATACACTTTTTATAAAAAGAGAGAAGTTTATTTTTGATACTCCATATATAGAATCAACTGCAACACATGGTACAGGATGTAGTTTTAGCAGTGCAATTGCAGCAAACTTAAGTTTAGGAAAGTCGCTTCAAGAATCTATTCAAATGTCAAAAAAATTTATCTATCTAGGGATTAAAAATGCTCCTCAAATAGGTTCACAAAATGGACCTATATCTCATAAAATAGCAGGTGAAATATGTCATATCAAAGAAAATTAAGAGGAGTTTATGTTATTACAGATGATACTCTTACACCATTAAATAATGTTTTAGAAAAAGTTGAATTGGCATTAAAAGGTGGTGCAACCATTGTACAATTAAGAGATAAAAAAAGTGATGATATTACTTTAGAACAAATTGCAATTCAAATTCAAAAACTTTGTAAAGAGTATGATGCTCTTTTTGTACTCAATGATAACATAAAAGTAGCAATCAAAATACAATGTGATGGACTTCATATAGGAAAAAGTGACCATGAAAACTTCATGGAGATACGAAAAGAGTTTCAAGGTTTTATTGGGGTAAGTTGTTATGGAGATGTTGCTTTAGCTAAAAGGTTTGAATTGTTGGGTGCTGATTATGTTGCTTTTGGTTCTTTTTATACCTCACCAACAAAACCTAACTCAAATATAGTTTCACTAGAAACTTTGCAAATAGCACGACAAAAGTTAACTATACCAGTATGTGCAATAGGTGGAATAAACAGCAAAAATATAGATGAAATTATGAGTTTCAGACCTGATATGGTGAGTATTATAAGCGATATTTGGAATGCTGATAATATTCAAAAACATACACAATATTATAAATCAAAATTTTAAGAAGGAAACGAATATGACAAAGATAAAAATAGCACTAGAGTGGTTCTTAAACCCAGACCATTTACCAATGATTGCAGGAGTAGTAACTGGAAAATATAAAGAAGCGGGAATTGATTTAGAGATAATAGCACCTGATGAACATTATGATGGATTTGAACAGTTAAAAAGTGGTGAAATTGATATTCATTGTAATGAACCTTTGCATCTTTTTGAGCACCACTTTGATGGTTTGAAATCTATGGGGTGTTTTTTTGAAACAAGAGGTGGAGTTATGATAAGAAAAGATAGAGTTGAAAAATTTAAATCAAACCAACCTATAAGAATAACAACACCAGCATCAAATGATGTAACCAATAAAATAGGTTTCGAGATATTAAAACGGTATGCACAAAAAGAGGGATTTGAACTCTCAAAAGAAAATGTAACTTTTGTAGAAACTGACTTTTGGCATATAAATAATATGAAGCAAGATGAAAGTTTTGATGGTGCTTGGCTTTGTTTTTACAACTTTGAGGGTATAGAAGCAGAAGAAGGAAACTTTGAAAATTTATTCATAGATCAACATCTTTCTCCTTATCCTAACTTTTCAGCTTTGGAGCTTATGACTACAGATGAAATTATTACAAAGAAAGGTGAGGCTTTATGTCAGTTTGTTAAAGTTACAAATGATATGGCTAAGTTTTATCAAAAAAATACAGATGATGCTGTTGAAATTTTTTATGAATATAGTCTTGAACAAAAAACTCATCTTATGGATAAAATAATTGAAGATACAATTCCACGATTTGAAACAGATATAAAAGCTGATGGTAAAAGATGGTATGAGCTTTATAAGTTTCTTGAAGAGTTAGAGCTAGTGAAGTTAACACAAGAACAATATAATAATATATGGGAAATTAAAGAACATTAATATTTTAATGAACCAAATTGGAGTTTATCATGACTAAAAATACTTTTTTACAACAATTAAAAACAAAAACTGATAATGAAATTTTAAATTTATCAATAGAACATATGATAGATAAAATTTATGATGAACATCAAGAGTTTGAATATAAAACTATTAAAGAGTTTTTTTCAAATTATAAAAATTATCATAAATATTTGAATGATTTTGCAGGTACAATTTATAATAGATATGGCTCTCATATAAACCAAATATATATTGATATGTGTGAGTATTTAGAGATTGATGTTGATAATAAATATACCTTAGAGCATGTAATAATAAAGTTAGAGAAACAAACTCCAGAATTACTTTTAAATCTAACAAATGAAGATATACAAAAACAAACTATAGAACATTTTGATGAAAAGCTTTATGATATAGAAAATTCTATCTATTATAATACAAATAAAAGTGAATTTGAACAAAGAATAAAGAAACTTTACAAAAATATAGAGTTAGTGAAGAAAGCTCTCAGTATAGAAAAATCGATATGAGTATAAATATTGTTATTTAAACTAACATAAAATTACTACAAATAAATAAGAACAATGGATAAAATTAGATAAATAATACAAAGGATCTTCAAATGGCATGTACAAAGTGTAGTGAAAAGTTTTGTTTAGAGGATAAAGCAGGTATCATATTTTTTATAAGTGAATTTGAAGAACTGACAAATAAAACAGAACAGTTTTTGGAAAAACTTTCTTTAACACCTGAAAATTTAAATGGTTTAGTAAGTATACATGAACAAAATATTAGAAACTTTTTTCATGAAAATTTAGATGCTATAAAATCTACATATAATCAATTGGAGTTAGAAGATATAAAAGTTTTTATAACAGATGATAAAACAGCTTTTAATTTTCAATCCATACTTGTAGCAAAACCTTTACAAAGATATATAAATCTTTTTGACGATAAAGAGTTTTTTGATATTGTTAATAACGAATCAATTACTTCACACTTTCAGCCTATTATTGATATCAAAAACAACACAATATTTGGTTATGAAACTTTGGCTCGTGGAGTAAAAGAGGATGGGACATTGATGTATCCAGATGAATTGTTTTCCAAATCAAAAAGAAACGACTTAAACTTCAAACTTGATAGATTATGTAGGGAAAGTTCACTTAAAACAGCAGCAACTAAAAAAGTACATCAAAAAGTATTTATTAACTTTATTCCAACCTCTATTTATGATCCAGAGTTTTGTTTAGCTTCTACTGAAAAATGGGCAAAACAACTAGAGTTTGACCCATCTCAAATAGTCTTTGAGGTAGTTGAAACAGAACTTGTAAAAGATCAAAAACACTTAAAGTCTATTCTAGAATTTTATAGAAGTAAAGGCTATAAAATAGCCTTAGATGATGTTGGTGAGGGGTATTCTAGTTTAAATATGCTTATTGAACTCAAACCAGATATTATAAAAATAGATAGAAATATTATAGATGGAATAGATAAAAATGAATTAAAACAATCTGTTTATAAAGCACTTTTAAATCTTGCACGAGAGCATAATATTGAGGTATTAGCAGAAGGAGTTGAAACGGCTTATGAATTAGAAACTATTAAGTCTATTGGTGTTGACTATGTACAAGGGTATTATTTTGCTAAACCATCTGCTGAACCAATAAGAAGGATATAAATTGTCAACTTGTGAGAGTTTTTTACAATCATTTTCTATTAATTCTTTGTGTAATGTATTTGAAAATAGTATAGAACCTATAGTAATAACTGATGCAAATTGGACTAAAGGGATTAAAATCATATATGCAAATCGTGCTTTTTGCTTAGAAACAGGATATTTAAAAGAAGAATTAATAAATCAAAGTCCTAAAATACTTTAAGGTGAGGAATCTAATTATAAAATATTGAATGAGCTTAAAGTAAATCTTTTAGATGGAAAAGATTTTATAGGACAAAGTGTCAATTATAGAAAAGATGGAAGCACTTATTTTGTGAAGTGGTCAATATCACCTTTAAAAGATACTGAGAGTAATATTATAGCCTATATATCTTTTCAAAAAATAGTAGATAAAAAAGTAAAATTGACAAATGAAAAATTATTAAGTTCTATTGTAAAAAATTCAAATAATCTCATTTTAGTTACTGATTTAAATGGAGTAATAGTTTACACAAATGAGACATTTAACAAAACTTTAGGGTATTCAGAAGATGAGCTTATTGGAAAACATACAAGAGTTTTAAAGTCAAATATGCAAGATGAAGAATTTTATAAAAATATGTGGCGAGAACTTTTAAAATATGGAACTTTTAATGGTGTTTTTGAGAGTAGAAAAAAAGATGGAACACTTTTCTATGATAAAAAATATATCACAACTATAAAAGATGATACGGGCAGTAGTATTTATTATATGAGTATTTCTAGCGATATTTCAAAACAAAAACAAACGGAAGCTGAGTTAAAAAAAGAGGTATATATTGATTCTTTGACTAATATTGCAAATAAAAAAAAGTATAATGAGATAATAAAGGAAAAAATTGAGAATTACAAATTAAATCAAAAACCATTTTCTCTTGTTTTGATTGATATTGATTATTTTAAATCAATTAATGATAATTATGGTCATGATATGGGAGACTTTGTACTTAAAGAGTTTACAAAACTTATATCTGAAAATATTAGAGATAATGATCATTTTTTTAGGTGGGGAGGAGAAGAGTTTGTATTACTGATTGATAAAAATATTGAAGAAACTATAGAAATTTGTGAAAAATTAAGAATGATTATAAAAAAAAATAATTTTCAATCTATCAAACTTACAGCAAGTTTTGGTGTAAGTTCTTTTAAAAATGCAGAGGATAAAGAATCATTTTTTAGCAATACCGATAAAGCACTATATAAAGCGAAAAATGGAGGAAGAGATACAGTTGCGTATTTTATAGATGAAAAATAGATTGAATAGAATAGAATCTATAAACTAACATTATTCAACTACAAAGATATCAAAAAGAATTATATAATAAAAATAAATTGAACAATAAAGGGAAAATATGCCACATATAGTTTTAGAAAAAGCAAAAAGTGTACAAGAGTGTTATGATTCTATTGAATTGATAGTACAACAAGTAGAAAAAGGTATTTTAAAAATTACAGATAAATATATCAATAGTAGAGAAAGTTCAGCATTAATTGAAAGTATTGCTGTTGAAAATGGAAAACCACAAAATTTTTTTATACAGCTTTCAAGTAAGAGTGATGCTGTAACTGTAAGGCTTTTACCACTAACAGATCCAGAAAAAACAAATGGGGTTAAAACACTTATGGGGATAATTGCAAAAAGAATAAAAGATGCAAATCCAGAAATAGTTTATGGAAAAACAAATTTACAAGACTTTATTATAGAGTAGAGATGTGGATTATAAAAAACAACTAAAACCTAAAAAAGCAAAGCAAAGAGACTTGGCTTTTGAGGAGTTTGATGATAATCGTCTTATTGAGATGGCATGGCAAGATAGAATCCCTTTTGATATAATATATTTACAATATGGATTAACTGAAAATCAAGTAAAAAATAAAATGAGAAAACTTATCTCTAAAAAAGCATATGATAGATGGAGAAAAAGGGTTCAAGGGAGAACCACAAAACATATCAAAAAATGTATCCATAAGCCAAATAGATTCCAAGGTCCTTGGTAATAAATAAGGAAAAGTTATGGCAGATTTAACAACAATGAGAACCGAATATACCACAAAAGGTCTTCATAGAAAAGATTTGATAGAGAATCCATATGGGCAATTTGAACTATGGTTCAATCAAGCAGTAGAAGTAAAACTTATAGAACCAAATGCAATGACACTTGCAACTGTAGGAACAGATCTAAAACCATCGCAAAGAACAGTACTCCTTAAAAGATATGATGAGAGTGGTTTTGTATTTTTTTCAAACTATGGAAGTAAAAAGTCACAACAAATATCACAAAATAACTTTGTTGCAGCTCACTTTGCTTGGCTTGGACTTGAAAGACAGCTTCGTATTGAAGGTACTATTGAAGAGATAAGTAAAACTGAATCTTTAAAATATTTTTTAAGTCGTCCACGAGGAAGTCAAATAGGTGCTTGGGTGTCTCATCAAAGTGAAGTTGTTAGTTCTAGAAGTATCTTAGAGCAAAAGTTTGATCAGATGAGGAAAAAATTTGCTAGTGGAGAGATTCCATTTCCAGATAAATGGGGCGGATATATTATACGCCCTACACTTTTTGAGTTTTGGCAAGGGGGTCATGATAGATTGCATGATAGATTTGAGTACACCTTACAAGAAGATGGAAGCTGGGATATCCATAGATTAGAGCCATAACTACTAATATGTTTATACTTTATCCCCATCAATTATTTCAAGATATAGAAAAACTAAAATCACACAAAGTGATTTTAGTAGAGGAGCCACTTTTTTTTATACAATATACTTTTCATATTCAAAAATTAGTATTACATAGAGCTTCGATGCGATTTTATTATGAGTATCTTTTAAAACAAAATATGGAGGTGGAGTATTTTGAAGATGAAAGTTACTTAGAACAATATAAGAATAGTGACATAACTATCTATGATGTAGTTGATAACTGGCTTTTGAAAAAAATATCTGCAAATTTTCAAAACCTTACAATAGTTTCTAATCCAAATTTTTTAAATGTTGAAGATAAAAATAGATTTTTTAATAGTTATTATATCAATAGACGAAAGGAGTTAAATCTTTTTATAGAAGATGGGAAGCCTTATGGTGGCAAGTGGAGTTTTGATAGTGAAAATAGAAAAAAACTTCCAAAAGATAGCAAAGTACCTTTTAGTTTGGTATATGAAAATAGATTTATCACTGAGGCTAAAGAGTATTGCAGAAAGTTTTCTAGTGTTGGGGAGTGTGAAGAGTTTTATTATCCTATTACTTTTGATGAAGCTAAAGCAAATTTACAATATTTTTTAAAAAACAAATTTGAAAATTATGGTGACTATCAAGATGCTATAGTAGTAAAAGAAGATTTTCTCTACCACTCAAATATCTCAAGTAGTCTTAATATTGGGATTTTGAGTTTACATGATGTTATAGAAAAGATAGTTACATTTGATGCACCATACAATGCAAAAGAGGGATTTATACGACAAGTGATAGGGTGGAGAGAGTTTATGCTCACTATTTATAAAGCTAGCCATGTAAAACTTCGCACTACTAATTATTTTAACTTTCAAAATAGATTTTCAAAAAAACTTTTAAGTGGAAAAAGTGGACTACAACCTTTTGACGATGTGCTTAAAAAACTCCACAAAACATCTTATAACCACCATATAGAAAGACTGATGATAGTTGGAAATCTTTTTGTACTTTTGGAGATAAATCCAGATGATGTGTATGAGTTTTTTATGGTAAACTATATAGATGCGTATGATTGGGTGATGGTTGGAAATGTTTATGGGATGAGTGGCTATAGTGATGGTGGAAGTATCACCACAAAGCCTTATATCAGTAGTAGTAACTACATAATAAAGATGTCAAATGACTATAAAAAAAGTGACTCTTGGTGTAAGATATGGGATGGATTATATTGGAGGTTTTTAGATAAGTATCATCATCTTTTCTCTTCTAATCCTCGAATGAAGATGCAAATAGCACTTTTAAATAAAATGCCTCAAGAGAAGTTAGAAAACCATAAACAAATAGCAAATAAATTCATAAATAGTTTATGAAAGAGCAAATTAACTATACGAAGTTTAAAGCAATTGTATTACAATAACAAACAAATAAAAAAAGGGCAGAGATGAAAACAATCGCAATATTATTATTTGCAATAAATATACTATTTGGAGGAACTACTATGAGTATCTATGATATCAAAGTAAAAGATATAGATGGCCAAGAACTTACATTAGAAAAATACAAAAATAAAGTGATGCTTATAGTAAATGTAGCAAGTAAGTGTGGCTTTACAGGGCAATATGAGGGTCTTGAAAAACTTCACGAACACTATTTCCAAAAAGGTTTAGCTGTTTTAGGTTTTCCTTGTAATCAGTTTTTAAAACAAGAACCAGGAACCGAAGAGGAGATAAAAGAGTTTTGTAGTCTTACATTTGGTGTAAAATTTGATATGTTTAGTAAGATAGATGTAAATGGAGAAGATACCCATCCACTTTATACCTATTTGAAAAAAAACTCTAGTGGTTTTATGGGGACAGATATTATCAAATGGAACTTTACAAAATTTCTAGTCGATAAAAATGGAAATGTAGTAAAAAGGTATGCACCATCTACAACTCCTGCTGAGATAGAAAAAGATATTGTTGAGTTGTTACAATGAAAAAAAATCTATTTATACTTTTTATAGCAATATTTTTTATTGGATGTGGAGCAAAACATCCCACTCTTGAAACAGTCAAAAGTGTAGATATCCAAAAATACAAGGGAACTTGGTATGAGATAGCAAGGTTTGAACATTTTTTTGAAAAAGGGTGTAAAAATGTTACCGCAACTTATGAACTCAAAAAAGATGGGAATATAAAAGTTATCAATAGATGTACCAAAATAGATAATAATCAAACAAAAGAAGCAACAGGTGTTGCATATGCTGTTGATACAACAACTTCGAAACTAAAAGTGAGTTTTTTTAGACCTTTTTATGGGGATTATTATATCATCGATTTAGCTGATGATTATAGTTATGCACTTGTAGGCACTCCTAGTAGAGAATATTTATGGATTTTAAGTCGAACAAAAACAATTGATATGCAAACAAAAGAGAAAATTTTACAAACACTACCAAATCTTGGTTTTGATAAAGAGAAATTTGTATGGACGATACAGGAGTGAGTATGGAAAACATTACACAAACTACCCTTATAAATTGTACTTTAGAGGAACTTTTTAATTTTCATCTTGATACGAATAATATAAAAAAAATAACTCCAAAACATACAAAAGTGGAGCTTATAGATTATGAAGAGAAAACTTATGAGGGAAAGATTATAAAACTTAAAACTACAAGGGCTTTTGTTCCTATAAATTGGATAGTAAAGATAGAAAAATTTCAATATCCAAATTTGATGGTTGATGTAGCGATCAAATCACCTTTTGCATTTTGGGAACATAAGCATATTTTTACCCAAAAAGGTTCAATGTGTGAACTTCAAGATAGTATAAAATTCGCACTTCCTTTTGGTATATTTGGAAAACTTATTACTCCCTTTATAAAAAAAGATATAAAAAAAATGTTTGAATATCGTCATTTAAAAACAAAAATGTTACTTGAAGATAAATCTTGCAATTTGTAATATTTTTTAGAGAAAAGAAAAAAATAAGATAAAATAAGAGTATGAGAAAAGATATATATGATAAGATGAAAATTTTAAGTGATAGTGCCAAGTATGATGTGAGTTGTAGTTCAAGTGGTGCTGAAAACAACTATAAAACTGGTGAATTAGGAGCAACTGCCAATAGTGGTATTTGTCACACTTTTACAGCTGATGGAAGATGTGTATCACTTTTAAAAGTACTTCTAACAAACTTTTGTATTTATGACTGTGCATATTGTATAAATAGGGAATCAAATGATATCCCAAGAGCTGCATTTGCTCCAAGAGAGCTTGCTGATATTACGATAAATTTTTATAAAAGAAACTATATAGAGGGACTTTTTTTAAGTAGTGGAATTATAGATAACGAAGACCATACTATGAATTTAATTTTGCGAACTTTAAAAATTCTAAGACACGAATATAAGTTTAATGGCTATATTCATGTAAAATTAATACCTGGAAGTGATGCAAGACTTATTGAAGAGGTGGTACAGTTAGCTAGTCGAGTAAGCTCGAATATAGAACTTCCAAGTGATAAGTCTTTGAAGCTGTTAGCTCCTAATAAAACAAAAGATAAAGTATTACAGCCATTAAAACAAGCTCGTGATATAAGTCTAGAAAGAACAAATAAAGTTATTGGAATGTCAACACAACTTATAGTTGGTGCAACACCTGAAACTGATATGGAGATACTCAATCTTAGTTCAGTGATGTATGATAAAGCACTTTTAAAAAGAGTGTATTATAGTGCTTATATACCTGTAAATGAAGATAAAAACCTTCCTATCTTAGCAAACACAAAACCACCACTTTTAAGAGAACATAGATTGTATCAAGCGGATTGGCTTTTACGGTTTTATGACTTTAAAGCAGATGAGATACTCAATAGTGATAACCCAAATTTAGATGAGGAACTTGATCCTAAAATGGTATGGGCTTTAAATAATATGCACTATTTTCCTATGGAGATAAATAAGGTTAGTTTAGAAGAACTTATTAGAATACCTGGGATTGGAGTAAGAGGTGCATATAAGATTATCAATGCACGAAGATTTAAGAGACTCTCTTTTGATGATTTGAAAAAATTAAAAATCTCTACAAAAAAAGCAAAATATTTTATCGTATGTAATGGTAAATATCAAAAAGAGATACCATTGTATAAAGAAAATATCAAACTAGATTTTCTAAAACCACCAAAAACAAAAGAACCATCTTTGTTTGACATAGATTATAGTGCTATTACAGGTGAAATATGATATTGCTATATGATGGCACTTTTGAGGGGTTTTTATCTTTAGTCTATGAGGTATATTATAAAAAGTTACAACCTCAAAAAATAGTAAAACAACTTCCAAATACTCTTTTATTGGATGAGATTATTGAAATTCATTATGATGAACAAAACTCTTTAAAAGTACTCAACTCAATCAAAGAAAAATTTACTAAAAAAAACTTTGAGCTTATTTTAAATATTTTTATGTGTGACAGTAAACAATTTGAGTTAGATCTCCTTTATTTTATAATGTTGGGATTTAAAGAACAAAGAGAGTTAGGGAATATTACTTTATCATTCATACAAAATATACAAAACCTTCAAAAAGAGTTATTTCGACACAACCATAAAATGACAGGATTTGTAAGATTTATAGAGCTTGAAGATGGAACTTTATATGCTAAAATAGAGACAAAATTTAATGTGGTTTACTTTTTAGGAAAACATTTTTTAAAAAGATTTAACAACCAAAAATATATCATTCATGACATGAAAAGACAAATAGCTTTTATAAAAAATGAAAGTTTTGTAGGAGTACAAAATATAGCAAGCTTTCAAGAACCAAAAGTAAGTATTGATGAAGAGAAATTTAGTAAACTTTGGAAAACATTTTTTGACAGTGTTGCCATAGAATCAAGGACAAATAAAAAACTACAACAACAGATGGTTCCACTTATTTATAGAGAATTTATGAATGAGTTTAAAAATGAAAATAGGGATAAAACAACATAAAAAACATACTAAAAGTTAAAATTTATTGTAAAATATGTATAAAAAAGGATGAACGATGTTAAAAGAATTATTATATACAGGAATAGGTGCAACAGTACTAGCAAAAGAAAAAGTTGAAGAGGAACTAAAAAAACTTCAAGAAAATGGGAAAATAAAAACAGATGATGCAAAATCTTTTATAGAATCAATTGAAGCTAAAGGAAAAGAGGAAGATGAGAAAATAAAAGAACAGTTGAAAAATACTTTACAAGAGATTGTAGATGAACTTGGACTTGCAACAAAAAAAGATATAGAGAAATTAAAGCAAGAGTTAAAAGGAAACTAATATAAAAACTTTTTTTAATAATTTAAGATTTTATAATCCCTTTAGGGTTTATGGGGTTTTTACATTTTTACTTACACTGTTTATGGTGATTAAAAAAAAAGAGAGTTTTCTTCTTTTTAAGCCTCTTAAACCAAAAAAATTAAAAACTACTATTAGTACACTTGGGGCTAGTTTTATTAAACTAGCTCAGGTTTTAGCTACAAGAGCAGATTTCTTTTCTCAAGAATATCTTGACGAGTTAAAAGAACTTCATGATCAACTTCCTGCTATGAAAAAAGAGCATTTTGACTTGGTGTATAACAGTTGTTTTAAAGATAATGTTTTCAAAAGTTTTGATTCTACCCCTATAGCATCTGCTTCAATAGGACAAGTACATTGTGCTTATTTACAAGATAATACTAAAGTAGCTGTAAAACTTAAAAGATATGGGATAAAAGAACAAGTAGTAGCAGATATAAAAATAATTAATTTTTTCAATAAGCTTTTTAAACCATTTTTTTCATTTTATACAAAAAACTCTATAGATGCTGTTATCAGTGAATTTTCAAAGATGATTTTACAAGAGGTGAATTTATCAATTGAACTTGCAAATTTGAAAAAGTTTTCAGATACATACAAAGATACTAGTATAATATTTCCTACACCTTACGAAGAGTTTTGCAATGGTGATGTTGTTGTTATGAGTTTTGAAGAGGGATATAGGTTTGATGATAAAGAAAATATCTTCAAACATAATATTGATATGAAGTCTATCATATCTCAACTTGTAGATTTTTATACTACTCAAATGCTTATCAATGGATATTTTCACGCAGATCCACACCCTGGAAATATTCTTATTACAAAAGAATCAAAATTGGTTTTTTTAGATTTTGGAATGGTAAAAACTGTACCAAACGAAACAAGAATAGCAATAATTGAGCTTATAAAAGCAGCAAATGAACAAGACTATGAATCATATATAAGTGCAAACAAACGCTTAGGAACTATAAGCTATGAAGCACCTGTAAGTGAATTGGCAACTTTTACAGCAAAAATGTTTGAGATATTTTCAAATGAAAACTTAACAAGTGAATCTATGCAGAAATTAGCATTTGAAGTACTTGAAACTACTCGTGATTTTCCTTTTAAGCTTCCAAGTGATGCGATATATATTCTAAGAGTTAGTGCTATTATAGAAGGTTTAGGGACAACTTATATCGAAAATTTCAATGGAATCAAAGATATCTTACCAATCTTACAAAAAAATATTCCAAAAGCATTAGGATCAAAAGAGAGTATTTTAGAAACTTTACAACAAGAGATAAAAGATATACCATTTATTGCAAGAGATTTTAAAACTGTTATAAAAAAAGCAAGTGAAGGTAACTTGGAAGTTGAACTTTCAAAAGGACAACTTGAATATATTTCAAAAGAGTTGAAAAATTATATAAAACCTATTATTAATGGCTTTAGTTTTATGTTTGCTGGATTTTTCTTACTAATGCTTAGTTCAAGTTATGAGAGTTTAGCAATAGTATTATTTATTTTTGGTATCTTAAAAGTTTTATATAAATAGTTTGTTCCTCTTTTGTTAGTGTATAGTTTTTATTGGTTCAAATTCAGTTATAAAAATTTTTATGGGTAATACTTTGCATCATGTGTAAGTACTTGTTTATAGTATTGTATATTTTTATAATAGTTGATGATATTTATTACTATAAAAGTTACAATGCCCATAATCCAATAAAAAAACCATTGACTTATCATTCCTATAAATCCATCTTCATAAATATAATCTATGATTTGAAAAAATAAGAAAAACAGAATAGTTGATTGAAAGGTCAGACTACTATTTTTATTAAAGTCAATTATCTCTACAGAGGCTAATTTTCTTTTGTAATATAAAAGTGGTACGATCAACCCTAAAGATATAAATATATACAACGAGGCATCAAGTAAAAGCAGTATTGTTTTTACTTCTCCTAGAAAAATAGCATATACTATAAGTATCATAAGAAGAGAAGCTAGAAAGAGTTGCAATATTTGTTTATTTGTCATAAATTACCTAAAATTAAAAATTGTGAAACTATAATCAAAAGTTGCTTAATTTTTATAAGAATATATAGAAACAATAATAGCTTGTAGTGCTAATAAAGCCCATATTATTTTACTACCATGATGTTGATATATATAATTAAATTTTTTTTTTAGGCTCATTGTTCATTATTTCTTGGAAAAATCTTTTTTACAAATAGATATATGACAATGGGAGCCACTATAAAAAGTAATAAAAAGTAGGGTGTATCTATCTCAAAGGATATAGTTAAAAACATTATAATAGCATATAATAGTAATAATATAATTCTCATAATTAATTCTACCTACCTATTTTTAATCTTTCATGAAAGGGAGTTTTCTCTTTTTCAATAATTTTTTCTTTAATATACTCAAAAGCTATAAATAATGTAGCTATAGCAAAAAGAGTAATTCCTAATAATTCTATCATTTATTATTATTCCTGTTAATTGATTGTTTTTTATAAAAAGATAATATCATAAAAAAACAATTTGGATTAAAAAGATTGCATTTTGTTAATTTATTTATATTTTTGCTCTAATTTTACAGTAAGTAGTGCTAAAAGTAGCACCACTATTGTAATAATAGCAAATGAGAAAAGCTCATTTTGAAAAGTTTCCATACTATTTGTTTTTTTGTATTAATTCGCAGTATTCTTTTGCATGGTATGTGATGATGATATCTGCACCTGCTCTTTTAAATCCTACAAGCGTTTCTACCATAACTTTATCGTAGTCTATAAGTCCAGCCGCACCTGCATTTTTAAGCATAGCGTATTCTCCACTTACATTATAAACAGCCAATGGTAAGTTTGTATTATTTCTAATATCTCTTACAATATCAAGATAAGCAAGTGCTGGCTTAACCATAAGGATATCTGCACCTTGTTTTTCATCTTCTAGTGACTCTTCTAGTGCTTCAAGTCTATTTGCACTATCCATTTGGTACATTTTTCTATCTCCATGAGAAGGTGCTGATTCTGCCACATCTCTAAATGGACCATAGTACGCAGAAGCAAATTTTGTACTATATGACATAATAGGTAGGTTCTCATATCCTGCACCATCAAGTGCAGATCTTAGTGTCTCTATAATCCCATCCATCATACCACTTGGCGCTATCATATCTACGCCAGCTTTTGCGTGAACTATAGCTTGTTGTCCTGAAAGTTCTAATGTAGTATCATTGTCTACTGTTGAATCTTCATTTAATATTCCACAATGTCCATGATCTGTATATTCACAAAAACATAAATCAGTTACTATAAACATATCTGGATACTCTTTTTTTATAGCTTTGATTGTTCTACTTATGATACTATTTTCACATAAACATTCACTTCCTGTACTATCTTTAACATCTGGAATTCCAAATAAAATAACACTTTTAAGTCCAAGTGTTCTAATGTATCCACACTCTTTTACTATCTCATCAATAGACATTTGAAATACACCCGGCATAGATGAAACTTCATCTTTTATACCTTGACCTTCTCTTACAAAAAGTGGGTAGATAAAATCATCTGCAGTAACTGTAGTTTCTCTTACTAAATTTCTCAAATTTTCATTAATTCTTAATCTTCTAAATCTTTTAAACATTTAAAACTAACCTTATATTATTATTTTTTAGATTGTAACGAAGTGATACTTATAGTCTTGTTTAAGGCTCTAGTATCACTGTAAAACAAGCCCCTTTATCTTTATTTTCAACGACAATTGAAGCACCATGTTCTTCTAGTATTTTTTTTGCTACATTGAGTCCTATCCCAATTCCTGAAGATTCTTTTGTACTTATAAAAGGTTCAAAAATATTTTCCATAATCTCTTTAGAAATACCACCTGCATTATCACAGATTACAACATATATTTTTTCATCAACCCAAGAGATAGATATCTCAATCTTTCTATCATCAAAATTTTCTGTTTTTACAAGTTCATCTAGAGCATTATTTAGAATAATAGTCCAAACTTGTTCTAGTCGTTGTCTTTGTCCTTTTGTCATAAAAACATATTTCTCTTTATCTGAATTTTCAAGCTCAAATAATTCCCCATTTATGTAAATCTTTGTGATTAGTTTAGAACGGTTATAGCTCATACGAAGCATGGTAATCATACTTGAATAGACATTGAACTCTTCTGTTGTTTGTGGTGCTGTTTGAGACATCTCTCTCATAGATTCAACAATCAGTGCAATTCTATTGATACCATTTTTTATTTTTTTATTATCTTCTATTAATCGTTTTTTAAAGTTATTATCTGGCATATCTTCTAGGTCAAAATGTATCATCTCATTTGTCCCTTTTAGATAAGTAAGTGGAGTATTGATCTCATGTGTAATCCCTGCTGCCATTTGACCAATAGTAGAAAATTTTGTATTTCGTATAATCTCATCTTGGTGTATAGTATGTTGCTCTTTTAGTTTACTTAAAGCATGTTGTACTTTTATCTCAAGGCTATTATTTAAATTTTTAATTGTATTGTTTTTTATCATTACTGTAATAGTAAAAATAAGTATTACAACAGATATTAATATAAATATATGTATATAGAAAGAATAAAGTTCATAAAAAGAGTTGTCTCTTGTGATGATTATTGGATTATATTTTCGTAAATTTTTTTCATTTATATTAAATTTTTTAAGATTTTCGAAGTTAAAATAGTTATTATTCCCTTCTGTAAAATTAAACCCTATTGTATTAAGTTTCTCTGCATTCATGTATCTTACAACATAATTTGCAACAGTTTCTCCTAAACTTTTAGGGTCAGTACAATTTCCACCAACTATATTGGTTTTTGGAATATCAATATAAGTATTTGAATGTATTAATATAGGATTTTTGTATATTTGTGATATCAACTGAGCTGAGAATTTTCCATCTATATGTTTGTTGTTTTTATTAAAACCCGTAAAAACAAGAAGCATCATTAGTGAATTTTCATCATAATCTTTGATCTTTTTTAGAACTACTTCAATATTTTTATCATTAAAATATACAAAGTTAATATCTTCAATATCTTTATAATGCTTTTTATAATATAAAATCTCTTTTTTTGCTGTATTTGTATCATCACTTATTAAATATATTGTTTTAAGATCTTTGTTAATGGTTTTTGCGATTTCTAAATTTGTAATGGGATCTTTTTGTTCAAAAATACCTGAGTAGATATTTTTATCTAACTTGTTTGCTAAAGATAAGTTATTGATACCAGAGAAAAATATTTTACTATTTTTAAACAAGTTATCTTTATATTTCATAATAAACTCTAAAGCATTATCGTCTGTAACAACGACAATGTCTATGTTATAGTTTTTATATTTTTTGATGTAGTATTGATATAAAGTTTTTTCATATTCTTGAGTGAGTTTAAAAACTTTCGTATCCATATACTCTACAAATAATTTTGTATTTGGTTGTTCCTGTAAAGTATTTATAATAACCGATGTTTGTTCTTTTGTCCAGTCAAAAGTTGAAGAATAAGAATTAAGTAATAAGATGTTTTTACTAAATGCAAATATACTGAGAAAAAAAAATAGAAAAATTTTAGCCAAATACTCTCCTTAATAATTGTAAATTTGATTATTTCATAAAGAAAGATTAATCAACTTATTTATATTTTTTAGGTATGATACACACTTTATAATAAATATACAATATTAAAATTAGGAATTTAAATTTTATGAACATAGAAGTTTCAAATGTTGCCAATTTGCCGACAAAACATGGAGATTTTTTAATACAATCATTTAAAGAAGGTATTAAAGAGCATCTTGTAATATTTACAAAAGATTTAGCTGAAATACCAACCGTTAGAATACATAGTGAATGTCTTACAGGTGATGCAATAGGAAGCATAAAATGCGATTGCCAAGCACAATTAAATTATGCACTTGATTATATAGCACAAAATGGTGGTATGGTGATATACTTACGACAAGAGGGACGAGATATAGGACTACTCAATAAAGTCAATGCTTATTCTTTACAAGATAAAGGCTTTGATACAGTAGAAGCGAATCATCAGTTGGGTTTTGCATCAGATCAAAGAACTTATGAAGTGGTTGATTTTATTTTTGATTATTATAAAATAGATAAAATCAAACTTATGACAAATAATCCTGCAAAACTAAAAGGTATTAAAATAGAAATTGTCGATAGAGTTCCTGTCCAAGTTGGAGAAACTTTACAAAATAAAGAGTATTTAAAAACAAAAAAAGAGAAGATGGATCATCTTTTTTAATGGGTTATATGAGATGTTAAGTAAAAAATTTAAAGCTGTAGAACTAGAATTTGATAATTTGTTTTATGAAAGATGTGAGAAGTTTACATCTTTGTTACAACAATGGGGTGCAGTACACAGTCTCTCTGCTCAGTTAAAAAAAGAGGAGATAGAGGATAATATCGTAGATAGTCTTTCCCCTGTAAAGTTTTTAAATGATTTTGAAACATTGGCAGATATAGGTACAGGTGCTGGATATCCTGGTATGTTACTTGCTATTGCATATCCTATGAAAAAAATATCTCTTATAGAACCAAGAGCAAAAAGAGTTGCATTTTTAAATTTTGTTAAAACTGCTTTAAAGTTAGAAAATGTCGAAGTGATACAAAACAGAGTAGAAAACTTAGCACCTCAAAGCTTTGATTTGATTACAAGTAGGGCAGTTACTAACACTTCATTGCTTTTGAGTATTACAAACAATATAGCATCTCAAAATACTGAATATCTTTTTTACAAAGGAAGTATTTGTGAAGATGAGATAAAAGATGCTAAAATAAAAAATTATGAAATTATACAAAAAGGTGTTCATAGAAACTATTTGTATATAAAAAGAAAAGGGTTATTTGATGATATTTAAATTTTTGGCTGTGATAGCTGTATTATTTTTAGTATATATTGTTTTTTTTAAGAAAAATAGAGAAGAGAGTTTAAAGACAAAAAATAAAGATAAATATGAAGAGATAACAGATACTATGGTAGAGTGTCCTACTTGTGGTACATATGTCTCTAAAGATGAAGCAATACTTAGCAATGGAAAATATTTTTGTAGTAGAGAGTGTATAAAATGATAATCATTGGTGATCAAAATATAGAATATGAAAATATAGAAAAAATCACTGGTATAAATGATATAAAAACTACAGCTTCAAATGCTACAGTTCTTTTTGATTTTGATTTAAATATTTTAAAATATACAAAGTCAAATGATATAAATAGTGCAGTTGTAGTAAAAAGTATAAAAGAAGTACTTTATGCTTCTAGTTTGAGTGCAAAATATATTATTCCTAATGAAAATATTTTGATTCAGTCTCAAAAAACTGCAGATAATTATATGTTTGATAGTAAGATTTTAGCTATTGTAGAAAATAGTGATGGATTAGAAAAAGTTGCATTAAATGAAATAGATGGTGCAATTTATAAGGATTTACTATGAAAGAAGTATTTGACATAATAGTTTGGGTTGGTTTAGCATATATTTTATTTATATTTTTAAGAGGTATGAATGAAACACAAGTGAAAAAGCATCAAGATAAACTTGAAGAGATAGAGAAAAAAAATAATAATAAAAACAAAGAGGAAAATAAAATATGATAAAACCATTATTAGTAGAAATTTTAGTTGAAGAGTTACCAGCAATACCATTTTTAAAAGAGCTACCAAATATTGAAAAGAAGTGGTCTGATATTTTAGAAGAAAATAGTTTGTTATGTGAATTTAATTTTTATTATACACCACGAAGATTGGTTTTCTGGCATAGAGAATTCCCTATAGCACAAGAAGATAAAGAGCAAGAACTTTGGGGAGCCCCAGTTGCTATTGCATATAAAGATGGAAACCCAACAGGTGCGGCGCATGGTTTTGCTAAAAAATGTGGTGTGCCAGTTGAAGAGTTAGAAACAGCTTCTAGAAATGGACAAGAGTTTTTATATTTTAAACAAACAGTAAGAGGGAAGCAATCAAGTGAACTTTTAAATGATATGGTAAATGAGTTTATCTCAAAACTTAATTTTGGTAAATCTATGAGATGGGGAAGTAGAACGGATAGTTTTATTCGACCTATTAGAGGATTGAGTATCGTTTTAGGTGAAGATTTAGTTGAGGGTGAACTCTATGGTGTAAAATCAACAAAATCAAGTGCAGCTCATAGAATGGTTTCTTATGAGCCTTTTAGTTTTGATTTTGCTGGAGATTATTTTTGTAAACTAGATAAACACGGAGTTGTTTTATATCCAAATGAGAGAAGAACAACTATTCTTTCGCAGATGGATACAATAGAAAAAGAAAACAATATTACTATTGAAAGAGATGAAGAGTTACTTGATGAAGTTGTTGCTATCACAGAGTACCCTACAGCATTACTAGGAACTTTTGATGAAGAGTTTTTAGAATTACCTGAAGAGGTAATTATAGGTTCTATGAAAGAACATCAAAGATATTTTGCTGTGTATAAAGATGGGAAAATTACCAATAAATTTATAGTAGTTTCAAACTCATTTACAAAAGACTTTTCTCATATTATTGCTGGAAATGAAAAAGTTTTACGACCAAGATTAAGTGATGGTATGTTTTTCTGGAAAAATGATATTAAAAATGGACTTCAAAACGAGGGACTTAAAAAAGTAAGTTTTGTTGAAGGTTTAGGTTCAATTTATGATAAATGTGAAAGAGAAGCATCTATTGCAGAACTAATTGCAAGTCAGTTTGACATGGATGAAGATAAAGCTTTATTAACAGAAGCTGTAATGATAAGTAAAGCTGATTTATTGACTGATATGGTATATGAATTTACAGATTTACAAGGAACTATGGGATACTACTATGCAAAAAAAGAGGGAAGAGATGAGTTAGTGTGTACAGCATTAAAAGAACAATATCTCCCAGATGGTGAAGAGAGTGCAACTCCTTCAAATACTTTTAGTTGTGTAGTTGCTTTAAGTAATAAACTTGATAATCTTATGGGACTTTTTAGTGTTGGTATGATACCTACAGGAAGTCGTGATCCTTTTGCATTAAGAAGAGCTGCTCTTGGATTATTTAGAATAGCTATTGAACATAAGCTTCATATTGATATTGAGTCAATTATTGATAACTCAATGAAGGTATATCCTACTTTAGACAAAGCGCAATTATTAGAATTTTTAAATGAAAGATTGTATAAATTATATAGTGATGTAAATCCAAGTGTTATCAAAGCAGTTTTAAACAGTGATGGTCAAAAAGATCTGTTTAGTATTAGTTTAAAAATTGAAGCATTGAATCCTATTGCAAATAGTAGTGACTTTAAAAGTATCAGTGATACTTTTAAAAGAGTTGCAAATATTGTAAAAGATTTAGATACAAATGAAAAATTAAGTGTTAATACAGCTTTATTTGAAGAGGAAGCAGAAAAGGTGTTATATGAAAAATACAACAAAGTTTCTACAAAAGTATATACAACATTTGATGAACAACTAGATGGATTGTTTAGTTTAAAACCTGAACTTGATAACTTTTTTGATAATGTTTTTGTAAATCACGAAGATGAAAAAATAAAAACAAATAGAAAAAATCTTATAGGTGTAGTGTATAACTCATTTAAAGAGATTGCAGATATTAAAGAGATAACTATATAATCTTATGGATAAGTATGACTACATTATAGTAGGAGCTGGTATTTGCGGCTGTAGTGTAGCGTATGAGTTGTCTAAACATACAAAAAATATACTTCTTATTGATAAAAGTGATACAGCAGCATTTGGAGCTTCCGGTGCTGCTGGAGCATTTTTATCTCCACTTTTGGGAAAACCAAATAATTTTAAAGACTTAGTAACCACTTCATTACGATACAGTACAGAACTTTATAAAACAAATTTTGCAAATTATTTTACGCAATGTGGAACTACAAGAATACCCAAAAATAAGATTGAAAGAGAAAAATTCGAAAGTTATATTACTTATATGGATTTTGATTTTATACAAGATGGAGATGGTTACTTTTTTGATATTGCTTCTGTTGTAAATAGTTCTGGAATTTGTCAATCTATGATAGAAAATATTGATACAAAGTTTCAATATGAAGTTACAGATTTACAATATATAGATGATACTTGGGTATTAAATGAGGATTTACAAGCAAAAAATATTATTCTTACAACAGGATATGATACAAAACTATTAGAGGAGTTTTATATCAACATACGAGCTGTTTGGGGACGACGAATAGATGTAGAAACTTCTACAAAGCTTGAACATAACTATCATAAAGCTTGTTCTGTATCAAAAAGTTTTCAAAAAGATGATAAAAATATTGTTTCTATTGGTGCGACACATCATCGCGATAGTGGAGTAGAAGATATAGAACAAAATCATCAAGAACTTTTAGAAAAAGCAAGTGATATTGTTACTCTTAAAGATTTAAAGATTATAAAAGATTATTGTGGTGCAAGAGCTAGTAGTGTGGATTATTTTCCAATGGTTGGAGAAGTGATTGATTCTTCTAGCACAATCAATGAATTTCCTTATCTAAAAAATGGTACAAATGTTGACTCAAATAGATTTACAAGATATCCAAACCTTTATATACTCAATGGAGTAGGGGGAAGAGGTTTTGTATTAGCGCCTTATTTAGCGAAACAATTAGTAGAACATATTATTAATAGAAAAGATATAGATGAGGCTATAAAAGTTGATAGGCTTTTTAAAAGAGAAGTAAGAAAAATAAAATAAAAGGGATATTATGAAGATAGGCTCAATAGTAAAATTGGTTTTTTTATGTGTGGCAGCGTTAATTGCATTGACATTATTAACAGTTGAAGCACCAAAAAAGATAGAGAAAAAAGTTATTGATATAAAAGAATTACCACAAACAGTAGAACTTATAGGTTTTGACGATCAAAAGTTTACTACAAAGAGTATTATTAAACCAGAAACTATTATTTTTGTTGGGAATCATGAATCAATCGCGATATCAAAAATATTAGATGAAACACTTAGTTTAGAAGATGGAAAACTCGTGATTGTTTCAAATATCTCAGATGCACCTTGGTTTATAAAACGATGGCAAGCACATACTCAAAACACTAAGTTAAAAGGGGATATTCATCTTCCTTGGATATATGATAGAGATGGAAGTGTACGAAACTTTTTACAAGTTCCAACATCAGATGCAATTAAATACTTTGTTTACAATGTACAAAAAGATGGAAAAGTAAAAAATATTTATATAGGAAAAGTAAAAGTTGGAACTATTGATGGTGCTATGAATGAAAGTGAAATAAAAGAAAACTTATCAGAAGTGATAAGTAAGATTAGAAAGTTAGGTTATTAGAAGAACTACTCTTCTAATAATCTATCTTGCATAGTTTCTATAGCTTTTTCTAAGTGTCTTGTATCTAAACCAAACTTTTCAGCTTTTGCAATACCTGCATCAGCAAATTGAGTTCCAAGAGGATCAGTGATATTACAAATAGTTTTTACTACATTTAATATTTGAGCTTCTTTTAGGTAGTTTTTAGGACAATTTTCTATGTCATCAGAATATTTAATCATATCTACTAATGAATCACTTAAATTCCAATGTTTAAAGATAGAAGAAGTTACTTGTGTTGAAGTTACTCCAAAAAACTCTTTTTCAATATCTGAAATTTCAAGTGGGTTTTGATGAATTCTTTTATAAAATTCATTGTTCTTTTTCTCTTCTATTGCTATACCAGATAAAACGAATCTACCTGTTTCAAGAAGGAAAATTGGTAATAATAGTTCCTCTTTAAGCACATTGTCTACTTTTTTCATCCATTCTTTTAAAAGATTAGAAGATAAATTTGCGATAGACATAAATCTATCTGCGTTGATTCCATAAGCTCCTAAGTCTATGTCAAGAGCATTTTTAATAGCACTACCAAATGCTATAGACAAAGTAAAGTTTACACCTAAAAGATGGATAGCTCTACTTGCATTTTCTACTTTATTATTAAAACCAAACATTGCTGAGTTTGATACTTTAAGCAATGTTGCAACGATTAGAGGATCTTGCTCAATAATCTTTTCTAAAACTTCTAAATCTTTATTTGGAGACTTTTTGAACTCTTCAAGATCTATAATTGTTTTTGGTAGCGGTGGTAGTGAATCTATCTTTTTTGATAAAACTTCAGTCATCTAATATCCTAAATTGTTTATTTGTTAGCGAATTATACTACAATATAACTTATACTTTTTTAAGATATTTTGTTAATATCATAATTTTCACACCATTTACTCTACCTTCGATATGTTCTGCATCATCATTTGGTAAAGATATATTTCTTACCGCTGTTCCTCTTTTTGCAGTAAATCCAGTACCTTTAACATCAAGATCTTTAATAATTGATACTGTATCTCCCGCGTTTAAAGTTACCCCATTACTATCTTTATGGATAACTTTATTTTCTTCTTCAAAAAGTCCTTGTTCTGCCCATGCTTTTACATCATCTTCTAGGTACATCATATCTAATAATTCTTGATTTTGTAATGTTTTTAAAACTCTATAAGCTACAACTTTTACAGCATCAACTTCACTCCACATAGAGTCATTTAAACAGTACCAATGTGTTTCATCTAAGTTACTCATATCTTGTAGTTGTTCATTACATTTTGAACACACTAAAATAGTTTGATCAATGCTTCCATCACTAGGGCTTACTTCATATGGTGTTAAATTTTCAGTTGAACCGCATAGTTCACATACTCCACCACTTCTTGCGCTTAATTTTTCTGTTAAACTCATTATATTTTATCACCTTTAATTATTTTTTATAAATCAAATCTTCTAAAGAAGATGTGTGATATTATACCCAATAAAAGTTGAAAGGTTTTCTAATGGAATACAGATATATAGGTCGTACCGGTCTTAGAGTAACACCAATTTGTTTAGGAACTATGAGTTTTGGTTCTTGGAGTGATGAAAAAGAATCATTTAAAATTATGGATAAAGCACTAGATAGAGGTATTAATTTTTTTGATACAGCAGAACTCTATCCAGTACCTCCAAAGTCCTCTTATGCAGGTGTAACTGAAGAGATAATTGGGCGTTGGCTAAAAGGAAAACAAAGAGATAAAATAATACTTGCTTCAAAAGTAGCAGGTGCTGCAAATGGTTGGTTTGTACCACCAATTAGAGATGGTCTTACTGCTATTGATAAGTTTCATATTAAAAAAGCTGTTGAGGGAAGTTTAAAAAAATTAGGTACAGACTATCTTGATTTGTATCAGATGCATTGGCCTGATACGGTTGTCCCTATAGAAGAGTCATTAAAAGCTTTTGATGAGTTAGTTCAAGAGGGAAAAGTAAGATATCTTGGAACTTCAAATGATAGTGCTTATGGTTTAACAAAAGCAAATGAAACATCAAAAAGACTAGGTATAAGTAGGTTTGAATCCATTCAAAATAACTTTTCTTTAAATAATCCAAGATTTTTAGATGAGTTAGCAGATGTTTGTAAAAAAGAGCAAATATCGCTTTTACCATATTCTCCTATTGCAGGTGGTGTTTTAAGTGGAAAGTATAATGGAAAATTTTATCCAGATATAGCACGATTTTCGGAGTATTTAAAAAGTGATAATCCTAGAGTACAAGGACAAGCTACAAGATTTGTCAATGAAAAAACACTAAATGCAACGCAAAAATATATACAAATAGCACAAGAATTAAATATTTCACCAGTAACGCTAGCTGTTGCTTATTCAAAGCAGTTTGATTTTGTTGCTTCTACAATTATTGGAGCAAGAACTGCAGAACAACTTGATGAGTCATTTGCTGCTTTTGATGTGAATTTAAGTGATGAAACTATGGACAAAATAAAAAAGATACAATTAGAGATAATGTATCCTATGGGATGATTTTATATAAAATATCCCATCAGCCATCCAAGAGCAAAACCTATAAGATGGGCATACCAAGCTATTGGCATACCAAGAAGTAGGGGAGCAAAAGATATCAGTAATACCCAGACTATTATCCCTTTTCTTTGATAAGTGTCTTTAAGTGCAAACCAACCAAGAAGTACACTAATTGCACCACTAGCACCCACTAAGTTTGCCCAATCCCCTGTAAAATACATATAAGCTAAACTTCCAATAGAAGTTAAAAGTCCACCTATAAAATATAAAAAGAGATATTTAGGAATTCCTATAAGTCTCTCTATGATATTTCCAAATTGATATAAAACAAACATATTCATCAAAATATGTGCTACACCACCGTGTACAAACATAGTTGAAAAAAGTTGATAATAGAGTTCATTTGTAAAAAAGTAGATATTTAATCCAAAATATAAAATACCATTATGGATAGAGTTTTGTATTATAAACATAAAAATATTTACAAGTATGATGATATTTGTTACTGTGAGTATTCTATTTGTCATTTTGAACTTCTTTATTTATATTTTGATTATTGAGTTTATGTGAAAGAGCAATTTGTTTTGCTCTCATATCTAGATATTCTTGATGTTGTTTTACTTTGAGTTCTCTTTGTTCTTTTGCTTTTTGAGCAGGTACTATGTAAACATTATAAAAAATCACAGAGATACAAATAGTAACTATAGTAACGATAGAATAGAGATTGTTCAAAACTACACTTTGGCTTCGCTCAACGCTATAGCCTTCAATTTGTAGTTTTTTAATATCTTCTATTCTTCCCATTATATTAGTCCGTGTTCAAGTACCTCTTCAACTTTTTTAACAGCAATTATTTCTATATTTTCTTTTACTTCATCAGGAATATCTTTTAAATCTCTTTTGAAGTTTTTTTCTGGGATTAAAACTTTTTTCATCTTCGCTTTATAAGCAGCGATAAGTTTTTCTTTCAATCCTCCAATAGGAAGAACTTTTCCTGTAAGAGTTACTTCTCCCGTCATAGCTAAAGTTGAATCTACTTTTCTATTTGATAAAATTGAAGCTATAACTAAACTCATAGCAATACCAGCACTTGGACCATCTTTTGGTGTAGCACCTTCTGGAATATGCATATGGATATCATAGTTTTTAAAGGAAGCATTTTTAAGTTTTTTCTTATCAATTAAGCTTTTAACTACACTATGAGCGATTCTGGCACTCTCTTTCATAACATCACCCATATTCCCAGTAAGGCTTAGTGTTCCTTTTCCTGCAAACTTGATAGCTTCTATTTTCAGAACATCTCCACCTACACTTGTCCAAGCGAGACCATTTACTACACCTACACTATTTGTTTTATCAGCTTGGTCTATTTCAAATACTGGACTATCTAAATAATCTTCTATATTTTTAGTATTTATAGATACTTTTTTTAAATCTTTGTTGTACACAAGCTCTTTGGCAGCTTTTCTATAAAGCTTACTAAAGACTCTTCGTAAGTTTCTAACCCCTGCTTCTCTTGTAAACTTTTCTATAATCAGTTCAATAGT
>JGI997J19993_1000137_pt1 | contig 26790 bp, 23 predicted proteins | sample Etolagbewater25m_FD_19993 | JGI IMG/M metagenome (IMG submission 19993)
TCGACTCCTTTACCTACATGTCACAGCAACTCGAGCAAATTAAGGTTGCTAGTAATGAGTTTTTAGAATCGATTGCAGATACGGATATCGCGCAAGCCCATGGTGTGATGCTCTCGAGTCATACTTCAGAACTTTCAGGAAAGATGCAGCAAGCGGTCATTGCATTTCAGTTTTACGATAAGTTAAGCCAGCGTTTAGATCATGTGTCGCATGGTTTATCGGGGCTGGCGGATATTGTATCGCATGAGATGCGCGTTAAAGACGAAGGCGAGTGGGAATCTTTTAAGCAAGCCATACGAAAAGGCACGACAATGCGTGAAGAGGAGGAGTTGTTTGAATTAATTTTTGATCAACATGTTCCAACTGAACAGGCGATTGCTATTATTAAAGGCCGTATGTTAGATCGTATGCATAATGAAAGTAGTCAGCACGATGAAGATGAGATAGAGCTATTTTGATCAACTAGCAGTACACATTAAAAGCCCCTTAATTGGGGTTTTTTATTACCATTGAAAAGACATTAGCTACGTCTTATACCTTATTTAGGCATAAAAAAAATAAGGTGTTTTATTTTAGAAAAATTGATAACAATAGTTTCACACAAAAACTGCGACACAATTTTTTACTCGTCGCACCGTATTCATCAATGAGGAAAGACGCATGAAACAACTAAAAGCACTTTGGGCTAAGGCATTTTTAAGCTTGGCAATTATGGCCGCGCCAATGGCCACTTGGGCCGCCGATTACATGCCGTTTGTTCTTAGCAACTTGAGTGCCGCAACGGTCGCTGAAGCGTCAGATCAAGCAAAGAGTTCGTTGCAAGCCAATGGCTTTGAAGTGGTGGGTGAGTATTCGCCAAGCACCAACGCACAAGTTTTAGTGGTGACTAATAACGCACTGAAAGCCGTTGCAGCCGCTTCGGAAAACGGTGGGTTTGGTGCGATGGCGCGTGTTTCGATTACCGATAAAGACGGTCAAGTTCAGGTGAGTTATACCAACCCTAGCTATATGTGGAACGCCTATCGAATGAAAGGGGATATTACCCCGGTTCAAAACGCCATGAAGGCGGCATTAGGTGCTAAAAAAGAGTTTGGTGCCGATAAAGCATTGAGTGCCGATGATCTGCGTGAATACCACTACAAAATGATGATGCCCTATTTTGATGACGAAGTTGAACTGGCAGAATACGGTTCATACGAAGAAGCCACTAAACAAGTTGAAGCCGGACTAGCTTCGGGCAAGGCCGGTACCTTTAAGGTTTATCGCATTGATATTCCCGGTTCTAAAATGAGCGTGTTTGGTGTGGGCTTAAGTAATGGCGAAGCAGCCGACAATTACATTATGACCAAAATTGACAAAAACGCGGAAAGCCATGCGGCGCATTTTCCATATGAAGTATTAGTGGTGGGCGATGAAGTGATTACGCTTGATGGTAAGTTCCGTATTGCAATGAACTGGCCGTCTTTGTCGATGATGGGAGAAGGCAGCTTTATGAGTATTTCGAACGCACCGGATGACATTGTAACCGCACTCGAATCGGTCGCTAAAAACCAAACTCCAGAGACTGAAGCCTCAACACTTTAACTCTGAGTAGTAAGAATCTCCTCTAGGCGCAGAATTTCTGCGCTTTTTTTGTTTTTAGGCCTTGAAAATCAGCAGGCCTGTTCCTATTTAATTGACACGATTATTTAATTAGTTTCATTTATTGACCCCTTGCTTCAATCTGAAGTTAGGGAAAAAGCGGGAGAAGATATTAATGAGTTCAGTAGAAACCCACGCATTTCAAACCGAAGTTAATCAACTGTTAAAGTTGATGATTCATGCGTTGTATTCCAATAAAGAGATTTTTTTACGTGAGTTAATTTCTAACGGCTCGGATGCGTTAGATAAGTTACGTTTCGAAGCCGTATCCGATGACTCCTTGAGCGAAGGCGAAGAAGAGCTGGCGATTACAGTCGGCTTTGATAAAGAAGCCCGCACGGTTACCATCTCGGATAACGGAATTGGGATGACGCGTGATGAAGTGATTGCCAATATCGGTACCATTGCTAATTCAGGCACTAAAAAATTCCTCGAAAATATGACCGGTGATCAAGCCAAAGATTCACACCTAATTGGTCAGTTTGGGGTCGGGTTCTACGCTTCTTTTATTGTGGCGGACAAGGTTGAGCTTACCACGCGTAAAGCGGGCACGACTGAAGCGACTAAGTGGACGTCTGGCGGTGAAGGTGATTACACACTGGAAACGGTTGAAAAAGCTCAGAAAGGGACGGAGATTGTTCTTCACCTTAAAGAAGACATGGATGAGTTTTTAGAACAAGCTCGTCTTAAAACCATTATCAGTACTTACTCAGACCACATTAGCTTTCCAATTAAAATGCTCAAGACTGAGTGGGATGAAGAAGCAAAAGAACAAAAAACCACCGACGAGTTGGAGCAGGTTAACAAAGCCACCGCCATTTGGACACAGCCTAAATCAGAGTTAAGTGAAGAGGAGTATAAAAACTTCTATCAAACCATTTCTCATGACTTTAACGAACCACTTGCCTATGTTCACAACAAAGTCGAAGGGACGTTGGAATACACCTCATTATTGTATATTCCTAAAAATGCGCCATTTGACCTATATGACCGTGAACGCCGCTACGGTCTAAAACTGTACGTTAAACGTGTTTTCATTATGGATGATGCAGAACAGTTGATGCCAACGTACCTGCGTTTCGTTCGCGGGGTGATTGACTCAGCCGATTTACCGTTGAACGTATCGCGTGAAATTTTGCAAAGCAATAAAGTGGTCGATAAAATTCGTTCGGCTTCGGTTAAACGCGTTCTAGACCAAATTATTAAGTTGTCTAAAGCAGAAGATCAAACCGACTTTAATACTTTCTGGGACCAGTTTGGTCAGGTTATGAAAGAAGGGGTGATTGAAGACTTTGCCAATAAAGACAAAATTGCCAAGCTATTGCGTTTTGCTTCGTCACAAGATGATGCCGTTGAACAACGTGTTTCTTTAGAGCAGTATGTTGATCGTATGCAAGAAGGCCAAGATGCGATTTACTTCATCACCGCTGATACCCATGCGGCAGCCAAAGGCAGTCCACATTTAGAGATGTTCCGTAAGAAAGGCATTGAAGTGTTGTTGCTGTCTGACCGCATTGATGAGTGGTTGGTTTCTCACCTTACCGACTTTGAAGGCAAGCCATTAAAGTCAATTACATCAGCTGATTTAACTGCATTCGATGATGAAGCGGAAAATGAATTAACCGAAGAAGATAAAAAAGCGCGTGAAGCCTTAACTGAAAAAGTGAAAGGGGCTCTTTCAGGCTTAGTGTCAGACGTTAAAATTACCCATCGCTTAACCGAATCACCGGCGTGTGTGGTGAGTGCGGATGGTGATATGTCTGCGCACATGGCTCGTATGATGGAGCAAATGGGACAAGCGATTCCAAAGCAAAATCCGGTGTTAGAGCTTAATCCAGATCACGCCTTGGTTAAAAAGCTTGATTCAATTGAAGATGAAACCAAAGTAAAACAGTGGTCTTTGTTCTTACTTGAGCAAGCTCAGTTAGCCGAAGGCGATCAGCTTGAAGAGCCAGCAGAGTTCATTAAGCGTATGAATGCGCTATTAAGTGACATGATTTAACGTTCATTCACTTTTAGCAGGCCTGTTTAAAATCCATTCTTGGATTTAAAAGGTCTAAAAACCCAAAGCCCCAAACTGAGCAGGCCTGCCCAGTTTGGGGCTTTTTTGTTTGATAGGCACGCGGTTAGCCTGAGTTTTCAGTGCAAAATTCACCGTTTAGGTTCTCTTTTTCAGCAACCGTTCGATTGAACTTTTCTGCAAGCAGAGCTGCTTTATGGCACAATACGCCCAATTTAAAAAATCACGATTTATCACAGACTTAATCGTAAAACTTTACGTTTTTTGTTTGTAAGAATAACAATTATTAGGACTCTATTTTGATTTCAACAGCAAATATCACCATGCAGTTTGGTGAAAAACCTCTCTTTGAAAATATCTCAGTTAAGTTTGGGGGCGGTAAACGTTACGGTTTAATCGGTGCCAACGGGTGTGGTAAATCGACCTTTATGAAAATTTTAGGCGGCGATTTAGAACAAACTTCTGGAACGGTCAGTATTGATGAAAATGAGCGTGTTGGTAAATTGAAGCAGGACCAATTTGCTTACGAACAGTACAGCGTTATCGACACCGTCATTATGGGGCAACCGGAACTGTGGGACGTTAAAAAAGAGCGTGACCGCATTTACAGTTTGCCAGCGATGAGCGAAACCGAAGGAATGCTGGTTGCTAATCTTGAAGTGCAGTTTGGTGAGATGGATGGTTATACCGCAGAATCTCGTGCCGGTGAACTGTTGTTGGGCTTGGAAATTCCAGTTGAACAGCACTACGGTCCAATGAGTGAAGTCGCACCGGGTTGGAAGTTACGCGTGTTGTTGGCGCAAGCGCTGTTTGCAGATCCAGATATTCTGTTATTAGATGAGCCGACCAACAACTTAGACATGACCACCATCAGCTGGTTAGAAAACGTCTTGAATGAGCGTAAGAGCACGATGATTATCATCTCTCACGATAGACACTTCTTAAACAGTGTGTGTACGCACATGGCCGATTTGGATTACGGAGAATTGCGTCTGTACCCAGGTAACTACGATGAATATATGACCGCTGCGACCATGGCGCGTGAGCAACTGTTATCAGATAACGCTAAGAAGCAAGGGCAAATTAATGAGTTAAAGGCCTTTGTAAGCCGTTTCTCTGCAAATGCTTCAAAAGCGAAACAGGCCACTTCACGTGCAAAATTGATTGATAAAATTGAATTAACAGAAGTGAAAGCGTCCAGTCGTGTGAATCCATTTATTCGTTTTGAACAGGATAAAAAGTTGTTCCGTTTGGCTTTAGAAGTTGAAAAATTAGGCAAAACCTATGATAACGATGGCGAAACGAATGAGGTCTTTAAAGACTTAAATTTGATGCTTGAAGTGGAAGATAAAATGGCGGTTATCGGTCCAAATGGAGTGGGTAAAACCACTTTCTTAAAATGTTTAATGGGGGATACTCCGTTAACCTCGGGTGCGGTCAAGTGGTCAGAAAACGTTAAAATCGGTTATTACGCGCAAGACCATGCACATGATTTTGAAGAAGATTTAACACTCATTGAGTGGATGGGGCAGTGGAAGCAAGAGGGCGATGACGAACAAGCATTACGTGCGGTTTTAGGTCGTCTGTTATTCTCTCAAAAAGAGATTGATAAGTCAGTTAAGGTGCTGTCTGGTGGTGAGCAAGGACGTATGTTGTTTGGTAAGTTAATGCTGCAAAAGCCAAATGTACTGATTATGGATGAACCGACTAACCACTTGGATATGGAATCCATTGAATCTTTAAACCAAGCGATGGTTGATTACCCAGGAACCATTGTGTTCGTTTCTCATGACAGAGAGTTTGTTTCCTCGATTGCGACCCGTGTTTTATCTATGACACCAGAAGGCATTGAAGATTTCCGTGGCGATTACGAGTCTTTCTTAGCGGCGCATGCTGGCTAGCGCTTGTTAATAATCGCAAACAAAAACGCCCGCTTTAAGCGGGCGTTTTTGTTTTAAGAATCTATCGACTGTTTAAGCTTAAAATTCCATCGTTAGATGTGGAGACGAGTCTGGAATATTTGTTCCTGCGTCCGGGTTAGCCGAAAAATGGTGGGCAGAGGCCGTTGCTGCAACGCCTAAGGTCAAAAATAAAGCGAGAAGTGTCTTTTTCATTGTGTTATTCCTTGTTCTTCAATTTAAATTTTTCAATGTTTGTAGTGAATTAAAATTCCATAGTCAAATGAGGCGAGTTTTCAGGGATATTGACACCTGCATCCGGGTTGGCCGCCAGATGGTGGGCGTAGGCACCTGTTGTAAGACCGAAAGTCATGAGTGTCGCTAAAATAATCTTTTTCATAATAACGTCCTTTTTAAGTTCTTAAAATACGAGTTCTAAGTGGCCGGAGTTGTCATTAATATTGCCACCTGCATTATCACTGTTAGCGTTATGGTGCGCTGAAGCAGTTGCAGCAACGCCAACTGTTAAAAATAAGGTTAAGAGTAGTGATTTCATTTTTTACTTCCTTTCATAGGGTTTTCTTTAAATGTAAAGTTTTTACATAACTTGGAATTACTATAAATGTAAAAAATTACCATGTAAAGCTTTTTTTTAAATCTTTTTTTTAAATCTTTTTTTTAAATCTATTTTTTTAAATCATTTAAATGCAAAGGTTAAATAAATTTTCCTCTGCTTTATTGTCTTCTTACGGGCGGTTCAAACGGAAGAGTAAATCGTCGCTGAAGGCCTTTTAAGTATCGATAGCCGTAAGCTAAGAAGGGGAATAACAAGGAGTTGTTGTGATTAGTGCAAAGTTGTTGAGTGTGTAAGGAGAGAGAGGTTGAAAATCTGTAAAAAAAGACCCGTTTAAAGAGGGTAAAAACGGGCCAATGGATACTAACTCTGAGGAGGTGACTTAAAATGTTAAGGGAACAGTTTAACTAAGCGTCTGTTTACGTTTACCTTGCAATAAATGTAAATAAGTACCATTTAATTAAGTCGAACACAGTTTAAATGTAAAAAATTACCATGTCAACCATTGTTTTGCTATAATTCGCCCATGACTCAAAAACAAACTACCCAACAAACCGCTTTATTCAAAGCAATCAAGCGCATTTTACGTCCGATGGTTAGCATTATGTTACGCCAAGGAATCACCTATACGGCCTTTATTGACCTGCTAAAAGACACGTATGTCGAAGTCGCAGACCAAGAGTTTGTGATTGACGGTAAGCGTCAAACAGACAGTCGTATTAGTGTGTTGACGGGGGTGCACCGTAAAGAGGTAAAGCGTATTCGAGAGATCGAGACCGCTGTATTAGAGCCCAAAGAGCGTAAAGCCAGTTTAGGTGCACAACTGATGGCATTCTGGCTAGGCAACCCCAGTTGCATTGATGAAAATGGTAAGCCTTTGGCTCTACCAAGAGTTTCAGTAGGCGAAGAGATGTCGTTTGATTCAATGGTTAAAATGGTCACTAAGGATGTGCATCCACGCTCTCTATTAGACGATTGGTTGAGTCAGGGCATTGTCAGTTCAGACAGTGACGGTTTGGTCGTGTTGCACGAGTCGGGTTATGTGCCTGATGAAGATTACGAGGAGAAGCTCTATTTTGCAGGTAAGAATATTGGTGATCATTTAGCGGTGGTCAAACATAATCTTGCGGGTCAGAAAAAGCCCATGTTAGATCGAGCGGTTTACTATCACGATTTAAGTGAAGAGTCGGTTCAAATACTTGAGACTTTTGCAAGACGTGCATCGATTAATTTACTGACAGAAGTGAATCAATTAGCCGGCCGTCTGCACGCTAAAGACCAAGCCTCTAACGAGGATGGAAGTGTGCACGCCATACATTTTGGTGCCTATTTTCTGCGTCAAGAGAAGCAGGTAAAGCATGATTAAATTGCGCAAGTGCAATGATAGGTGTGATAAGTCTGGCCTGTTTAATTGGGTGCGTATCTTATTTATTGTGAGTATGCTCACAAGTTTAACAGCCTGCTCAACCATTCAAAATACTCTGTTTTCAAGTCAGTTGGCAGATGAGGCCGCAGCTAAGCGTGATAGCTCTAAAGTGGTTGCCAGCAACAATGGATTTGGTGGGACGGGGCGTGCCCTTGAAGCGGTTACCGCCGTGACTGAGAATATCAACCCCGCAAGCCTTCGTCACACCGCTGTTTTGGATAATGGATTTGGTGGAACGGGCCAAACTGCCTCTGGGTTTGGAGGGACAGGTTTTATTGGTACCATTCAAAAATTTGGCAGTATTTGGGTGAATGGTGTTGAAGTCGGTATAGGTCAACAGACAGAGCTCTTTAGTAATACAGGTAGAACCGTTCAGCCTCTTAGTGTTAAAGACTTACGAATTGGTCAGCAGGTTTGGTTTGAAACGCAACCAAGCCAAGATAAAACGACGACTGCTAAAGTGCATGTTTTTTATCCTTTAGCGGGAAAAATTGAAGCAATTAAGACGCAAGATATGGCAACCGAGTTAGTCGTGAATGGGCAGCGTGTCTATATCAGTTCTCAAACAGTTATTCCCGATACCGTTGAGCTTGAAGTCGGAGAATCAATTCGCATTAGTGGCTTACCCGTTTATGCTAAGGTAGGTAAAGCTGAGAATAAGGGAGGGCTTAATGGTGGCCAAACTAAGCGACGTTTGCAGCGAACCAACGCTTGGGAAGCAACTTTGATTGAAGCCAATGTTAAGGGGCAAAGTTGGTTTAACACGGTGCCTAACACCACCTTCAGCGAAGGGGTTAATCGAGTAATGATGGATTCGCGTTGGGGAACCAGTTACGAGCTCGGTGAGTTTAAAAACTTAAAAAGCGGATTGTCTTCGCAACCCAAAATTAAGGTAATGGGGCAGGAAGAGGTTGGAAAGCGTATTAAGTAAGTGCCTAAGTTTCGGTTGAGGTTATTTTTAACCCAACAACTCCAATAATAATTAAGCCTATAAACAGCACTTTCATTACCGTCATGCTGTCTTTAAATATTAACCAGCCCAAGATGGCAATCAGTGCGGTTCCTGTTCCGGCCCAAATGGCATACGCTAAACTAACATCAAGCTTTTTAATGGCTAGCCATAAAAAAGTAAATGAACTGATATAGAATATAATCACCAACAACACCGCGGTCAAGCTGTTGTTTTGACTCGATAGCTTTAACGACAGCGTCCCCGCTACCTCTAAAACAATTGCTATGCCTAAGTAAATCCAATAAATCATACTGCTCTCTTGTTGTGCGGTTTTTATAGGCTATGATTAAAGCAGTGTTTTGCTTAAGAGTCGAATTTTTATGAAAATAACCTGCGTTCAATTTAATCCTGTCTGGCAAGATGTTGCTGCAAATATTACAAACTTGAAGCGTCAATTTGCCAATCAGATTGCCCAAGAAAAACCGGATGTAGTGGTCTTGCCCGAGCTGTTTCACTGCGGATTTTCAATGGACACATCAACGGTTGTCGAGTCACGCGATGGCGAGCTTTATCAAGCACTGAGTCAGTTGGCCCAAACCTATGCGGTTACCCTTATTGCCGGATTAGCCCTTAAAACCCAAGAGCCGTCCAGTATTACCCTGGCATTTGAAGCCGCTTTACCAAGATCGTCAAATGTTGCATTAGTCTTTGATCCCAGTGGAAATGAGCAGGCCTGCTATATTAAAAATTACGCATTTTCAATGTCTGGAGAACACTTGCATTATCAGCAAGGTAATCAGCAGGTTGTGTTTTATGTGGGTGATACGCCATGCAGTGTTTTTATTTGCTACGATTTACGTTTTCCAGAACTGTTTAGAAAAGTCACGAAAGCCGTTGAGGTAATCTTTGTTATTGCGAACTGGCCTGAAAGTCGACAATCGCATTGGCAAGCATTATTGACGGCGCGAGCAATTGAAAATCAATGTTTTGTGGTGGGGGTGAATCGCATTGGTCAAGACGGATACGGCCTTGATTACGCTGGCGGTTCGATGGTTGTGAACCCATTGGGTGACACGATGTGTAAACTGAGTCGTGCGTGTGAGTACCACCAGATTGAGGTTGATCCTACCGAGGTTCAAGCACTTAGGGCACGTTATCCATTTTTAAAAGATATGAAACGATGATGTCAAAATCAGCAGGCCTGCTGATTCTGAATTGAATGGCACATAAAAAAACGCGGTGACCCAATCTTGAGTCACTGCGTTTTAGTGTAAATAGGTCATGCGTGTTGGCATGACCGGTTTTTTAGACTATTCCGTTACCGTCTCTTCTTCTGACGCTTCCGTATAATCTTTACGTTGAGCCCAGATGTCACTGCCTATTAGGTAGTCAGGCGCATCTGCGGAGGCTTCTTCTGGGTCAAGCTCTTGCAGCCATAGAGAGTACAGCGTTTTACCATCAGGCGAGGCAATACCTTGAATCTCTTTCTCTTCCGCTTCTGACTGAACAATGGCTTCATTGGTGAGGGAACCATCTACGTTTGCAGGCACTTTCTCCCACGTATCCCCACCATCCGTTGAACGTGTCACAAATAGATCAAGCTCTAACCCACTGCCCATTTCGAGTGTGCCGTAGGTTACAAAGACCGTATTTGGATCTCTGGTTTCTACACCCGGGATCGCTTCCGAAGTTGGAATTAAGCGAGGGTCAACCGTTGATATGATGTTGTTACTGATATTGGTAACATCAATAGGGTCAATCCAGTTTGTGCCGTTGTCATCTGAACGAATGACATTAAAGTTATTCGATAAATGACCCACCTGAGCAACACGCCATGATGGTGTATATTCATATCCGATAAAGATGGTATCACCACTTAGGTAACCGCGTGGAGAGAAGGTATTCTCAAAGTTGTTTTCCCAAGTTGAGTCTGCCAAGTTATCGGGGGTCCAAGTACCACGTACTTTCTCATCTTCATCTGCGTTGCGGGCACTGACGTTCCAGCTGTTTGAAGGCCAGGTTTCTGTGCCCATAATTTCAGCCATATCTTCAGCCGTATTTAAGTTAGATACATCGTATCCGCCTTTGGCTAAACGCAAGTACATGTCTGAAGACTCACCTTGGGTCAAAATACCGGACTTATAAAGAATACCCCAACGGTGTTGCGTGCTTTCATTGGTTACATCTTTACTGTCAACCTGGCTAATTAAGGTAAGGCGACGCACATTTTCAAGAACAGGAAGTCGATTTGGATTGTCTTCTGTTGCCGCTTCAGGTATGCGTAGGTCATTGACAATCGTACCCGGAGCAATCACTTCAGGATCGGTCATTTCAAATGAATGAACATAGGCGATTTTACCTTGATCTTCTGTTGCAATCGTATCTAAGGTCTCTGAATTTGGAACACCCGGTAGACTGACCGCTTCCCCCTTGGTCTCTTCATAACCAAAGATAACTTTAGTACCAAATAGCCCAAGAATCGGACGAGAAGCCCCTGTATCACCGTTTAATAGTTGTTGCTCAATAACATCAGGTGTATCGTTATAAATCGCTCTAATTGGGTCGATGTAGTTGCTGTAACATTTACCATTATCACGATCATCTTCACCTTCTGCCGCTGTAAACGTACCGTTGTTGGTGCAAAGGTCGGCACAATAAAGTGCTCCCGTTCCACTTTCAACATTCTCTGCTTTACAGACCGCATTGTCCGTTACCGGTACAGGAGATGCGAGTTTGTATAGCGCTTTGGGTTTTAGGTCATCCTCTGTGGTGGGGGTGCCACCAGCTTGAGCGTCAGTATCAATGGCTGTGAATTGCTCCATCTGAATATAGCTGTACCACATATCTGTTCTGTGGTTGGTGGAAGCACCACTCCAGCCTTCACCGGGTCCTGACCCACTACCTGGACGTAATCCAGTTGGATCCTCTTGCCAAGCGAGCACAAAACCGGTTGTATCAGAGGCAATGGTGACTTTATTTGCGTCACGACGTCCAGACGTTAATTGTTCTGGTGCATACCAATCAATGGTATGTTCTTCTTCATTGAGTACCCCCCGTGCTGTCCAGATACAGCTAAATGGCACTTCGTGTGCCGGGACAACTTCACCTTCATAGGTTTCTATGCCTTCATAGTTAATGGTGCCTTGTGGACCATTGACTAAATATAAGTCATCGGGATAGGTGTTAGAATCCCCATCCCCAGTTGCGGTAAACCCAGATGGGTTTCCACTTGGACAAAATTTATCTTGCCACGCTACCAGAACTTTATTACCTTCGGTTTTCATGGCGGGTTTGAAAGAGTACCCATAATAAGGTACTTTCTGACCATCGCCCCAAAAGTCGACTTCGATAGAGCTGTCGTCACCGGTGTTAGAGACGTTAATTGATTTCCAGCTTTCCCCCTTATCAAGTGACAGTGCCATAAAGACATCTGAAACGTGTTCAATGTCCGGAATTTCAGAACTACCCGTCCCCATTAGGAAGTCACCATCAACGATATCGGTATAACTCACTAATAAAGGACGTACCAGCGTTGTTTCATCAACTTCACCGGTGGTTGAGTAGGTGGCGGTTTGAAGCATCATGCTTTGAATACCCTGGCCACCGCTTCCCGCTTCAGGTGTTCTTGAGATGTTTTTATGAATGGTGATATCGCCACTCATGACTTCGGTAAAGTGATCGACCGCTTCTTCTTCATCAACGACCTCATCATCCGGTGACTCCGTTTCAGATACCACAGAGGCTAGGATGGTTTGTAATAGCGTTTTAAAAGACAGCGCCTCTTCTTCAGAGAGTTTAGACAAGTCCATGTTTTCAACATTAAGACCTGAATCAGCCATTAATTCTTCAAGTAAGGCAATCGCCTCATCGGTAATCGTGATACCGTTGCTGCGGTCTCCATCACTGTCTAGCGACTGAAGTAAAACCAGAATGTTACGCAGCTGTTGATTGCTTAGATTGGTGGTTTCAAAAAAATCAGCCGGTGACACATCCGTGGTCCGAGCTAATAATTGACCTAATTTGATTTTGTCACCCACATAAAAAGAGACTTGGCCTCCGGGCACAAATTCATATTTACCACCATTGCTGGTTTTGCCGTTGACTGCCCCTTTATAGGTTAAGCCATCAACCGCTGAGTCAACGAAGGTACCGGTTTCAGTTTCTATTGCTGTTGCTGTTGAACTGTCACTGCCACATCCCGATAATGAGACGCCTAGCGCGAGTGCAATCGCAATCGCAATGGGTTTTTGAGTTAAGTAATTCATTTGTATCCCCCTACGAATTTATTTACTTAAATTGCATTAATAAGTATTGGTGATCGCTAAAAAATTAGAATCACCCATCAGGGTGATTTGAAAGAGGAACGTTGTTTTGATTGATTTAAGATAAGTTTTTTCTATTCTGAATCATGGCTTATTGAGTTTTGAGTTGTCTTTGATTGGGGATTGCAAAAATACAAATCAGCAGGCCTGCCGATTCTTGACATGGTCATTGAGTGATTTAGATAAGGGAGTGCATGTGGTGCTGCAAGAGGGGAGGGCAAGAGGTTTATTATTGCTAAGGCTATTTTTTAGTGATTAGAGCTGTCTGTGGCAGGTTGATTTATTCGGTTTGAATTGTGTTGATTCATAAAAACAAAAAAGGCGCCGTGAAAGGCGCCTTTTTAAGGTGAGACAAAAGCCGTTAAGCTTTGGCTTCTGGCATCATTGAAGAGTGGTGGTGAATAATTTTCCACTCATTGTTACGGTATTCGTAAACAAAGGTGTAGCGGGCAGGGACAATCTCTTTTTTACCGTTTGATGTCACTTCAAAGTCATAAACACCGGCATCGGTCAGTTTGTTACAACCCTGTTTGATATTACGTTGTTTGATAATTCCAAACGGCTTTTTCTCTAGAAAGTGATTAAAGTAATCTTCAATTTCAGCGGGGGTTGTACGTGGTAAGTTTGAAACGGTTGGTAACAAAATTGCATCTTCGGCATACAAGGCTGCAACGTTTTTAGCGCTACCAGTTTGTAAAGCCATGTTCCACTTATTAAACAACTCTTCGGCTAATTTTTTAGTCGCAGGTTGGCAAACCACTGACTCAGCAGCGGTAGCGGTATCAATCGGTGCATTATTTGCTGCACGACCCGTAATCTGGTGGTTAATACTATTACGTTGGATATGGCCAAAACTGACACCTTGTTCAATGCGTTGATCAATTCCCGTTGTACCTGAGATTACGTAACCTTTTGAGCTCATATTAAAACTTCCTAGTGATATTTTGTGGCGTTATTTTAGCAAACTATTTTTTAGAAAGGTGAGATTTCCCATCCTGACTGATAAATACTTAGTTTGAACCTAGAAACGCTGTAACGGACGGCTATTAATGCGATTTTAAATAGGGAAATAAGGCGCTAATTTGTTGTTCTGATAAGTTTTCAACAAGCTTAATATTACGCTCGGGAATGCCAGCCGGGTCAGGATGATGTTTAACTGCTTTTTCCATGCTTGCTTCGCGAATCAAATGCAAAACAGGGTAGGGAGATCGATTGGTTAAGTTCTCTTTATCGTTGGGTTGCGTGCCGCCAAACTGATAGCTTGGGTGGAAGCTGGCCACTTGATAGGTCCCTTCCCAATTGCGTTCAAACAACAGTTGGTCAACCCAGTCTAAAAACTGATTGTAGTCATAAAAATCGGCAAGCATATTGGGGATCGCAATCAGTGTCGTTTCAAGTTCACTGGCTGAGTATCGGTCTAACTTCTCCAATTCGGTTGTGACGTCGTCGAGCAGAGCGATTTCGGTTGTGCTGTCACTGCTGATGATTCTGACCAAGTTTTGCAGATGCGGTTTTGAGGCAAATGGACAGAGGTTCAGCCCAATTACGACCTGCTCCAGCCAGTGGCGCATGGATTGTTCTATGGTTTCATCGTGAATTAACATACTTAAATGACAGTTTGCGTTAATACAGAGCTGTTTTGAAGTGCTACCGCATGACCTAAGGCGTGTTCGGCAACGGTTTCGGCATCGTTTTGACTCGCATCGTACACATAAACCGAGACTTCATCTCCGGGTTGTAAAAAGACATGCTCACCAAAGTCGGTGTAGCTCGTCGCACCTAAGCTCACCATTACTTGTTTGGGGTAACCGGTACTTTTAAAAACGTCAGCTAAATCTTCTAAAGGCCCAAAGTCTTGTTGATGATTGAATTTATCAATCATCCAGTTTTTAAGTTGGCCATAAAAGTAACTGTAGGTGATAACTGGACTGTCCACACCATAGCTGTGCAAGACGTTATCGCGCTTTAAGAATGAGGCAATATGGTAGGTATCGAGTTCACCGCCTTTTTCAAACTTGGTTAACGGTAAAAAGTTGGCTGAAACGCCTTTACTGTTGGCGCCCCAATTTTTCTTTTCGCTGATTTTTTTAGCGCCTTCCTTGCGGATAGAACAGTCGTTAAATGCTGCAAACGCTTTAGGAATCAGATCGGTGACTAATTCATTGTGATAGACCACTTCAAACACCACGCAGAGTTCGGCTTCAAGCTGAAGATGCGCGTTTTTAACCATCTCTTTGGGGTAGTCAATTTGGTTGCTGGAGAGCGGGTAAGTACCTTTGAAAGAGTTTGAATCAGGCTGGTAATATGGGAACAGGCCTTTCGGTTCTTCGGCAGATTCTGTTTTTACATTCACAAAATCAGCGTTTTCTTGGGCTTGATCAAGGTGGCCTGCAAAATTACCGGCCACGCCAAAGCAGAGCATATTTTTTAAATCAAAAGTCATAAATCTATTTTTTACCTAACATGCGTTTTAGAGTGTCGTCTTTATAGACAAAGTGGTGCTTCATCGCACCGGCGATATGCAATAAAATTACCAAAATCATCAAGGGGCCAACCAGTCCGTGAATGCCTTCGGCAATTTCGTGAATGGTTTCGTTTTCGCCGATTAATACTGGGAGCGTAAACAGATTAAAAAACGACACATCATGCCCTGCAGTAGTCGACATAATCCAGCCAGATAGTGGCATAATAATCATCGCCAAATATAAGATGCCTTTAACTGCGTGCCCTAAGATGTGCTCAAACTTGTTTTTAGAAAGTTGCGCTGGATTAGGGCTGATTTTTAGCCAAACCAAGCGCAGCATCATTAGCATAAATAGACCAATACCTAATGATTTGTGTAAGTCATAAAGCTCAAATTTTTCAGGGCTTTTTGGTAGTTCGTGCATATAGATACCAAGTGCGATAAGGCCGATAAATAAGAGAGCCGACATCCAATGATTGGCGCGAGACACAAGTCCGTATTGGGTCGTGGTGTTTTTTAGCATGATAAGAGACTCCTAGTTGAAAGTATGGCAATGCATAATGAAAGTTAGATTGCTGGGCTTTGTAAAGCAAGCGCCTAGTAAAGCAAGCTCTGAAACTTTCTACGATACATTGTAACCAATTCTGGGGCGGGGCCTGAGAGCATTTCAAAGGCTTTTAAAATGGTTTTTTGCGGCAGACTGTCTTGATAGCCTCGGTCTAGGGTAAACAGTTTAAACAGGGTTTGTAGCGCGTTTTCAGATTGACCATTGAGCATTAAAAAGCCGGCTAAGCCAAAAAGGGCGTCGGTGTCATTTGGGTTCTGTGCCAGTGCGTGTTGAATTTGTTCAATGGAAGGTGATTGATTCACAACCTCTGTAAAGTAGATAACGCCATTGACTTGTTTACCTTGTGGCGAGTTCTGTGCCTCTTCTGGCAGTTTTTGCAATAGGTTACTGGCTTTGTCTAAATGCCCCGTGTGCAGGTACATTTGTACAAGATCTAGGTGTACTTTAAAGTTGTTGGGATTGGCTTGTGCCGCCTCGCCCAATAATTTAACGGCTAAATCAAACTCGCCTTGGGCAAACGCTTGCGTCGCTTGTTTGCGCAATTGTTCAGACGGTTCTTCTTGCACATTGGCTTCAACTAACGAGCGATAAGCCGCTTCGGTTAATAAGCCAGCGCCTTCGGTTACGATGTCGTTATTTTTAACTACTTTATAAAAAGGCACCTCAGTGACGCCAAATTTTTCGGTAATGTCTTTTTCGCGGTCAATGTTGATTTTCGCCAGAATGAATTCGCCGGCTCGTTCAGTCGCAATTTTTTCTAAGAGGGTGTTAGCGAGTTTGCTTTGCTCGTTTAATGATGACCAAAAGTTGATGACCACCGGAAACCGTTTTGAGTTTTGCATCACCATCTCTTGAACATTCGCCAGCGTGACATCGACAATCATCGGTTGAGGCATTTTGGGCTTTCCTTGTTTTTAATTTGCACAATCTGTTTATGTGGTCAATTTATGCGATTAATTTATGCGATTAATTTATGCGGTTAATTTAAGCAGGCCTGTTGATTTTGCGGCAGGTAAAAATCGAATGCTTAAATTGTGTTTTAAGTTTACTGAGTCTTGAGCAATTTTTTAAACTCGTAAATTGCCTCTAAGGCCATTCTTGGCGTCAGTTCATTGGGGTCTAAGTCATTTAATAACGTTTGCAACTTTTCCATCGCAGGATTGGGAACGGTGGCAAACATATCAAATTGCTGAACGTCATCGGTGGCGGTTTTTTTAGCGCGCGCGGGCGTTTTTGTTTCTGGCGGTTGGTGCAGAGGCTGTTGCGCAACACTTTGATTTTCTAAACTCGCTAAGTGCTGTTTCGCGCTGCTAATGACCGCTTGCGGTACACCGGCTAAAGCGGCCACTTGCAGGCCGTAACTTTGTGACGCTGGGCCCTCTTGCACTTGGTGTAAAAACACAATGGTGTCTTGATGTTCAATGGCATCTAAGTGCACGTTGACCGTGTTATTAAAACGCTCGTTTAAACTGGTCAGCTCAAAGTAGTGGGTGGCAAATAGGCAGTAGCCTTTTATCTCTAACGCCATGTGTTCGGCAATCGCCCAGGCTAACGCCAAACCGTCAAACGTTGACGTTCCGCGACCGACTTCGTCCATGAGTATCAGTGACTGTTCGGTGGCGTGGTGCAAAATATTGGCGGTTTCGGTCATCTCCACCATAAAGGTTGAGCGCCCTGAGGTTAAATCATCCGAGGCACCAATACGGGTAAAGATTCGGTCGATTGGGCCAAGCACGGCTTGTTCGGCGGGTACAAAACTGCCCATAAACGCCATTAAGGTGATTAACGCCGTTTGGCGCATATAGGTCGATTTACCGCCCATGTTTGGCCCAGTAATTATTTGCAGTTGGCGTTGTTCGTTAAACAGAGTGTCATTGGGAATAAACGGTTCTTTAGAAACCGCTTCGACCGCTAAATGTCGGCCTTTAATAATTGACAGGCCTGCTTGGTTGGTGAGTGTTGGGCGCACTAAATCTAGGCTCATCGCTTGAGTGGCCAAGTTATTAAGTACGTCTAACTCTGAAATGGCCGCGGCCGTTTGTTGGAGTAAGTTTAGCGATTCATTGAGTGTTTCAAGAAGTTGTTGGTAGAGCCATTTTTCTCGAGACAGGGCTTTCTCTCCGGCACTTAATATTTTGTCTTCAAACGATTTCAGTTCGGGAATGATGTAGCGTTCTTGTGCCTTAAGTGTCTGGCGACGTTGATAGTCTGCGGGCACTTGGTCAGAGTGCAGTTTGCTGATTTCAATGTAGTAGCCGTGCACCCGGTTGTAGCCGACTTTTAAGGTGTTAATGCCGGTGCGTTCGCGTTCGCGCTGTTCCATTTGTAATAGGTAATCACCGGCTTCATTTTTAAGATTGCGCAGTTCATCGAGTTCTTGGTCAAAACCTCCGGCAATCACGCCACCGTCACGCATTAGCATCGGTGGGTTTTCGGTGATGGCTTTATCGAGCAGTTCGGCTAACTCTGGGTAGGTGTTGGCTTTACCAGCAAGTTGTTGCAGTTTTTCAGTTTGATGCGAGTTGAGTAAGGTTTGCAACTCGGGCAGGGCATTGAGTGCGCGACCCAGTTGCAATAGGTCACGCGGGCGAGCCGAATACAACGCCACACGACTTAAAATACGCTCCATATCGCCCATTTTTTTCAACGATTGATGAAGTTGTTCGTTGTCTTGTAACTGAATGATTTCGTCAATGCTGTCCAAGCGCGCATTGATCACATTTTGATTTCGCAACGGTTGATTCAGCCAACGAGTCAGTAAACGACTGCCCATGGCAGTGGAGCAGTGGTCAAGAATCGCGGCAAGGGTGTTGCTAGTGCCGCCACTTAAATTGGTGTCAATTTCTAGATTGCGACGACTAATTGCATCAAGCACTAAGCTGTCATCGGTTTGATAGGTGTTAAGGCTATAAATGTGCTCTAGGCCATTTTGCAACATGGTTTTGGCGTAATGTAAAATCCCGCCGGCGGCTTGAATCACGCTTGGTTTTTCGTTGCAACCGTAAGCCACCAAGTCTTGCGTACCAAAGTGTTCCGTAAGGCGTTTTTTACAACTTTGGGTTTCAAAATGCCAAGCCGGATAACGTACCAGGCCTGCTCGTTTTTGAATCAGCTCAGAAATCGCTTCCATTAATTCATCGCTGTCTGGAATCAGCAGTTCAGAAGGTTTTAAACGCTCTAATTCCGCACCTAGCTGAGAAATATATTCCAGTTGGCAAGCTTCAAAGCGGCCGCTGGCAACGTCTAAATACGCCAAACCGTACTGTGTATTATCCAGTGTAATAGCGGCCAATAGATTTTCGGAGTGATCTTCAAGCAGGGCTTCTTCTACTAAGGTACCGGGCGTAATGACACGCACCACTTTTCGCTCAACTGGACCTTTGCTGGTGGCAGGGTCGCCTACCTGTTCACAAATGGCCACCGACTCGCCTAATTTGACTAAGCGCGCTAAGTAACCATCGGCCGAGTGATGCGGAATACCCGCCATCGGAATGGCATTGCCACCGGATTTACCGCGCGCAGTGAGCGTAATGTCTAAGAGTTCGGAGGCTTTTTTAGCATCGTCATGAAACAGCTCGTAAAAATCGCCCATGCGGTAGAACAGAAGATGGTTGGGGTGTTCGGCTTTGATGGCAAGATATTGAACCATCATGGGGGTGTGTGCTGTCGATTTTTCGGCCATTATTACGCTTTAGTGAATTTAAAATGAAAGTGAAAAAGAGTATGCTAGGGCATATTATAGTTGATAGCAAATCGAGCAGAGTAATCTTAGGAGTGAAAGATGAGGTTTGAAACCTTAGTAACCGAAGTTGGGGACGCCTTAAAAGCGCAGAACAGAATGATTGTCACTGCCGAATCGTGCACTGGCGGCATGATTGCCGAGGCCTTAACCTCAATAGCGGGCAGTACCGCTTGGTTTGACCGCGCTTATATAACCTACAGTTATGAATCTAAAAAAGAGATGTTGGGAATCAGTGAAACCACCATTCAAAAGAAAGGCGCGGTGAGCCAAGAGTGTGTGGAGGAGATGGCGTTAGCTGCTTTGCAACAGTCGCATGCGACGGTGAGTGTGTCTTGCAGCGGCATTGCTGGACCAGGTGGCGGAACCCCAGATAAGCCGGTGGGAACGGTTTGGATTGCGTGGGCAATGCAGGGGCATGAAGCGGTTGAAAGCCAGCGTTTTGTTTTTGATGGTGATCGTCAATCGGTGCGTGAACAAACCACCGAAGCAGCCTTAATGGGAGTGATGCAGTTGTTAAAATCGTAACCTGCTTTTGATAAGGTTTTAGCAACTAGATTCGGTTGAATGGGCCATGCTTTTAGAGCATGGCCTTTTTTATTTGCAAAGCGCCTAAATAAACCGTCATATTTAGCTAAGAGATTAGCTTAAGAATTAGCTCAGGAATTAGCTTAATAATCCTATTGCAAAGCCTATGATTTAAACTCAAATTATGGGATAATTTTGCGGCTAAAAACTCGCTAAATAAATTGCAGTGCTTATGGAACGTAACCCTTTGTTTTAATCGGTGAACCGTTGATTAAAACGAGGGTTTTTGTATAGATAAAAACCCCTTTTTATTCAAGCTACTGTAACTAAAAGCTAAACCAAGCTCAGAAGGAATCGTTTTAAATGGATGACAATAAGCAAAAAGCACTGGCCGCAGCATTAGGTCAAATTGAGAAACAATTTGGTAAAGGCTCGATCATGCGTATGGGCGACAGTGATGTGCCTCGCGATATCGCTGCGATTTCAACCGGATCGCTGGGTTTGGATATGGCATTGGGCATAGGCGGTCTTCCAAAAGGGCGTGTTGTTGAAATTTACGGTCCAGAATCATCGGGTAAAACCACACTGACCTTACACGCGATTGCCGAAGCGCAAAAGCTTGGCGGAACAGCCGCGTTTGTGGATGCGGAACACGCGTTAGACCCAATATACGCAGAGAAATTGGGTGTGGACATTGATAACCTATTGGTTTCGCAGCCGGATACCGGAGAACAAGCGTTGGAAATTACCGATGCGTTGGTGCGTTCGGGTGCGGTGGATATCGTGGTTATTGACTCGGTTGCAGCTTTAACGCCTAAAGCGGAAATTGAAGGCGATATGGGAGACTCTCATATGGGTCTGCAAGCACGTTTAATGTCTCAAGCATTGCGTAAGTTAACCGCTAATATCAAACGTACCAATACCCTAGTTATTTTTATCAACCAGATTCGTATGAAAATTGGTGTGATGTTCGGTAGCCCAGAAACCACCACGGGTGGTAACGCGTTAAAGTTCTACGCCTCGGTGCGTTTGGACATTCGTCGTATCGGTGCGATTAAAAAAGGCGATGAGATTCTGGGTAACGAAACCCGCGTTAAAGTGGTTAAAAACAAAGTTGCGCCGCCATTTAAACAAGTTGAGTTTGATATTCTTTACGGCCAAGGTATTTCCCGTGAAGGTGAAATCATTGACTTGGGTGTGAAAGAGAAGCTGATTGATAAATCCGGGTCTTGGTACGCTTACAATGGTCAGAAGATTGGTCAAGGTAAAGACAATGTACGCACCTTTTTAATCGAAAATCCAGAGATTGCCGAGACCTTAATGGCGCAGATTAAAGAGATTATGATGCCAGCCAAAGTGGTTAAAGCTAAAAAAGAAGAGCCTGTTGTAGAAGACGCTGCTGAATAACCTTGAAACGCGCCGAAGACTTTATTGAAGAGCTTAAACAAACGGGTGCATTAAATGATGCACCGGTCTTTGAGCTTAATGAGTCGGAAGCAAAAACGGATTCTGAAAAAGCAGTTGAACATCTGTTTAAACAGATCGAGTCCCGAGCGGTCATGTTGTTAGCCATACGTGAACACGGTGCCAAAGAGCTCAAAACCAAATTAATTAGCAAGTTTCCGGAAACCCCCGAAATGTTAGCGGAAACCCAAGAACCCGCAGGCCTGGTTAAATGTTTGATTGATGATGTGATAGAGCTTTGTCAGGTCAATAACTGGCAGAGCGATGAGCGCTACATGGAACAAGTCGTGCGCAGCATGATGGAAAAAGGCCAAGGGCCAATGAAAATCCGTCAGAAATGTCAGCAGGCCTGCCAAGATTCAAGTTTGATCGACGCTTACTTGGATATTGAACCTCAAGAGTGGTTAGCGGTTGCGCGTGATGTCATGATGAAAAAGTATGGCGACTTGAGCAGGCCTGCTAATCGAAATGAACAAGCGAAACGGATGCGTTTTTTACAGAGCCGAGGATTTTCTTCTGAGGTGATTTGGAAAGTGTTTCGTTAGCCATTTCGGCAAAAATTGAATGCCAACATTATGTTGGTGTTCTAAAAACACATTGCTGTGGAGAGGGCGTAACCCAATCGGCAGCCTAAACGATTTTTATATTATTTGAATAAGGTTTTAACCCTATGACCAGTGCAGAACTTAGAAAGGCTTTTTTAGACTTTTACGTTAAGCAAAATCACACGGCGGTTCACTCCAGCCCTGTTGTGCCTGCAAACGATCCGACCCTGCTATTTACCAACGCAGGTATGGTGCAATTTAAAGAGACGTTCTTAGGTCAAGAAGTGCGTGATTACACGCGTGCCACATCAGTTCAACGCTGTATTCGTGCTGGTGGTAAACACAATGACCTTGAAAACGTGGGGTATACCGCACGTCACCACACCTTTTTTGAGATGTTGGGTAACTTCAGTTTTGGCGACTACTTTAAGCGTGAAGCGATTCAGTTTGCTTGGGACTTTTTAACCAAAGAGCTGAAACTTCCTGAAGAAAAGTTATGGGTTACCGTATTTGATGAAGACGGTGATACCGAAAGCATTTGGTTAAACGAGATGGGCATCAGTGCCGAGCGTTTTTCACGTTGTGGTGCTAAAGACAACTTCTGGTCAATGGGGGATACAGGGCCATGTGGCCCGTGTACTGAAATTTTTTACGATCACGGTGCTGATGTCGCTGGTGGCCCTCCGGGTTCACCCGACGAAGATGGTGACCGCTACATTGAGATCTGGAACCTCGTGTTCATGCAGTTTGACCGTTCAGCGGATGGTACCTTAACACCTTTGCCTAAGCCTTCGGTTGATACCGGAATGGGTCTAGAGCGTTTAGCGGCGGTGATGCAGGGCGTGCACAACAACTACGACATCGATTTGTTTCAAGCCTTAGTTAAGAAAGCTTCTGAGTTAACCGGTGAGAAGACGCTGAGCAATAACTCGTTACGCGTCATTTCTGACCACATCCGTTCTTGTGCCTTTACGATTACCGATGGGGTTATGCCTTCAAATGAAGGACGCGGTTATGTGCTGCGTCGTATTATTCGTCGAGCGATTCGACATGGTTATAAGCTGGGTCAAAACAAACCGTTTTTTCACCTGTTAGTTCCAACTTTAGTTGAACAGATGGGTGAAGCTTACCCAGAGTTAGCCAAAGAACAAGACAATGTAATGCGTGTTCTAAAATTAGAAGAGGAACGTTTTGCTGAAACCTTAGAAAACGGTATGAAGCTACTTGAAGAAGTTATTGCTGACCTTGAAGGCAAAGTGATTGCTGGTGATGTCGCCTTCAAGCTTTACGACACGTTTGGTTTCCCATTTGACCTGACGGCCGATGTGGCCCGTGAAAAAGGTTTAACGGTAGATGAAGCAGGCTTTAAAGCGGCGATGGAAGAACAGCGTGAACGTGCACGTTCAGCCAGTTCATTTGCCGGCACGGCTCAGAGTCGAGTGGACTTTGACGGTGAAACCCAATTTATCGGTTATCACCAAGATGAAGGCGATGCGAATATCCTAGCGATTTTTGTAGATGGCAAAGCCGTTACTTCGGTTTCCGAAGGTTCTGAAGCCACGATTATTTTAGATCAGACACCATTTTATGCAGAGTCAGGTGGTCAAGTCGGTGACAGCGGAAGCCTAACGGAAGGGATGCACAGTTTCCATGTTGACGATACCCAAAAGCAAGGAAAGCTGTTTTTACATCACGGTAAAGTAACGGCAGGAACCATTTCTGTGGATTCTGCGATTCATGCAAAAATCAGCATTACCGATCGTCGCGCTAGCGAGAAGAACCATTCGGCTACACATCTACTGCATGCCGCGTTACGTCAAGTTCTTGGTACACACGTTCAACAGAAGGGGTCATTGGTTAAGGCAGATCGTTTGCGTTTTGACTTTTCACACTTTGAACCCATCTCTGCAGAACAGCTTCGTGAAATCGAGAAGCTCGTTAACCAAAATATTATGCACAACCAAGCGGTTGGCATGAATGAAATGGACATTGAATCGGCTAAAGCAAAAGGTGCGATGGCGCTATTTGGTGAGAAGTACGGCGATGTGGTTCGTGTGGTTGACATGGGCGATTTCTCAGTTGAATTGTGTGGTGGAACGCACGTTAATTCGGTGGGCGATATAGGGCCTTTCCGTATTGTCTCTGAAAGTGGAATTGCCTCGGGTGTACGTCGAATTGAGGCCATTACCGGTGACGCAGCGTGGGAGGCGATTTATGCCGAAGACGACACCTTGAGTCAAGTTGCAGAGGCCATTAAATCGGATAAAAATCAGGTTTCAACTAAAATTACGCAAGTGATGAGTGACTATAAAGCCTTAGAAAAAGAGCTAAAACAGTTACAAGCTAAATTGGCTTCATCACAAGGTGATGACATGGCTTCTCAAGCCAAATTGGTAAACGGTGTCAATATGCTCGCCGCCAAAATGGAAGGGGCTGATAGTAATATCCTGCGTGAAACCATGGATAAGTTAAAAGATAAACTCGAGCCTGCTGTTATTGTGTTGGCGGCTGCAGATGGTAACAAGGTATCCGTTGCGGCGGGTGTGAGTAAATCGGTAACCAACCGTTTCAAAGCCGGTGAGCTAGTCAATCATGTTGCCCAGCAAGTCGGCGGAAAAGGTGGCGGTCGTCCAGATATGGCGATGGCCGGTGGAAGTGATCCAAGTAAATTAGATGAAGCTCTAGCCTCTGTACAGGCTTGGGTAGAGTCCAAAGAGTAAGAAGAAAGCAATGGCATTAATTGTTCAAAAATATGGTGGAACCTCCGTTGCTAACGTAGAGCGTATCCAAAACGTTGCCAATAAGGTAGCGCGATTTGTAGACGATGGTCACGAAGTGGTCGTGGTTTTATCAGCCATGAGCGGTGAAACTAATCGTTTGATGGCGATGGCCAATGAGATTCAAGATCGTCCTTCCAGACGTGAATTAGATGTCATGTTAACCACGGGTGAGCAAGTGACCATCGCTTTATTGAGCATGGCGCTTCAACAGAAGGGGTATCCAGCGATCTCTTATACCGGTTGGCAAGTGCCGATTCGTACCGATGACTCTTTTACCAAAGCACGTATCACTGAAATTGACAGCGATAAAATTCGTTATCAATTAGGTGAAGGTAAAGTGGTTGTCGTCGCCGGCTTTCAAGGGATTAACCTAGAGGGCGATATTACCACTTTAGGACGTGGAGGTTCGGATACCACAGCCGTGGCGCTGGCGGCGGCTTTAAATGCCGATGAGTGTCAGATTTATACCGATGTGGACGGCGTGTACACCACCGACCCGCGCGTTGTGCCTGAAGCTAAGCGGTTAGATAAAATCACCTACGATGAAATGCTTGAGCTAGCCAGCTTGGGCGCCAAAGTATTGCAAATTCGCTCAGTTGAGTTTGCAAGTAAATACAACGTACCTTTAAGAGTTTTGTCTTCCTTGAAAGAGGGCGGTGGAACCTTAATCACTTCTGAAGAACATTTTAAGGATAGCGAGATGGAACAGCCTCTAATCTCTGGGATTGCGTTTAGTCGCGATGAAGCAAAATTAATGATTTTAGGCGTGCCGGATAAACCGGGTGTGGCGTATCAAATTATTGGCCCTATTTCTGATATGAATATCGACATTGATATGATTATCCAAAACCAAGGGATTGATGGCACAACCGACTTTACATTTACTGTGAGTCGTTTAGATGCTGTCGCTGCCCTAGAAATCTTACAGAGCAGTGCCAACAAGCTGGGTGCGCGTGAAGTCGTCTCTGATGACACCATCGTTAAGCTTTCAATGGTGGGTGTCGGTATGAAGTCGCATGCAGGCATCGCCAGTACGGTTTTTAAAACCTTAGCGGATAACAACATCAATATTCAAATGATTGGTACAACTGAAATTAAAATTTCGGTGATTATCGACGAAGATAAGTTGGATGTGGCTGTTCAAGCACTACACGAAGCGTTTGATTTAGATAAATAATCTAAATAAAGTCAAAGAAAAGCCTATAAACCCAGCTCTGCTGGGTTTTTTATGGCCTAAATTTATAGTTATAGAATAAATATATGTAGAACAAGTTTTATTTATAAATAATAATAAATAATCCTTAGTTGTAAAGGATTTACATTTCACTAAACTGGTTAAAAATTTATTGCACTAGGAAAAAATTATGTTAGTTCTAACAAGAAAAGAGAGTGAGACACTAATCATCGGTGAGGATATTAAGTTGACGATTCTCTCTGTTAAGGGGGGTCAAGTAAGAGTGGGTATTGATGCACCTAAAGAGGTCTCAATTCAACGTTCAGAGCTCTTAAAGGCCTCTTTAAGCGAAGAACAAGCGCTAATGGCAATGGCTAAGTAGCTTAAATTGTTGGTGAAACTTTAGGTTTAATTTTAGAGTCAAGTAAGCTAATTAATTCTAATGTCCGCTAACACAATGATTTTTTACACGATATAAAAATAGTTACAGATAATCCGCGTTATTGGTTTACAAGCTGCACCATAACTTGTATCATACGCGCAGAAATTTGGAGACGTGGCCGAGCGGCTGAAGGCGCTCCCCTGCTAAGGGAGTATAGGGTTTGTAGCTCTATCGAGGGTTCGAATCCCTCCGTCTCCACCATTTCTTTTTTGTTGAAAATAAAGATGAAATATTAGTTGACACTGAATAGATA
>JGI997J19993_1000138_pt1 | contig 26628 bp, 22 predicted proteins | sample Etolagbewater25m_FD_19993 | JGI IMG/M metagenome (IMG submission 19993)
GCCTTGCCAGAGGTTTCGCGTGTATAGTACCGTCGGGAGATAAAGTCACCGGCATCATAATAGCGCTCGAAGAAACGGTAGAGATGGTCATACACCTCAGCCTCGGCACTGGCCATCTCCTTGACAGCATCGTAAAAAGCCCGCGCCTCTTTGACTTTGGGAGAATTTTCAGGATCAGTCGCCCCATAGTCCCTTGCGGTCTGAATCTCTTTCTCTATGTTCGCTTTCAACTCCGTCTTCCGAACTTCATCCGCATCACCGAACACCTCTTCCACAATCTTCAGAAGATCGGTGCTGACGAACTCCTGCACCTCCTGCGCCTTGGCATGCATGATGCGGTAGAACCCGAAATCGAGATCAGGCTGGTCGAGCTGAAAAAGTTCAGTGAGCTTCTTGAGCAAACGGCTACGAAGCTGTTCAACAGTGGGCATATTTGTTCCTTCTATTTACTTCACATGCCACCGGATAGTGAAAACCGGTGTAATCGTTGTTTTCTGCTGCATACGCTTTTCGAGTGCAGCGACAAGATGATCACGCTTTTCTGAGATTTGGTCTTCCAGATCAAAAATCCGTTCTCGCAAAGCACGTTTCTTACGTTCGAGCTTGGTGATTTCCTCCTGAAAACTGAGCTGTTCGGCCATCGTTGGAGCCTGTCGGCTTTTGCGTTGCAGATCACGAATCTGACGCTTGGTATCATCGAGTTCCCTCTGCGCAGCCATTTCCATGTCGTCAGCCCACTTATCGAGCTGGTCACGAGCTTCTGCAAAATGGCGATTGTTCTCCTCGATGTTCCTTGACAAGGTGGCCTCCGTGTGCCTCAAGGAATCTGCCTCCAACCGCTGTTTCGCCTGGCTATCTACCGTCGGCGATGCCTCGTTGACTTCGCCATTGCAATAGAAGATCTTCTCACAGGTCTCCTGATCGATATTGTTCCCATCGTCATCAATAGCAGAAAAGAGAAGGTACTCTTCTGAATCGAAGGATTCGATGCGAAGTTGTTGCAGGGTAAGCCAGCCGGATTTTCCCGTAAGCTGTTCAACCAGTGCAATTCGGGTAGCATGGCCACTCATATCGAACGTCAGTTCGGCAACCGGGCAAGTATGCTCCCGACCGACCTGCAGAACATGTTCGCCCAGAGGATGGCTAAGACGATAGAGAAAATCCCCGGTTACATTTTCCTGATTTTTTGAAATCAGATGGTAGCGACCAGAAGCAACTGATGAAACAGGAGTGTCATGGAGGAAGAAGCTGAATGAGCGGTCATCAAAATCGGCCATGCCTTGCAATTCATGACCGGTAAGGCTCCAGAAGAGTCGCCCGATCCGGTCAAGCCGTTCCTGGGTACCTTCAAGATTGACCTTCAGGCGGGCATGAACATCTTCGTCAAAATGCTCCAGCAGCATTTGTCTGGTGTCGAGCATTCGTGTCTGAATCTGCTCATCCAGTTCAGAGCGTAATCTGTCAAATGCCTCCTGAATCTCTCCCTCGCTCCGGCAAGCCTGATAGATTTCGAGAATTCGCCGTTCAAAGTCCACTCCGGCTTCAATGGAGCCAAGAACCTCATCGCTGGCACCGAAGACCCCCGTGAAGAGGTTGAATTTTTGTTCGAGCAATTCATACACACGACGGTCAGCGGCATTGCGTTCGTTCAGAAAGTTGATGACGACCACATCGTGTTTCTGGCCATATCGGTGGCAACGACCGATTCGCTGTTCGATTCGCTGAGGATTCCACGGCAAGTCAAAGTTGACGATGGCCGAGCAGAATTGCAGGTTCAGCCCCTCTGCGCCCGCTTCGGTGGCGATCAGGATGCTTGCCTGATCCCGGAAGCGGTCAATAATAGCTGCCCGTAAATCAATCTGACGTGAACCTGATGCTCTGCCGGAGTCCTTGTTGGCAGCCAGCCACTGCTGGTATATCTGCCCTGAGTCGTCGTCTTTATTCGTTCCGTTGAAGGTCAGTACTTGGCCGGCATAACCATTCCCTTCAAGGTATTCTTTCAACCAGCTCTGGGTTCGCCTTGATTCGGTAAAAATGACCACTTTCCTGGCAGCCCCGACCTCATCCATGAAGCTGAAACCGATCTCAAGGGCCTTGAGCAATCCTTTGGTTTTGGTGTCAACGCCGATACTTCTTGCCCAACGGATATAGTCTTCCAGCTCCTGAATCTCTGCATCAAGTCTGTTCAGGTCGATCTTCGGTGCTTCAAGCTCTGGCTCATTCTCGGTGGATCGTGATTCATTCTCGGAGAGGCTGTCTTCCTGATCTTCGAGAATTTCGTCAAGGAGGTCATCATCAATCTCTTCTCCGGTCAGCAATTGATCGAGTGCAGTTTCCTGTTTCAAAGCTTCATCTTTCAACCTGAGCAGCCGGTCACGCATGATTTCAAGAGTTCCAGCAACGGCACGTGGTGAAGATGCAAGAACTTTGCGCACCAGCAGAATAAGCAGATGCCGCTGTCCGGAAGGCAGGGCATAGTTCTCTTCGCGCATCAGGTAACGCGATACTGCGTCATACAGCGACTGCTCCTGTTCGGTGGGTGTGAACGGGCGGGTAATGAGTTTTCGTTCGGTATAGCGAACAAATTCGATGACCTGGCTACGCAATGTTCTCCAGCAAAAGGCTCTCAAACGATCGCGCAAACCGGTAATATCACCGCCATAACTGATGTATTGCGTCCTGAACGAGGCCACTTCACCGAACAGCCGTTCATCGATAAGGGTTGAAAGACCATAGAGTTCAAGAAGAGAGTTCTGCAATGGGGTCGCTGTGAGCAGAAGTTTTTTTCTCTCTTCAGTTGCCCATCGAATACGCTGCCCTATGCGGTTGCTTTCACGGTAGGCATTCCTGAGTTTGTGCGCCTCATCGATAACGACAATATCCCAAGGGATTGCTCTGATCTCCTCTGCCCGACTGGAGGCAAAGTGCATGGAACAGATAATGATCCGCTGATCGCTGAAGGGATTCGGAATGTCCTGCTTCTGCTGCTGCCTGAATATGGCAGCATCGAGAACAATTGATGGAAGATTGAATTTTTCGGAAAGTTCGAGTGCCCATTGCTTGCGCAACGACGCCGGGGTGATAACAAGGATGTTGCGCTTCCTTTCTGCCCAGTACTGGCAAAGCACAAGTCCCGCTTCGATGGTTTTACCAAGCCCGACTTCATCGGCAAGCAAGACACCTTTGGATAGCGGGGATCGTAACGCAAAAAGAGCCGCTTCGATCTGATGAGGATTCAGGTCAACGCAGGCATCGAACAAGGCTCGGCCAAGCCGATCAACGCCATGGCCGCCAATCCGACCAAGTTCAAGGGCGTAATATTTTGCGTGATAGTCAGTGATCATTCTCTCGAATCTTTCTTGTTGCTCTCAGTAGCACCACCAGCCTTCACCCAATCATCCACCTCATCTTTTTTGAACTTCCATAACCGACCCATTCGATGGGCGGGCATACCATGCTTGTTGATCCACTTGTACACCGTATCTGAACTGACCCCGAGGTGAGTGCAAATCTCATGGATCGATAACCAACGGTCTTCAATCTCGACCATGTCCTGACCTCCCCAAAAATGACTGGTTGAACAAAACTGATTCATCAATAAGCCTGAACGGGGTAATTGTAATTATACGAATACTTTGCACCACTTCTCAACGATGTAGGCCGATTTCGTCCGATATTGCAGGAAAAACAAAGCCGGGCACACCGGCCAGGCAAGTATTTAAAATTATCAAATTTCTTCACCTGATTCTTCTGAATCCCACATGTCACGGTAAGTGAGGACGTAGTCGGCGGCAGCTTCGGCATCGATGAAGTAGTAATGTCGGCAGAGAATGCGGCGGAGAAAACAAAGATAGAAAGGCTTAATAGCAGAAGTATTTGCGGATCGTGGCAATACAACCGGCCTCATCAAGGCCCACCCTAACTCTGAGCATCACGATACTGCATCCATGCCTTGAACCCCTTGTCCCGCTTGAAGTGGTTCCGTAAAATCGCTTCGAGCACGAGCGATTCGTCTGCTCCTTTGCTCTTTTCCTGCGCCGCTTTCACGTACAGGTCGAACTCATCAGACACCTCTTTCCTGATCCGGAACTTCCGGGTTACCGGTTCGCTTTGCACCTGAATTTCAAGATCGATCATTCTTGCTTTCACCAAGCCTCTTTATTGACAAAGCCTCATCACCTAATTCTTCCGAATCCCACATGTCTCGGTACGTGAGAACGTAAGAGGCGGCGGCAGCGGGATCGATGAAGTAGTAATGTCGGCAAAGCCTGCGAAACAGCTCAACCATCGGGTCGTAGAAACCGAAATCAAGTAAGCGGTCAAGGGTATGCTGGATGTGGTGAACATCTCTACTCTTGCTGCGGATGATACTCTCGACAACGGGAGTGTACTGCCATAGCGCTTGCTCTGCGAGCCGTTGCGTTTCTTGAACAAGCGCCATTATGGCGGCGAAAGGTTCGTCTGTTCGATTACTGGCCATGCGATACGATTTTCATCTTGACAGGTCAACCCTCACGTTCGCCGTCTTGCCTCCATGAGTTGCACGCCTTTCTTTGTCAGGCGGTATCTCTGCAAACGGCTGGTCGGCTTGTCAGGGATTGTCATTTCGATGACTTTGAGTTCCAATGCTGGCAGAAGGTATGATTTGCGGAAGTGCTCCTCGTGCTTCAGACCGAAACATTCCTGAATTTCAGAACGCTTCATTTCTCCCTCCATTACCTGCAACATCCGCACGACTTCCCCGGCAACTTCCCCGGTGACTTCACCGGTGACTTCCTCGGTGACTTCCGGGGCGCGGAAGGTAACCGTAACTCCGAGAGCACGATCGGAGTGCCAGACAGGTGCTGGCAGCCCGTTCTCCTTGCATTGACGGATCATGAGCACGCTGCCACGACCGGCTTTTTCCATGTATCCCCGCAGGTACAGGACATGGGCAATATCCGGATTGCGAGGAACAGAAATGTGGCCTCTTCATAAAGATCGATAATGCGCAGATCGGAAAAAACCCGATTTTTGCCCAGGCTCACTCAAGCCTGACTTCTACTCCCAGCACAAGTTCTCGCATTGCCTCCATTGCCGTGGTGAAGTCTGGAAATTCTCCCTCCTGTGCGTAAGAAACACCTCTCACAAAAGTATCGTATTCGGCTTGATATTCGCGGTCGGTTTCGAGCCGCTCCAGCATCACCCTGAACTTTTCTCCAATCGACAAACCTGTGAGCAATGGAGTCCGCCTGTCATCTATCTGCATTGAGGTTTTCACCAAGTCCGCAAATTTCTCATCGGCTAATGCCCGGCTTTTCAGTAGAGCTAAATCATGAAGATGCCGGACAAGAGAAGGATCGTCTTGTTTATGGCCCCTTATTCGGGCTGGAATTCGCCAAGCCAGAGCGCTAAGTTTATCAGCAGCGCTTTCAACGGGGTCAATACAGGCTATCCGATCAACTTCAGGAGGCCTGTTATAAGCGGCATTCACAAAGGATGAGATCGGCAAAGAAACTCTTGGATATTGAGGAACTCGAACAACCATTTCAATCTGCACATGTGGGCGCAGTGCTGCGGGGTGATTGAAATAGCTTGGATAATCGAACTCGAAAACCAGAAGCCGGTTGTCATTTCTCGCCATCACTTGCCTGTCGGCTATGGTAAATCCGGACTTTCGCAAATGGGCAAGGACAAGCTTTTTAAATTGAGAAAGCGCCTTTCGGCTTTGCTGGTCTTGAGGTGCTATCACACTGAAATCCACATCCTCAGAGAAACGCTGGATCAGCTTGTGAGCTTTTGAGAGAGCCGTACCTCCCGCAAAAATAAATTCAAAGCCCTCATACCTGAATGCGGCCAGAGCAGCCACAACTTGCGTCACGAACCAATCCTTCTCAATATAGGAGGGTACGATTCCCGTGAGCAGCGCTATCTCTTCAAGTTCGGGTTGTTCAGGTCGTCCGTTCATAGCTGACAAATGCTCCTCGATAACCAAGTTTCCGGTTAACGCGCCCCTTCACGCCGATCAATCGGCCAGTGGGCACCTGCGTTGTCTCTCCTGCATTATAGGCCTTTTCCAGACGGGACGGCAAAGTTTCAACGCCGAGACGTTGCAGGGCCTCTTTTGCAAGGGTTGGAAGTGGCGCAACAGGAACAGCCTCGCCATTTATCGGAGACTTTTTCGCCTTGGCATACACACCATACCCCAAACGGATCAGGTTCCCTTTTTTGGTCAGGCTTCTGAGAGCACGTCCCACCTGATCGTAATCGCTTATATCGCTGAAATCATCACGAACAAAAACAGCATTTTTCTTCCTCGCTATTCTTGCCATGATCTTATACTCAACTGTACCGTACTTACTCATCTAATTTCTGTTATTTATACTCTCATAAATACGACAATAATAATATGCAAAGATACGACATTTTTTCCATCACAGCAAAAGCGTCTGAGATGTGCCTATAATGGCAGAGAAAACACGAACAGGACGGCTTGAAGACGGGAGTAATTGTGGATCAGGTCAACACAACCAGCCTCATCAAGGCCCAGCTTGACTCTGGGCATCACGATTCTGCACCCACGCCTTGAACCCCTTGTCCCGCTTGAAGTGGCTCAGCAAAATCGCTTCGAGCACGAGCGATTCATCAGCCCCCGGAGTTTTCTCCTTTGCGGCGTTCACGTACAGGTCAAACTCTTCCGACACCTCTTTCCTTATCCGAAACTTCCGGGTTACTGGTTCGCTTTTCACCTGAATCTCAAGATCGATCATAACACTCCTTGTTTTCAATTCTGGTAAGGATCGACGATCATATCCTTGTTCACGAGAATGTTCACCGTCATACCTGCCCTGATTTTCAGGGTCGGCTGAATGTCGAGGTTCTTTCTCGTAATCTGCCGGCCTGTGCTGCTGATGTCCTCGCCGACACTGGCCGCCATCCGCTGCTGTGTGCTCATACTCTCCTCGTCGGTATAGGTACCCTGCGATACCGATGCTCCGACCGACAGAAGTGAAGAGAGCACCGCTCCGCCAACCAGCCTGTCATAATGGTTATCGACCTTGTCCTTGTATCCGCTGTTGCCGGCAAGATCAACTCCCGGCATGTTGTCGAGCACGATGGAGGAACCGTCAGGGCGGATCATGCGCACCCATGCCACCTGTACCCGTTTCTGTCCATAGCTGACCATACTGTCGTATTTGCCGAGCACCCTCGTACCCTGGGGAATAAGCAGGTAATCCCCGGTTACCGTATCGTACACGTTTTCCTTGACCATGGCGATGACGTTGCCGGGCAGATCGGAGACGATGCCGGTCACGAGTATCGCCGGAATCACCGATCCCGATTTCACCTCATATTTGCTTGCGGCTTTGCGCATCGGCTTCGATACATACTCCTTGTCTTCTCCTCCTCCGGTCGTAAAAAACTCGTTCTTGCGAGCCTGGTTGTTCTGATCCCTGCCATACATGCCGGCAACCTGATTGCCTCCCTGTAAAGGTTCTGCAGGTGCAGAAGAAAAACTGCCTGCGGTGTTGACCGGTGTTGCTGCATTTGCCGTACCGCCAAAGAAGGGACTCGATGTCAGGGCAGCATGCCGTTCCTGCTCGGCAGGATCCGGCTGCTGATACTGCGCACTGTTCTGATAACGGTTGTCTCCCTGTTTTACCATGGCATGGCCGAGATCACCCGGCAAAGGCTTGCCCAATGCGGGCACATCATCCGGAATCGGAGCGGTGATCGATGTGTCAGGTACCGTGACCGGTTTGCTGTTGTCCGGCCCCTGAGTGATGACATCGGGAATGGCCATCGTGTTCGAAACGGCCGCCTCGTTTTTCTCTTCAACCTTCACGGCCTTCTTCAGCGGCTGTACGGCGATCATGATGGCCAGGAAAATCGCTCCGACAAGCACCGCCGTGATGGCGATCACCGGCCCTTTTTTCAACGTGCGACTTTTCGGTTTGGGAAGCTGCAGCCGGGGATCGTCGGATGGTATCTTCGAGGCATGTGGATCGGCTTGCTCCTGCTGTTGCATCGGTTCCTCTGCGTTCGTCATTTGCCGATCCCCCTTACCGTTTCGTTATCCGTACAATCACATCGCCTTTTTCCCCGGCCCGCAGTTCCGCCCTGCTGAAGAGACGGTCAACAACGTAGTAGTCATTTTTTACCCGGTAGTTCACCAGCTGCACATCACCTGACTTCCCGACCACGAACAGCACCGGCGCTTCTCGCGCAAGCATGGCTTCCGGAAACTGCACGAAAGTCTTTCGACCATCGTCGAAAACCTTCACCGGCATCCAGACCGGCCTCGAACCCTTCTTTACATCCACCTTGTAAGCGAAATCCAGCGCAGCAAGGTTCACATGGGACTCGGTCGCCGTAGCTTCCACGGCTTTGAGCTGCCTGAGATTGTACTGTTCATAATTCCAGGACACTGCGGCCATGTAGGTGGATTCGTAGCTCGTCAGTTCGATATGGTAAGTGCGCAGATTGGTGTTCAGGCTGAGCGTGGTGTGGAGCCCCGGTCGGGTCGGCTTGAGGTAGATGTGCTCCTGCTCGAGCCCGTTGGCCATGCTCTTGCTGCGGCCTATGATCCAGCGGACGGTATCTCCCGAAACCGGATCACCAAGCAGTTTTTCACCCGGTTCCAGCTGGATGTCGGTGAGCTTCAGCGGAGCCGAGTACACCTGATAAAGCTGTCCCTCCTCATAATCGTAGCGCATGATGGCGTTCTGATAACCGAACCGGTCAGGGTTCCTGGCGGATTCCCGGTTTGCGTGTTCGATCACGTTCCAGGGTCTCTGTGCGGCAACGGATTCAGTCGTACCGGTCATGCCGTTTGCGGTCAGGATCGCTGCAAGCAGCGGTATCGTTCTCTTCATGATAGATCAGGTTATCGGTTGATGCGTGACCAGTGAAACTCGTCGATATAGAGGCCGATAGGGTTGGCAGCAAGCTGCTCGTCAGTCTGTGGCTGTTTCAGCACAATCCGGAAGATGCCCCGCCAGTAGCTTTCACCAAGCGGCTCCCCGTGCACACCCCAGACCGACTCCTTCCAGTCCACCTGCCAGCTGTCACGGGACAATGGCACCATGGAGAGCACGTCCACGCTTACCCGTTCGGTGGCAAGCCGCGCGAAAGGGTCCACTTCAGGTTAGAGAAAATGGTTGCACAGCCAATCCCTGATCTCGGTAGATGTTTCAAGCAGAAACCCATTGTATTTTAGACGCCTAAACACTTCGACCAGACGGTTCTGGTTGGCCTTGAAAAACAGCTTCCGTTCGGATATACCTCCGAGCAAAAGCTGCATGAGAGGCTCATGATCTTCCGTACTGAAAAAGCGGCCAAGTTCCTGAAAAAGAGCCGACCGCTCTTCGTCGGACAGATGGAGGTTCAAAACCTGAACCGATGACGATGCTGCTGATGCCGGGCAAGTTGCCTGAGATTGAAATAACCTCGCAGCCTCGATATTGCGCTGGATAAGCGGCTCATATTCAGGATAAAGTTTCAGGATTCTTTCCACGAATTTCTCGGGCGGCGATCCGATCCGGAACCCTATCTCTTCGAACAGAAAAACGAGCGCTCGTTCAAGGGTCACAAACACGCCTTGGCAGGTGTCGAAACCGTCATCGTTGTCATTGATGAATTCGGCATTGTACAGCTCGGAGGAACGATGATGTCTGGTTTTCGGCATCCTCATCCTGAAGTACTGGAGCTCGCGGCCCCGATACTGTAACGGGATGAACCCTCGTTGAACCTTGGCCTGTCGTTGCAACTCCATGGCCTCGGTATCGATCTCCCTCATTCGCTTCAGAATGAAGGAGATCATGCCATACAGCTCATGAGGCAACAGATTGGCGATAAAGGGTGGCTCGCACTCAGGATCATTGCGATCCTGCTCGCACAAAAGAAACAGATCGGAATAATGGATAACATGGTGCCCGATGTATTCCCATGTTCTTCTTACTCCACTGTTTCGCCCCACCATAGATTCAGTTAATCTTTGAAAGATGGCATCATCGCAATCGTACTACGCTTCGTCCTTGGCAGAATCTTAGCGTATCTCATGGTAGTTTTTTTATCCCTGTGTCCCAAAATATCCCCGACAGCATCGAAATGGGCTCCGGCGTTCAGGAGCATCGTGGCACCGGTATGCCTTGCCCAATGCGGTGACAATTCCCTGCAGGCCCAACTGAAATGATTCCTTACCTCTGGCTCGAGCTCATCCGCATACAGTTCGAATGCCCTTTTTGCCCAGGTCTTGAGCATGGCACCATACCATTTTTTGTGGCCGATGTCGAATATGTTGTCTCCGGCAGTGAGCTCACGACCAAGGCGTGTTCTTGCAAGCGCCCTGGCCTGTTCAAGGTAAACCATGCCCTGCTGTGAAATCGGAATAGATTCGATTCTCTGCTTTTTGGACTGGCGGAAATAGACCTCGACCCCTCCCATACCATCCGGACGGATGTTCGACTCCTTCATGCCGGCAAGGTCTCCCGGTCTGACCGGCACGAAGCAGTTGAAAAGAAACGCAGTTTTTCGTCCAGAATGCCGATGCGGAGTCTTGTTCAGAAGCATGACTTCTTCAAGGTAAAGGTATTTAATCTCTCCTTCCTTTTCGGAAATCTGTGGAACAAGTCTGTTGGGATTATCGGTCAGATAGCCGTCTTTCTGAGCTTTGGTTATCACCTGACGGATTTTGGTGGAGTATGTCCGGGCGGTATTCTGAGAATAAGCGTTGAGCAGGAATTCCTGGAAGCTTTCGAGCCAGTGATGATCCAGATCGTAAAACGCAAGACCGCGAGGGGCGAACCGGGCAAGGCTCTTGATGGCATTCTGCCAGTTTTCAAGGGTTTTTTTGTTCAGTGACTTGGAGGCGATCTGGTTGCAATAGGCAAGAAAATCCCCATCTGCATATTCTGATGCGGGAGCCTTCAGTCCGGAAATCAACCCCTTCAGTTCGAGCTGACGTCTGGCGATCAGATCGTTGCAAAATTGCACAGTCTGCCGGTACTTTGCTTTGTCTGCCGGATCGGCGACCATGTCAAGCGACTCATACTTCCGCTCTCCTCGATCAAAAATCTCGATGAAAAATGAGTGCCAGCCTTTTCTTGCCTTGGCGGTCAGAACCCGATGTTTGAGCGTGAATCTCATTGCTACCTCCTTGTCAAGTGATCAGAGAAGGAAAATCCTCGTCGCATATGCGTCGCAGATTTATTATAAAAAAAGCTCAATAACGACGAAAATCACGTAAAATAGGGTGTTTTTGGGGAAACAAAAAACCCTGCAAGTCTTTACATTGCAGGGTTTTACAGGATTGTGGGCAATAGAGGATTCGAACCTCTGACCTCTACCATGTCAAGGTAGCGCTCTAACCAACTGAGCTAATTGCCCTTAGGGGCCAATAATATAGAAATTCGATTCTGATTTCCAAAAATCTTTTTCAGAGTCAGGCTATTTTTTTCCCCTCTTCCTGTGCAAAGGAAAACTGTGGTTCACCTTCACCTGTTATAACATCTTTCGTTATGACGCATCTGGTTACCCCTTCCATCGACGGAAGCTCGAACATAATGTCAATCATGATATTTTCAAGCACTGAACGCAATGCGCGTGCGCCTGTCCCCCGCTTTATAGCTATCGCAACAACTTCGTCAAGAGCCTCGTCTTCAAAGACGAGTTCACACCCTTCCATGTCGAACAGCTTCCCGTATTGCTTGACAAGGGCGTTACGTGGCTCTACAAGAATATTACGCAATGCTGCTGCATCGAGCGGATCAAGTGTAGAGATGACCGGCAGCCTTCCTATAAATTCCGGAATAAGACCATATTCATGAAGATCATCCTGAGTGACTTTCTGCAGCAGTTCTGGATCAGCTTCATCCACCATGGTTTTCACTTTCGAACCGAAGCCCATAGAGGATTTTGCCACCCTGCGGGCGATCAGTTTTTCAAGGCCTTCGAAGGCACCACCGCAAATAAAGAGGATGTTACGTGTATTGACGTTGATAAGCTGCTGCTCAGGATGCTTACGCCCCCCTCTCGGCGGTACGCCAACGACTGCGCCTTCAAGTATTTTGAGCAATGCCTGCTGTACGCCTTCTCCTGAAACATCACGCGTAATGGAAACATTGGCCGACTTTCTGGCAATTTTATCAATCTCGTCAACGTAAATTATCCCTCTTTCAGCACGCTCCAGGTTGAAATCAGCAGCCTGCAGGAGCCTGGTGAGTATGGTCTCTACATCATCGCCAACATACCCAGCTTCTGTGAGTGACGTGGCATCAACAATGGTAAAGGGTACTTCAAGCAGGTTGGCGAGTGTCTGTGCAAGCAGGGTTTTACCCGTACCCGTGGAACCTATCAGAAGAATATTACTTTTCTCTATAACCACATCATCATCAGGTGCGGCAACCCGGTGTGATTCGATACGCCTGTAATGGTTGTACACAGCAACTGCAAGGGCTTTGCGTGCACGTTCCTGTCCTATGACATACTGACCAAGGGCCTCCTTGATAAATTTAGGACTGACGAGCTTCGGTGAGAAATCAACGTTTCCGGTTGCTGATCCCTGCTCTGTATGAGCAACCTCTTTGCGCAGAATTTCAAGCGAACTCATGACGCAACGGTCACAGATAAACGCGCCGGGACCTGCTATCATGCTGTTTACCTCGTCACTGCTCCGCCCGCAAAACGAACAAACAACTTTATCGTGATCCATTCCTGAGCCTTTCCGGCCTCCTTTTTCGGGTTCTTTTCCCCTTGCCATATACTTCCTTTACTTTCTTTGCACTTCTGTAATAACGTGAGTCGTAAAAACCTAAAATCCCATACGCGCGAGATTGTCAAGAACATACTGTATCGCCATACTCAGCTTCGGGTGCTGTACCTCGAAATCCGATACGGCATCCCTCAAATTCTCCTGGAAACCTTCATCGCACTCTTCAAGGGAAGCTTCATTCTTCACAAACCGTCCTATGTCCGCTTTCAAGGCCTCCAGACGCTCAGTCGTAGACTCGTCTACCGCACTGGTTTGCTCGAGTTCCTTATGCAGTTCTTCGAGCAGTTCCTGCAATTTCTGTTTTTCCATCAACGCTGTCCCGTAGTTTAAGGTAGATAGGACGAACCCATAAGATATCTGTCCACTTCCCGGGCAGCAGCCCGGCCCTCGTTTATAGCCCATACGATCAGGCTCTGACCCCTTCGGGCGTCTCCGGCAGCGAAAACCTTTACGCTGCTGGTCCGGAAGTCATCATAACCGGCCTTGATAGTTGATCGTTCCGTTTGCTCTACATTGAGTAATTTAAGCAATTCATCTTCTGGGCCAAGAAAACCCATGGCCAGGAGGACAAGCTGACCTGGAATCACTTTCTCCGTACCTGCCACCGGACGAGGCACCATTCTGCCTTCATCCAGTACCCANTCAACGCTGGAAAACTCGACGTGTGCAACTCTGCCAGCATCATCACCAATCAGCTTTTTGGTCATCACTGCAAAACACCTGGGATCTTCACCCTGAAGCGCAGCTGCCTCTTCCTGGCCATAATCAACCTTGAGGGTTTTCGGCCATTCAGGCCATGGGTTGTCAGGCTGACGACAAGCTGGCGGCTCGGGCATAATTTCAAGCTGTGTCACACTCCTGCACCCCTGGCGAAGAGCAGATGCCACGCAGTCAGTACCTGTATCACCACCACCAATCACGACCACATCGAGGCCCTTGGCGGAAATGGCCGGATTCGAGCCCGTAAGCACTGACTTGGTCGCTGAACGAAGATAATCCATTGCAAAATGCACGCCTTTCAGGCTACGGCCCTCAACATCGAGATCCCTTGGCCTTGTCGCACCTGTACAAAGCAGCACGGCATCGAAGCTGTCATTGAGCTTTTCAGCCGACATATCCTTGCCAACTTCAGTATTGGTCACAAAGGTCACCCCTTCTTTTTCCATAAGGTCAACCCTGCGTTGCACGACAGCATCCTTGTCGAGCTTCATGTTAGGAATGCCATACATGAGGAGGCCGCCAATACGATCATCACGTTCGAATACCGTTACCGTATGACCAGCCTTGTTGAGCTGATCGGCTGCTGCAAGTCCAGCAGGACCAGACCCTACAATCGCGACTTTTTTCCCAGTCCTGACAGCAATCTTCTTCGGTTGTACCCAGCCCTCTTCGAACGCACGGTCAATGATGGCGCACTCGATATTCTTTATGGTAACCGGAGGATTTATTATACCAAGAACGCAGGAACCTTCACATGGCGCAGGGCACACCCTGCCGGTGAATTCAGGGAAATTGTTGGTTTTCTGTAATCTGTCGTATGCTTCATGCCAGAACCCCTGGTATACGTAATCGTTCCACTCAGGTATCAGGTTATGGATAGGACAACCCGATGTCATGCCATTCAGCATAATGCCTGTGTGACAGAACGGCGTACCGCAGTCCATGCATCGAGCACCTTGCTCCTGCATAGCTTCTTCGCTCATATGCTCGTGGAACTCTCCCCAGTCCTTGACCCGCTCTGCGGGAGACCTGTCAGCGGGGATCTCCCTCTTATACTCTAAAAAGCCGTTAAGTTTGCCCATATACTTCGTTTTCTTTTAACAGTGACAAGACGTCTACCAGTGTCAACGCACTGCGGGATCAGTTCCCGGATACGCGTGCCGGGTCATTGATATTTTTCACAAAAGCCGCCATAACCGCCTCTTCGCCAGTCATGCCGGATGCCTCGACCTCTTGCATAGCTGTGACAGCTCGCTTATAATCGTGCGGAATCACCTTGACAAAGCAAGCTTTTGCTTTATCCCAGTCAGCAAGGATAGCAGCAGCGCAACCGCTTCTGGTATACTCGTAATGTGCATTAATCATACCACGTAAGTTTGCAGTCTCTTCTCCATCATCCACAGTATCGAGACCGACCATCTGGCAGTTGCAGCGAGACGGGAAAACCCCGTCAGGATCGTAAACGTAAGCTATACCTCCACTCATACCGGCAGCGAAGTTTTTACCAGTCTGGCCGAGAATGACGACGGTACCGCCTGTCATGTATTCGCAACCATGATCCCCTACAGCTTCGACAACTGCCTCGAGACCACTGTTGCGAACGCAGAATCGCTCGCCAGCCATGCCTCTTATATAGGCTTTCCCTGCTATTGCTCCATAGAATGCAACGTTACCTATAATGATGTTCTCTTCGGGAACAAAGGTCGACTGGCTTGGTGGATAGACAACAATCCTGCCACCTGAAAGGCCTTTGCCGATATAGTCGTTGGCGTCACCTTCGAGTTCAAGCGTCATTCCCTTCGGAATGAACGCACCAAAACTCTGCCCTGCCGAACCATTGAACTTCAGGTGGATGGTATCATCAGGAAGACCCTTGCCTCCGTAGCGCTTTGTCACCTCATTACCAACTATGGTGCCGACAACACGATTGATGTTACTGATCGGGAGCGTGCTCTGTACTTTTTGGCCCCGTTTGATAGCTGGCTCACAGATTTTCAGGAGCGTCTGCATATCGAGACTCTCTTCTAGCCCATGATCCTGGCAACAGGTATTGTAAGGCGCCTGCTCGAACTCGCCAGGATCTGCCTGATAGAGAATCTTTGACAGGTCGAGCCCTTCGGCTTTCCAGTGGTGGACTGCTTTCTTCATTTCAAGCAGATCTGTCCTGCCAACAAGCTCGTTAAGAGTCCTGACACCAAGCTTTGCCATGTATTCACGAACACCTTCTGCAAGGAAGCGCATAAAGTTTTCGACATGCTCAGGCTTACCGGTAAAATTCTTCCGAAGTTCGGGATTCTGGGTTGCCACACCAACCGGACAGGAGTTGTTCTGGCAGGCACGCATCATAACACAACCCATAACAACAAGAGCTGTAGTTGCAAAACCAAACTCTTCAGCTCCAAGCAAGGCGGCGACAATGATGTCACGAGCAGTCTTGAGCTGCCCGTCAGCCTCGACGACCACCCTGCTACGGAGATTGTTCAACACGAGGGTCTGGTGGGTTTCTGCCAGGCCAAGTTCCCACGGCATCCCGGCATGCATGATGCTTGATACCGGTGATGCACCTGTACCACCATCGTGTCCGCTGATAAGAATCACGTCGGCATGCGCTTTGGCTACGCCGGCAGCAATGGTACCCACACCTACCGTAGACACAAGTTTGACGTTGATACGTGCTGAACGGTTTGCATTTTTCAGGTCGTGAATCAGCTGAGCAAGATCCTCGATCGAATAGATATCGTGATGTGGCGGCGGAGAAATCAGCCCCACGCCAGGAGTTGAATGCCTTGTCCTGGCTACCCAAGGATAGACCTTAGAGCCGGGAAGCTGACCGCCCTCACCGGGCTTGGCACCCTGTGCCATCTTGATCTGAATCTCCTGCGCATTGGTGAGATATTCACTTGTCACACCAAAACGGCCGGAAGCAACCTGCTTGATAGCCGACATGCGGGAATCACCGTTGGCATCCGGTGTAAAACGCTCAGGATCCTCACCACCCTCACCGGTATTGCTCTTGCCTCCGATACGGTTCATGGCAATTGCGAGTGTCTCATGCGCCTCCTGGCTGATGGAGCCGTATGACATTGCTCCGGATTTGAAGCGACGCAGTATATTTTCTACAGGCTCAACCTCTTCGAGTGGAACCGGCTTCTTGCTGAGCTTGATATCCATGAGGCCCCTCAACGTGCAGAGATGCTCGCTCTGATTGTCGATCTGCTCCTCGTATTTTCTGAACAGCCCGTAATCTGTTGTGCGACAGGAGTGCTGCAACATATGAATGGATTCCGGACTGAAGAGATGGTACTCGCCACTGTGGCGCCACCTACGTTCACCTCCTGCATCGAGCCCCCTGTCAACCTTGTTCCCCGTTTCTGGGAAAGCCGCATGATGGCGCTTACGGGCCTCTTCGGCAAGCGTATCGAGACATATGCCTTCAATACGTGATGCGGTACGTGTGAAATAAGCGTCCACGAGTTGTGAATTCAGGCCAACTGCTTCGAAAATCTGGGCCCCGCAGTAGCTCTGGATGGTTGAAATACCCATCTTGGCCATGGTTTTCACTATCCCCTTGACAATAGCCTTGATATAGTTTTTATGGCCTGTTGCCACGTCAATTTTCAGGTGGCCCGTTTCAACCAGCACCCTGATGGATTCGAATGCCAGGTATGGATTGACAGCGCCGACACCATACCCGACAAGAAGAGCGAAGTGATGCACCGTTCTGGGCTCAGCAGACTCGAGAATCAGCCCCACCTTTGTACGCAGACCGGCATTGATAAGGAAATGGTGCAACCCCGAAACAGCCAGCAGGGCCGGAATCGGAGCACGCTCCTTCTCCAGCGAACCCTTGTCTGAAAGGATGATCAGGTTAGCGCCATCGTTGATCTCGGCTTCACAGCGGCGATATATTGCATGCATTTCACTCTCGATACCCTGGCCACCCTCGCTGACGTTGTAGAAAATCGGAATGGTGACGGCCCTGAAGCCAGGCTTGTCTATGCCACGGATCTTTTCAAGTTCTTCGTTGGAGAGTATCGGCCTGTCGAGCTTGAGTCGTCTGCAACTGCAGGCATCAGGTTCAAGAAGGTTCCCTTCTGTACCAAGCATGACCATAGTGGAGGTCACCACCTCTTCACGAATTGAGTCGATCGGCGGATTGGTAACCTGGGCGAACAGCTGTTTGAAGTAGTCATACAGCATTTTCGGTCTGTTCGACAGCACGGCCAGCGGCGTATCGTTACCCATCGAGGCGATTGGTTCGACACCGTTGGCAGCCATAGGCTGAATCTGCAGGTTCACATCCTCCTGAGTATAACCGAAGGCTTTCTGCCGGGCAGTGATGCTGTACTTGTCTTCATCAGGATTGGCTATGAGCGGCAGATCAGGCAACGAGTCGAGATCCAGCATTTTCTCCCTGAGCCATTCGCCGTATGGTTCAGCACCGGAAATGCCTGATTTGATCTCCTCGTCGGAGACAATGCGCCCCTCTGCGGTATCGACCAGGAACATGCGTCCCGGCTGCAGGCGGTCTTTCTTGACAATCTTTTCCGGCTCGATATCGAGCACACCTGCTTCCGATGACATGACTACGAGATCATCGGTTGTTATATAATAACGTGACGGTCTCAGGCCGTTACGGTCGAGAATTGCACCGATCTGTACGCCGTCTGTAAAACATACACATGCCGGGCCATCCCAGGGCTCCATGAGGCAGCTGTGGTATTCGTAAAAATCCTTTTTCTTTGCCGACATATCGGAACTCCCGGTCCACGGCTCGGGTATCATCATCATGGCTGCGTGAGCCATGGAACGTCCGCTCAGTACGAGGAACTCGAACGAGTTATCGAGAATGGCTGCATCGCTGCCGTCCTCCAAAACAACCGGCTTGATATCCTCTATTTCACTACCGAACAGATCGGAGCTAAAATGCTTTTCGCGAGCCTTCATCCAGTTGATATTTCCTCGCAGTGTATTGATTTCGCCATTGTGGCTGAGGAATCTGTATGGATGAGCCCGATCCCAGCTCGGGAACGTGTTGGTACTGAAACGGGAGTGCACCATGGAGATAGCACTTTCGACATCAGGCTCGTTGAGTTCAGGATAATAGAGGGAAACCTGCTCAGGAAGCAGCATCCCCTTGTAGACAATCGTTCTGGACGAAAGGCTGCAGATATAGAAATAGTTGCTCCCAAGAAGGCCTGCAGTGTATTTCACCCTTTTGGTGATGCGACGACGGATAACGTAGAGCTTGCGTTCAAACTCCTCCTGTGAAGCCACACCTTTGCCGCGGGCAACGAAAAACTGCTTGACAACAGGCTCCTGCGCCTTTGCGGTACTGCCGAGTGAAGTGTTTTCGGTCGGAACCTTGCGGAACCCGAGAAACTTCTGTCCTTCCGCCTGCACCATCTGGCGGCATATATCCTCTATAGCCCTTCGCTGCGAAATTTCGGGAGGCATGAACGCCATGCCTACAGCGTAATCACCTTCGGCAGGAAGTTCGATATTCCTTTCGGCACACACTTTTCTCAGAAAACGGTCCGGAACCTGGAGCATGATACCTGAACCGTCACCTGTATTCTTCTCCCATCCGCAAGCACCGCGATGTTTGAGTTTTTCAAGAACTTCCAACCCCTGCATCACTATTTCGTGGGACTTTTTTCCCTTGATATTGGCAACAAACCCAACGCCGCACGCATCGTGCTCGTACTGCGGGTCATAAAGCCCCTTTGCTTGCATTACTTTCATATTGTCCTGATACATCTTTCTAGATTTCAAAAAAGGTGCCCCGAATCTGAAGTGCTGAATATAATCTTTTCAGATAAAAATTCCGCCACGAAGGGTGCCGTAAGGCGCTACTTGCACCCCTGACTTGCCACCGCTGCCGCAGCCTTGGCAGCAGCCTCCTGATCTCCCAGGTAGTAATGGCGTAGTGGCTTAAGGTTGTCATCGAGCTCGTAAACCAGGGGAATACCTGTAGGAATGTTGAGACCTACGATATCCTCCTCACTGACATTATCGAGATATTTAACCAGGGCACGCAGTGAATTACCATGCGCAACGATAAGCACCCGCTTGCCAGCCTTGATGGCAGGCTCGATCTCTTCGCTCCAGTATGGAAGGAAACGGGCCACGGTGTCCTTCAGGCATTCGGTCACAGGAATTTCAGATGCATCGAGGGAAGCGTACCTGCGGTCATTGCCTGGGTAACGTTCATCATCTTTCTCCAGAGCCGGTGGGGGCGTATCGTAACTGCGCCTCCAGACCAGCACCTGTTCTTCACCATGCAGTTCGGCTGTCTCCGACTTGTTGAGCCCCTGCAATGAGCCGTAATGCCGTTCGTTGAGTCGCCATGTACGGTTGACCGGGATCCACATCAGGTCCATTCTGTCGAGTGCGTTCCAAAGCGTGCGGATAGCGCGCTTGAGCACGGAGGTATAAGCTACATCGAATGTAAGCCCTTCTGCTTGCATCAGATCGCCTGCAGAACGGGCCTCCCCGACCCCCTTTTCGGTAAGATCGATATCCTTCCATCCGGTGAAACGGTTTTCCCTGTTCCACTGACTTTCGCCATGCCTGAGCAGCACCAGCTTTATCATAAAATGTCCTCCTGATTGGTCCTGAAGTAAAAAATCAAGGGTGTTGCGCCCTTTTTGGCTTAAAAAAACGGGTATGTACAATTTAACAATCTCCCTCTCTTTTCTCAAACATCATCAAACCTTACAGCTAAAGAAGCAAAAAGAGTGTCCCAATGCTGAAAAACCGGGAAATCTGAGAGATGATTATAGATTTATAGATGCAAATATGATATCTTAAATGTCTTTAAGTGCATCCAGAACGGCGCAGCTTAGCGAGGCGATTCAAAGCCTGGCCCCCGTTAGCCAGTAACAGATCGAACAATAAACATGAAGGTAGACAACTACAGGTTCCAGCTCCGTGACAAGGAATATGTACCGATCATCATCGGTGGAATGGGAGTCAACATCTCCACAACAGAACTGGCACTTTCTGCTGAAAAACTGGGGGGAATAGGCCATATTTCCGATGCTGAAGTCTGCTATGTCTGCGACCAGATCCTAAGCACCTCCTACACGACAAAAAAAAGGAAGAAATACAGTTATAACGCCGGTAACCGCGACAAATCTGACCTTTATTTCGACCTTGAAGATGTTGCAGAAGCCCAGAAAAAGTACGTTGAGCATACCGTCTCACAGAAAAGCGGCAACGGGGCGATCTTCATGAACTGCATGGAAAAACTTACCATGCGGGATTCTGCGTCGACCCTGAAAGCACGCCTGGCAGCAGCTATGGATGCCGGTATAGATGGCCTCACACTTGCAGCAGGGCTCAACATCCGGACACTTGACCTGATAAAGGATCACCCTCGATTCAAGGATGTCAACATAGGCATCATTATCTCTTCGCTCAGGGCGCTGACCATTTTCCTCAAGCGTGCCATCAAGCTCGATCGACTTCCAGACTATATCATTGTCGAAGGCCCTCTGGCTGGCGGACACCTTGGCTTCGCACCTGACGACTGGCAGAATTATGACCTGCAAAGCATTGTGGCGGAAGTTATAGCCTACCTGAAAAAAGAGGAACTCCAGATACCTGTCATAGCTGCAGGAGGCATATTCACAGGTACAGACGCAGCAACCTTTATAGCTTCCGGAGCTGCCGGCGTGCAGGTTGCGACCCGCTTTACCATCGCCAGGGAATCAGGCCTTCCCGACAAGGTAAAACAGGAGTACCTGAACGCAGAACAGCAAGACATTGTCGTCAATACCGTGTCACCGACAGGCTATCCTATGCGCATGCTGCGCAACTCCCCTACCCTGCGCTATACAGCCAAGCCAAACTGTGAAGGACTTGGCTACCTGCTCGATAACAGCGGCAAGTGCGGCTACATAAATGCATATTACGAGGCGCTTGAAGCAAAAGTCGATAACAAGCCGATGACGATAAAAGGCCAGACCTGCCTCTGCAGCGGTATGGCCAACTACGACTGCTGGACCTGCGGCGATACGACCTACCGCCTCAAGGAAACGACGGTCAAACAGCCTGAAGGGACGTGGTACCTGCCGTCAGCCGAAGAGATTTTCCTTGACTACCAGTTCAGCACAGACGGCAAGATTGCAAAACCCTGCCCCCCTGGTGTAGGGTAAACCCTAACATCTAAGGGGTGATTACCATGCAGAAAAAGCTCGTTACCCTGGTAAAGTATGGAGCGATACTCTTCGGAGTGCTCCTCCTCCTGTTCTTCATCAACCAGCTTGCAGCGTTTTCATCACTGCTGGGCACCATGCATCCCCTGCTCACCCCGATAGCCATTGCACTCGGGTTTGGTGCTCTCGTCCTCTTCATCGGCCTGGCATACAGCGTGTGGCACGAACCCGCCATGCCCAGGCTTCCTGAAACCGAATCATCCCCCTCTTCAGGCAACTACATCAAAGCCCTTGGAGCACGCATGCCTATCCACCCCAGGCACCCAACACCGTCTCCTGCGGAACGTGATGCCAGGTGGCTGAAGGAAAACATGAAATTGCTGCAGACAGACGCTTATACCAACATCAAAAAGGTTGCAACGAAAAACTTTTTCATCGGGGCATTTGCCCAGAACACCTCGTATGGCACCAGCACATCGATGCTCAACAACCTGAAAATGATCTGGAGCATCTACCAGCTGCACCACGGAAAACCATCCCTGAAAGGCTATATCTCGCTCTGCCGTATGACCTATGCATCACTTCCGCTTGCCGATTTCAGCAAGGAAGAGCTTCCGTTGCACATAAAACCAATCATCCAGTCTTCATTCAGCAACACGCTCTCATCTCTCTTACCGGCAGGCAACCTGCTCACACCGTTTTTCATGAACCTTTTCCTTGCGGGAGCAACCAACACGTACCTCACCTGCCTGGCAGGTACTATCTGCACCCGCTACTCACAAATGCTCTCAAAGGAGGACTACCGGGAAGTGATAGAACAAAGCAGGTTCGAGTCGGCATTCCTGCTCAAGGAAATCGTCAAGGAATGCAATCCGATCCTCTCGGTCACTATCAGCAAGGCGGTAAAAAATGCCGGTATCGAAAGCCTTGACAATATCCCTGCGGGTGGTGAAAAAGGCGGGATTGCCCAAGACCTGGTGGTACACCTGGCAAATTCGCTCAAAGGTTTTATGCGGGAAAACAACTAGCCCCGGTTCCGCAACCCTCTGAAAAAATCCTGGAGCAGGCTTTCTGACTTGTTCTCGAGTATACCACCGTACACCTCAGGCTGGTGGTTGAGCGCCGAACAGCCAGTGATATTGAGTACTGAACCGCAAGCTCCCATCTTGGGATCGTATGCACCGAATACCAACCTTCCGACCCTGGCGTTAACTATCGCTCCCGCACACATGGGACAGGGCTCGAGGGTAACAGCTAACGTACACTCTTTGAGGAACTTGCTGCCCAGGGTAGCCATAGCTGAGGTCATGGCGATTATTTCAGCATGAGCGGTTGCATCCCGTAATTCCTCGACCTGGTTATGCCCCTTGCCGACAACGTAGCCGTTGGCATCGAACACAACAGCACCGACCGGCACCTCTTTTTTTTCGTATGCCTTTACCGCTTCGCGGAAAGCCTGTTCCATGAAAGAAGAAAGTTCCATTTTACCTATCCAGCTTTTTTTGCTATAATTAAGCTTTTGTTTCCCACTTTGCGAACAGAAATCTGTTCCCCAGCTAATTAAGAAAGAAAACCATGAATATTCACGAATATCAAGGTAAAGATATACTCCGCAAGTTCGGCGTATCTGTACCAAAAGGAATCGTGGCATTCAGCGCTGAAGAAGCCCGCCAGGCAGCAGAGCAGCTGTTTGCGGAACAGGAAAGTCCTGTTGTTGTCGTTAAAGCCCAGATTCATGCCGGCGGTCGCGGGAAGGCCGGAGGCGTAAAGCTTGCCAAGTCTCCTGAAGAAGTACTCGAGATTGCAAGGCAGCTGCTCGGCAGCACCCTGGTAACCCATCAAACCGGCCCGGAAGGAAAAGAGGTTCGTCGCCTTCTTGTCGAAGAAGGGATGAACATCGAAAAAGAGTTCTATGTAGGCATTACCCTGGACCGTGCAACATCGAGAAACGTCCTGATGGTATCGACAGAGGGCGGTATGGAAATCGAGACTGTTGCCGAAGAATCACCTGAGAGGATCCTTAAACTACAGATTCACCCGACCCAGGGTCTGCAGGCCTTCCAGGCTCGCCAGGCAGCATTCTTCCTTGAACTGGAAGGCGAGAAATTCAAGAATGCAGTCAAGTTCATCACTGCGCTCTACAACGCCTATACGTCCATAGATGCCTCCCTTGCTGAAATCAACCCGCTGGTTGTCACCAAGGAAGGTCGTGTGCTTGCGCTCGATGCCAAAATCAATTTCGATTCAAGCGCGCTTTACCGTCATAAGGATTTCCTTGAGCTTCGTGATATCAGCGAAGAGGATCCTTTTGAAGTAGAAGCATCGAAATCAAACCTCAACTATGTCCGTCTCGACGGCAACGTTGGCTGCATGGTCAATGGCGCTGGCCTGGCCATGGCAACCATGGACATGATCCAGCTGGCAGGCGGAAGACCAGCGAACTTCCTCGACGTTGGCGGTGGGGCAAGCCCTGAGACCGTTGAAGAAGGATTCAAGATCATCATGAAAGACAAAAATGTCAAAGCGATCCTGATCAATATTTTCGGTGGTATTGTCCGCTGCGACCGTGTTGCCGGCGGTGTCATAGAGGCTGCTAAAAAAGTTGGACTCGACCTTCCGGTCATCGTAAGGCTCGAAGGTACAAATGCCGAAATCGCCCAGAAAATGCTTGACGAATCTGGCATCAACCTTATTGCCGCCAGCGGACTGCGAGATGCAGCCCAGCAGGTGCAGAAGGCCCTGGCCTGAACTCGATACAGCCTTGGATAGAACGAAAAAACCCTCTGCTGAGCAGAGGGTTTTTCGTTTCCAAGTACAGAAGGCCAGTATTCAATCTGAAAACAGTCCATCATCACGTAACAATCATCGCTCTCGTCTCGTAACAATACCAGTCATACTGGCCTTCCATATTGTTCTACAGCAGCAACACTAACCTAACGGATTAGTAAAGACACCTGAACCTCTTCAAGCACCTTCACATCATAAGACGACGCTTTAGCGCCCTCCTTGCATTTTTTTTCAAAAAACTTTTTTCTGCCTCAACAGCCTGTCAAAGCCTCCCGCAAGCATCTGATGCAAGGGCATTTCAGGAATTATGATATCTTACGCTCCAAATAGATATAATCAGCCATGTTTGACGCACGTAACATCAGCCTTTCAGCAGGCACCAAGGAACTTCTCAACAACGCATCCTTCCGCATTGGCGACAAAGACCGTGTAGGCCTTGTCGGTCTGAACGGTACAGGCAAATCAACGCTGCTTCGCTTCATTACTGCGACAGGTTCCGGAACAGAAGTCATTTCCAGTGGAGAGATTACCAAATCAGCCAGCACGACCATAGGCTACCTGCCACAGGAAATCTCCTTCGAAGACGACCTGGAAACCACGGCCCTGCATTACGCTCTTCAGGCGAACAAAAAACTTAATGCCATATCGGAACGTATCGAGCGGCTCCAGCAGGAGCTGGAAGCTCCGGGGCAGGATCATGAAAGCGATGCCTACCACAAGCTGATCGAAAAATTCACTGAAGCCTCGCATGAATTCGAACGGCTTGGCGGTTATACCATGGAAGGAGAGGCCGAAAAGATACTTACCGGACTCGGCTTCTCTCGTGAAAGCTTTCACAAGAAAGTTCGTGAATTCTCAGGCGGCTGGCAGATGCGCCTCCTGATTGCAAAACTTCTTCTCCAGAACCCGACACTTCTCCTGCTTGACGAGCCAACCAACCACCTCGACATCGACTCACTCAGGTGGCTGGAAAACTACCTGCTCAATTATGATCACAGCTGCGTCATAGTGTCTCACGATCGTTTCTTCCTCGACAAGATCACCACGAAAACACTGGAAATCAATTTCAGAACGATCACTGAATACAAGGGCAATTACAGCTACTACGAAAAAGAGAAGGCTGAACGGTTCGAGCTGATGATGGCCCGTTATGAAAATGACAAAAAGAAAATAGCCCACCTCCAATCATTTGTCGACAGGTTCCGCTACAAGGCAACCAAGGCACGACAGGCTCAAAGCAGGTTGCGTCAGATGCAAAGGCTTGAAGAGGAGCTGGTAGCCCCGGAGGAGGACAATTCGAAAATTTCGTTCAGCTTTCCGAAAGCCAATCCTTCCGGCCGGGAAGTACTTCGCTTCAGCGAAATAGGCAAATCCTACCCGACTCCTGACGGCAGCATGAAACAGATCCTCCGAAATATCGATCTCGAGGTATTACGGGGCGACAGAATCGCTGTTGTCGGATCGAACGGTGCCGGTAAAACAACCTTCTGCCGGATTGTGGCAGGTAATCTCGAGCATGAGGGAACTCGAACATTGGGGCATAACGTCTCGATGAGCTATTTCGGACAGCACCAGACAGAGGAACTCGAGACAAGCAACACGATACTCGAAGAGATGCTGCAAGCTGCCCCCGATGCAGCCTCTCAGAGACGAATACGGGATATCCTTGGCTGTTTCCTGTTCAGCGGCGACAGCGTCGAGAAAAAAATCGGCGTTCTTTCGGGAGGAGAAAAATCCAGGGTAGCACTGGCAAAAATCCTGCTGCAGGCATCCAACCTGCTCATTATGGATGAACCAACTAACCACCTCGACATGCGCTCCAAGGAAATGCTGATCGATGCACTGGAGAACTATGATGGCACCATGCTGCTTGTCAGCCATGACCGTTACTTCCTCGACAGCCTGGTCAATAAAGTTGTGGAAATCCGCAATGGGTCGCTTCAACTCTACCTTGGAAGCTATGGCGAGTATCTGCAAAAATCCGAAAAAAATCGCAAAGCCGAAGAAGAAGTGCAAGCAACAGCCCCATCGGTAACCACGCAGAAAAAAGCAGGGAAACAGACTCCCGCGCAACCCAAGGCGAACAGCAACGGCAGAAAAGCAGAATCCATCGAAAAAAAAATCGCTGAACTTGAACTCCGAAAGGAAAAGCTGGAGCTGGTAATGGGCAAGAACGACTTTTACCAGAAACCGGCCGAGGAGACCGAA